>JFJP01039865.1_pt1 | contig 12455 bp, 10 predicted proteins | sample 431651 | NCBI WGS metagenome assembly JFJP01 (sample SAMN02602958, study PRJNA72255) | Microbial mat metagenome, whole genome shotgun sequencing project. | biome: fresh water; feature: sink hole; material: water; isolation source: purple microbial (photo- and chemosynthetic) mats found in... | reverse complement strand
TAATCTGTCTATTTCCTTGCGGCTTGTACCGCTATAATAGCCACGAATGCGCCTTTCCTTATCTACCAACACTACTTTGTCGCTATGCACAAAATCAACTGCAATGGGAGAAGAACTTTCACGACTTGCTATAAAAAATCCGCAGCGAGCCATTTCATAAATTGCTTTTTTATCTCCTGTTGCAAAAGTCCAAAGATTGGTATTTATACTAAACTTTTCGGTATATTTCTTTAAAACTGCCACAGAATCATGGACAGGATCAACGGAAAAGGAAAGCATTTTTACATCATTAAAATCTGTAAAAGCCTCTTGCGCACGCAATAACTCAGAGGTCATTGTCGGGCAAATATCAGGACAGCGTGCAAAAAAGAAATTAACAATATAGACTTTTCCTTGAAAATCTTTCTCCGTTATATCTTTGCCATCTTGAGAAATAAATTTGAACGGAGGTATTCGATGTGTGCCATTTTCTGCGCTACTCTTACACTCCGAAGAGGAAGGATTCATTATAGGAATCTCAAATTTATTTTCACCAAAACCGTGCAGAAACAAAATAACAAAAGCTGGCACTACTAACACTGTTAGAAGTATGCCAACTTTTATAATAATATTATTTTTCGTCATTTGCTAATTATGCGAACCTCCCTCGGAAAGAAGAGCTACAATAAACCACAAAATAAAAGCAACAGGAATGACAATTGACCAAATCAAGGATTTTACTTCGTGCTTTAAGTGCATAAACTCAGCTACAATATAAAACGCTTTGAAAACAGTGAGAATTGCAAATATTAGGTTACGACTAATTCCCGGAGGATAGAGAAATGCTAAAGCAAACTCCACTATTGTAAGTCCGCTAAGGATAGCTGTAACTACTAACACTCTCCTGACAGCAGGATTTTTTAATCCACCGCCTTGTTGTGCTTGTGTACTTTCTGAATGTGCCATATTTATTTAGTTTCGTATTTCTTTTTTGATGTTAAAAATTTTGAACGGCTATACTAAGTAGAAACAAGTAAATACAAATACCCATACTAAATCTACAAAGTGCCAATACAAACCTACTTTTTCTACCATCTCGTAATGTCCACGCTTTTCATAAACGCCCATTACTACATTGTAGAATATAATGATGTTCAAGACTACGCCGCTCAATACGTGCGTACCGTGAAAACCCGTAATAAAGAAAAACAGGTTTGCAAAAGGCGGAGGACCGTATTGGTTCTGAACTAAGTTCGCACCAAAAAACGTAGAACCGTCTTTCATCAGCGTACCAGCCTCTGTGCCATGAATAAAATGCGCCCATTCCCAAGCTTGGCAACCCAAAAAAGCTGCGCCACCTACAATAGTCCACATCATCCACTTTTCAACTTCTTTTTGAGACATTCTATGACCTGCTTCCACAGCAAGTACCATAGTAACGCTACTCAAAATCAAGATGAAAGTCATAATACCCACAAAAACAAGCGGGGCATGAACACCGTGCAAGAATGGCAGAGCCTCGTAAACCATCTCTGGAATAGGCCAATAATCTGGCGAAAATGTAAATTCTTCACGTGCACCCGTATAAGTAGGGTTCATGAAACGGATTGTACCGTAAGTAATTAAAAGGGCTGAAAATGTGAATGCGTCAGAAAGTAAGAAAAACCACATCATAAGTTTTCCATAACTGGCTTTCATTGGCTCTTGACCGCCGCCCCAAACCGAACTTTTGTTGTTTGCAACTGTAACTGTCGACATATAAAAATGGTATAATTAGGCTTATAATATGTTTGTTTTCAATGATTTACAAATTCTTAATACTATTAGCTTGTAAATATAATTAAATAATGTTCTAAATGACAAAATTATTTTGTGAAATATTTTAAAATTAATAATAACTACCTGCTCTTTTTGTAGAAATAAGCACCAAATTTATCCATAAATTAGCTACTTTTAAACGGAAATCATAATATAAAACTTTTTGATGTGATTTAAGCAATATTTTAACAAGTTAACTATTTTTTTTATGGAAGGTATTGAAAATAAACCCGTAACGGAAAACATGAATAGCCTGCGCAATCATATTTTGGTAAGCACTTTTATTTTGCTCATATCCGCCTTTTTATTTATTACGCCCGAATTTTTCGGAAGCTCAGAAGATGCCGTAATAACAGTATTTTTTATTAATTATTTGATTGCAATTATTTACTTTTTACTGATTCGCTTTGGACTTAAAAAAACAGAAAGAGCTCTCTCGCACTATATTTTTACCGTTTTATTGTTTCTTATTAGTGCATATTCACTGAATCGAGAAATGGCAGTATTCTTAGAATCTGTCGATTGGCAGTCTGCACTTTTAATACTCATAGGAATAGCCATGATTGCGGCTTGTTTTTTCAATGTACTTTCTCTTTCTATTAATCTCATTATCAGCTTTATATTAGGAATAAGTGCAGTATTATTTTTCTATTTAGCCTGTTATATTGCTCCGCTTTACCTAATTTCCGTACCGCTTTTACTTGCATTAGGCATTTCTATTCACTCTTTTGTGCCCATTATGCTATTGATTGTGCTTTGGAAAATAGTAAGCAAGATGAAAGCGCATAACTCATTGAATTTCATGTTCTTTTTAGGTGGAATTAGCTTTTCCCTAATGACGATTCTTGTTTTTTGTATTGCTTGGGCTAAACTAAATAACGAAACCAAACTTGCTTATAATCAGCATAATAGCCTATATACTCAATCTTACCCTTCTTGGATTACGCTTGCCCAACGTTTACCCGATGATTGGCTGACAAAACGCTTCTTAAAAACCCGATTAGTCTATGCGGAAGGTGAGGAAATGATGCGCTTTATGCCCGACCTCAATTTTAATAGCTTTAATGAAAAGCGTGTGCATGACCCACTTGTACTTATCGCCCAATTAATAGGAAAGGAGAACATAGAAGACTCAGACAAGATTAAAATATTAGAAACAATGCACAATGCACGTCATCAAGCGCAGGAACAATACTGGCGTGGCGACCGCCTTAGCACTTCTAATATTGTAACGAATGTGCGAATTTTTCCCGCTTACCGATTGGCTTACACCGAAAAAACATTAGACATTCATTATAAATCAAAAAATAGTTGGGATAACCCGCAAGAGGCTATTTATACTTTTTATCTGCCCGAAGGAGGCGTAGCAACTTCACTTTCTTTATGGATAAACGGCAAAGAAGAAAAAGGTTATTTGACCACCAAAGCAAAAGCAGATTCAGCTTATAAAACCATTGTAAGTGTAGAAGCCCGAGACCCTTCGGTTGTGCATTGGCAGGAGGGAAATATGATTTCTGTCCGTATTTTTCCCTGCACTGCGGAGGCTGACCGAAAGGTAAAAATAGGATTTACTACGCCTTTATTGCTCAAAGATGATGCGCTAATTTACCAAAGTATATACTTCAAAGGAGCTACTCCAAAAGAGGCTAATGAAACTATCAAAGTCAAAATAGATGGCTATGCGGGGAAAGAAATTGATTTTCCTTTTACTTTCAAAACAAAACCTGATGATTTTTATGTTTATGAAGGCAATTTTAAACCCTATTGGGAAATTGGTTTGGAGGCTATTCCTTTAGAAAAAACGCAATTTTCTTTTAATGGGAAGTCCTATAAAGTACAATCTTATCAAAAGAAGTACGAAAATATCACCTTTAAAGAGGTTTATTTGGATTTGAATAATAGCTGGTCTTTGTCTGAAATAAAAGAAGTGTTAGAAATAGCTAAAAATCAGAAAATTTACTGCTGGAACGACTATAAAATGTTAGAAATAAATCAGCAAAACGTGTCCGTAATTTATGATGAAATTAGCCAATATAATTTTAGTCTTTTCCCAATTTATCAAATCAAAAATCCTGAGAAAGCACTCATTATTACAAAAAGTGAAAAGCCTTCACCCAATTTAAAAGACTTAAAAGCCTCTCCTTTTGCTGATGCTTTAGTAAGTTATTTGCCAAAACACACACCTATTTACTTGTTTTCTTTGGGAGAGAACCTTGCTTCTTACTTAAAAACACTCAAGGAACTCAAAGAATTGCATTATGAAATAGGTACAATAGACGATTTGAAAAGTTTGGTAGATAAAAAACAATTTCTTTTAAACCAAGAAAATGAAAATACAGTAATTATTGAATCTGCACAAATGAAAATAGAAGAAACGGCAGAGAAAACTACTCAAAAGTCTGTTGCACCAGACCATCTTCTTAGACTTTTTGCTTACAATAGCTTAATGAAAAAAATAAGTGCAAATTATTTTAAAGAAAATTATATTACAGAAGCATCAATTGATGAGGCAAAAACTGCCTATATTGTTTCACCCGTATCAAGTTTGGTAGTTTTGGAAACCCAAGAAGATTACAAACGTTTTGACATTACAAAATCAAAAAATAGCTTAGGCAATGCTTCTATGAATTCTGAAGGTGCTGTACCCGAACCCGAAGAATGGGCTTTGATATTGCTTTCTCTTGCTTTTATTGCTTATATTAGTTGGAAAAAATGGAAAAGTTTACAATCAATCGCTTAAAAAATCAGTTCTTTTTTGAATATATCCTACTTTTCATTTATTTGATAGTAGGATATATTCTTTTCAAACACTACTTACAAAGTGGTTTGATAAAGTATTTAGGAATTTTACTTTTCCCCTATCTTACTATTTTTCAAAAAAATGAACCTCCAAATAAAGTTTATCCTTTGTTTGCAATCTTATTAATGATTTTGTCATTCCTAATTCATGCTCAAAGCCTCTATTTTTTAGCTTTTATATTCACTTTCTTTTTTTTATTAGAAAACATTTTTGGCAAACTAAACAACTTACCTGTTTTTTATGTCCTTATTCTTTCTACTATTTTTGAATATTTTATTAATGTATTTACTGTTCCTATCCGTTTAGAGTTAAGCAATTTGGCAAATATTCTTATGAATTTAATAGGCTTTAAAAGTAAAGCCTATGGAAATATGATTTATTTAGGCGAGCAAGTTTTTGCTGTAGATACTGCTTGTATTGGTTTAAATATGCTTACAATTTCTTTTATGTTAGCCTTATTTTTTCTTGCTCATTTTGAAAGAGAAAATAAAATAAAACTTTCATTTTTAGCTATCTGCTTATTTTTATCTTTTACTTTTTTGCTTACTATTTTTTCTAACCTCATTCGCATTATTATCTTAGTTATTTTTCATGTTTTACCCGAAAATAAAACACATGACCTTGTAGGTTTGTTATGTCTAACTATATATGTGCTCATACCTTCTTATTTTTTAGCTAATTTATATATTGTTAGGTTTAAAAACTTGACAACACAGAAATTAACTAATGATGCACGATTTTTAAACCTGACATTGCAAAAAAATTATGTTTTCTTTAAGTTCTTTCCATTTATAATGCTTGCTTTTATTCTTATTAAATATTTTCATACTAAAGAAATTGTTGAAAAACAAAATATAAAAGTTTCCCAAATAAAAATTGAAGGTTTTAAGAAAGAAATTATTGCAGATGTTGGAAAGTTTACCAAAGAAAATACATTGCTTTATATAAAACCTATTAAAAGTTTTTTTGCTACCGAACATAATCCTATGATTTGTTGGATAGGAAGCGGTTATGAACTAAAGAAAATTCGGCAAGAAAGCTGGGAAGGAAAAGAAATTTACACGGCTTTATTAGTAAAAAATGAAAGCAAAATTTATACAGCATGGTGGTATAAATCTGATAGTCATCAAACTATTCATCAATTAGAATGGCGGTGGAAAATGCTCACAAATGGAAAGACTTATTACTTAATAAATATGAATACAGAAACAAAAGAAGATTTGAAAAAAGAGGTATTAAATTATTTTGAAAAATATTAGGAAGCATTTTAAGCAAGTGATGCACCTAAGAAGTATCCTTTTTCAGTTAAAATAATCAACGTTGCGCCTTTTTACTAAATATTTGAGGCTTTTTACTCCAACATTGCACCTTTTTGCTAAATATTTGAGGCTTTTTACTCCAACGTTGCACATTTTTACTATATATTTGAGGCTTTTTACTCCAATGTTGCACCTTTTTACTAAATGTTTGAGGCTTTTTACTCCAACGTTGCACATTTAAAGTTATAACTTGGAGCTATAAGCATATTTACTTTAGAAAAAAAGAGGAACATAATTTAATTAACGTAAGTTGCACAAGACGGTCTGCACCGCAGGTCTGACCATTTAAAACACCTTAAAATGCAGGTCAGACCTTCGGTACAGACCAAAATAATGGCAAGCGCAACTTTACGTTAATTATGTTCCTTAAATGCAGTTGTGGTATCAATTATGAAAACAGTGGCGGCATCGGGCTTCGTAAATATCTTTTTCGCCTAATAAAACTTGCTCTTTGGAGGCACTTAATCGGAAGGAATAAGAAGCAATTCCGCCACAACGCATACAAATTGCGTGTACTTTGGTAACATATTCTGCAACAGCTATTAATTCGGGCATAATACCGAATGGTTTGCCTTGAAAGTCCATGTCTAAGCCTGAAATAACAACTCTGATGCCTTTATTTGCCAATATATTACAGACTTCTGGGAGGTCTTTGTCAAAAAATTGAGCTTCATCTATGGCAATAACTTCGCTATCTTGGGCAAGTTCTAAGATTTTGGCAGAAGTTGCTACAGGGATAGAATGAATTTCATTTCGGTTGTGTGAAACTACTTTGATGTCGTCATAACGATTATCGAAGGTAGGTTTAAAAATTGCGACTTTTTGCTTTGCTATCAATGCTCTGTTTATGCGCCGTATTAATTCTTCGGTTTTTCCAGAAAACATTGAGCCACAAATGACCTCTATCCACCCTATTTGTTTGTGTGGATTTAATTGGGGTTCTAAAAACATAAAATTTTGCTTGGTCTTAAACTTTTATAATTACTTAGTCGCTGTATTTGCAGTTTCACAAGTTCCTACTTCCTTGCCGCATACATTACAAGTAATGCCTTCTTTGTTTAAGAAAGGACTTTGACTTGCGCAAGTACCTCTAAATTCTCCATCTTTGAGAAAAATTAGACGTACAGACATTAGAACGAAAAACAAACCCATAATGCCAATTCCTAAAAGAACAGTAATCATAATTGTTGTGTTAAAATAAAAATACTTTTAATAGATAATGTAAGTTGCATAAGACCTTAAAACGCAGGTCAGACCTTCGGTACAGACCAAAATAAAGGCAAACGCAACTTATTGTTAGATAAGTTGATTTTGCGAAAGACAAATGTAGTACAATTTCTTTATTTAGATATAATTTAGCTGATGCTTGAAGTAGCTTTTTACTAAAAGTGTGATTTTTTTGGAATCAGGCACTCTAATACGTTCGTTCATTACTTGGATTGCTTCTGTTTCTTGAATTTTCTTAAAGAGTTTCAGGTAATAAATGTAAGCAATATAAACTCCTAATCTTGCGGACTTTGGTAGCTGCAAAATACCTGTATAAGCATGGTCAAAATCTTTTTGAATATCCGCTTCAATGGCTTTTTTTGCTTTTGCATCAAAGTTTTTAAAATCTACTTGGGGGAAATAAGTGCGTCCTCTTTCATAATAATCACTTTTCATATCTCTAAGAAAATTAACTTTTTGGAAGGCAGCTCCTAAACTCCGTGCTGTATTTTTTAGTCGCTGATAGGCATCTTCGTTTCCCTCACAAAAAACTTTAAGGCACATCAGCCCAACAACTTCTGCCGAGCCATAAATATATTCTTCATAGTGGCTTTGATTGTACTCGTTAAAATATAAATCCATTTCCATACTATGCAAAAAAGCAGTGATTAATTCATAATCAATGTTGAACTTATTTACTACAATTTGGAAAGAATGAAGAATAGGATTTAGGCTAATTTTATCTTCGATGGCTGTAAATGTGTCTTTGCGAAACATATCCAACAATCTTTTTTTATCATAGCCGTGAAAGGTATCCACAATCTCGTCTGCATAGCGAACAAAACCATAAATGCCGTATATGGGTGCGTGCAATTTTTTGTCAAACATCCTTATGCCGAGAGAAAAGGAGGTGCTGTAACTTTTGGTAACAATTTCGCTGCACTTAAAGGTCGTAAGATTAAAAAGCTCCATCATAATAGATGATAATTTTAAAGAGTTGATTTGATAAAGTAGAAATACATAACTATCAAAATACCCATACATAACTAAAAATAATACTTGCTTGTTTGTAATGAATGTAACGGGAGGGCAAACTTTTTTAATTTTTAACTTTTATAGGGAAAAAATGCCCCAACATGACATACATAAACGATTTGCGAATGTAGTGAATAAAGTAAGATTTTTTAGTATGATTTTAGTTTTTTGTCGTTTATGCTACCCACTCCCAAGCACTGTGATAAGCACCGATATTCTCTACATAGCCAAGAAGGTTGTTATAGAATGGAAAACTTGCTAAGGTGGCACTATCGCCAATGATGACTAATTTTTTCCTTGCACGTGTCATGGCTACGTTCATGCGGCGTGTATCTTTTAGGAAGCCAATTTGACCATCACTATTGCTACGCACCAAACTGATATAAATAATATCTCGTTCTTGCCCTTGAAAGCTATCTATAGTATTAACTTCTATAGTTATCAAAGGAGATAGTTTTTTTAGATTTAGATTGGCTAATTCCTGTTTTAATAGATGTACTTGCGCTTTGTAAGGGGAAATAATACCAATGGAAAGCGGTTTATTATCTTGTTGAACAGCAGTTTCTATTGATGTTAGTAGATTTTCTAAATGCCTGAAAAGCAATTTTGCTTCTTCTGGATTTGCTGTACTTCCTGTGTCTTTATTAGGAGATTCCTCGTAACCACAGCCGGCAGTATCTATAAATTCCATAGGTGCTATGCCGTCTGCTACTGCCCAATTTTTCACTTTTGGGTCTGCAAGTAGTTGATTTTCATAAAATTGTTCATTAGAAAATTGCATGATAGTTTCATTCATGCGGTACTGTGTGCGCAACATTACATCTACGGGACTTTCCGATTTTTTATGGCGTAGGATACACTTTTCGAATAGTGTTTTACTGAGTCCCTTGCGCTCTGCTTCTACGGACTTTACAGTAGGCGGCAGTTGCCAATGGTCGCCTGCGAAGACTACTTTTTCAGCCCTTAGAATTGGAATCCAAGTGGCGGGTTCTAATGCTTGGGCAGCCTCGTCTATGAAAACAGTACCAAATCTTCTATCTGCAATTGCACGATTAGCCGCTCCGACCAAAGTAGCGGTAACGACCTGTGCCTTATCCAAAACATCTTTTGTGATATATTTTTCTACATCGCTTGCTTCTTTGATTAATTTTTTGGCTTCAGCGTAAAGCAAGCGTTTTTGCTCTCTCTCATCAGCTCCGAAGTTGCGCTTATATTTTCCCGCCATAAGCCTAAAATTTTCGGCATCTTTGCGGTATTTCTTCAAATCTTTGAAAAGTGGGTGAGCATTTATATGGTTATCTAAAGTATGTTTTTGGACTTCCTCCGCCATTCGAGCTGGGTTTCCGATTCTCACTACTTTTATGCCTTGCTGTGCCAGTTTTTCTGTGAGCAAATCTACCGCAGTATTGCTTGGCGCACTTACGAGCAAGGTTTGAGCACTTTCTTGGTTCTTCAGAACAAGTCTGATGGCTTGTACCAATGTGGTTGTTTTTCCTGTACCCGGTGGTCCGTGAATAATGGCAACATCTTGGGCGGAAAGAATATTTTTTATTGCTTCGTTTTGAGATTCGTTGAGATTTGGCAGCTGAAGGTCAAACTTGAGTGGTTTGAAATAGGCATTTTTTTCTCCTAAAATAACATCTCTCAATTGAACAATGCGACCTTTTTCTGCTTTAATGACTTGGTTTAAAGCCTTCTCCATTTCTTTATAACTGATGTTATCAAAGAGAATATCAATACCAAGTTTGCCATCATCTATCCAGTCGGGGAGTTCGTCTGTGTGCAAAGCTATTTTCATCGTATTCTGCCAAATAGCGGCTATAACGCCACTTACACTATCGCTTTGCTTGCTATTTGAACCTTTTTCCTCCGTATTACAAAAAAATGAAACCATACTTCCCACCGAAAAAGCATGAGGTTCGCCCATGAAAGATGTTCTATCTACACTAATATAGATGGATTCCCCTGTGCCAATTTCTGAGTGATTAACTTTGACAGGATACCAACAAAAGCCCTGTTTTCTTCTTTCGTTCAGAGGAGTTTGCAAGATATACTGCTGGTAATTTTTAAAATCTTCCTCTTGTTCTATCTTAAGAAGTTGCAGAAGCTGTTGAAGTTCGTGCATGGCTACTTATTTTTTGTTACCGATGGAGCAGTAATTTTATCAACTATTTTTGTCTTTTGTTGCTTTACGGTAATATCCACTTCGGCATTTTTGGTGATGGTGGTCTTTTTATTTTGTGCTTGTTTAGGCAAGCTATCTTTCTGAAGTTCAGAATGTTTGAATTTCAGGTTTTTGGGAGTAATAAAATCTTTTTCAGCAATTTGCTTTTCCATTACCAATCTTGCGGGTAATTCTATTTTTTCTTTGAGGTATTTTTCAATCATTAAACCTGCAATAGGAGCTGCCCAAGTGCCCCCCCATCCTGCGTTTTCCACGTAAACAGCAATGGCAATTTTTGGGTTATCTTTGGGAGCAAAGGCAATAAAAACAGAGTGGTCTTCTCCGTGTGGATTCTGTGCCGTACCTGTTTTTCCGCAAACAATAACATTAGGGACTTGCGCCTTGCGTGCCGTACCTGCTCTTACTACATCCGCCATAGCGTTAGCTACAAAGTTAAAATACTCTTTTTTGATACCTGTTTCGTGCTTTTCTTTAAATTTGGCTGATACACCAGTTCCGTCTATGTCTTTGATAAGATGAGGAATATAATAATGCCCTCTGTTGGCAATAGTTGCTGCCATGTTCGCCATTTGCAAGGGAGTTACGCCCATTTCGCCCTGCCCTATACTCAAGGAATAAATATTGCCGAACTTCCATTTTCTTCCTTTGTAACGCTTGTCATAATATCGTGAAGAAGGCATATTACCTGCTTTTTCTTCGGGAATATCAGAGCCAAGTTTTTGCCCAAATCCAAACCTACCTACATATTTGTGCCAATTATCTAAGCCTATTTTGCTATCTTCGAAATAATCATTAGACTTATTTTGTATAATGATACGGTTGAATACTTTGTAATAAAAAGGATTACAAGAATGTTGGATAGAACCATGTAAGCCCAAAGGAGAGGCGTGATTGTGGCACTTTACCACGTCTTTTATACATGGAAAGTGAGTATCTACGCTATCTATCACACCTTCTTGCAAGCCAATAAGAGCCTGAACAAGTTTGAAAATAGAGCCGGGAGGGTACGAAGCCATAGCCGGGCGATTGTAAAGCGGTTTATAGCGATTACTTACCAAATCGGAGTAATGACTACTTACTTCCTTGCCGTTGCCAGTGAGTAAATTGGGGTCGTAAGAAGGTGCAGAAATCATGGCTAAAATTTCGCCAGAGCTCGGCTCTATTGCCACAACACTTCCAATCTTATTGCCCATCAAAAACTCTCCGTATTGCTGCAAATCCAAATCAATAGAAGAAACCAAATTATGACCTACTTCTGCTTGAATGTCATATTTTCCGTCCTCAAAACGGTCTTTAACCATTCGTTTTGCGTTCACCATCACATAGTTAATGCCTCTTGTGCCTCTTAGGTCGGGCTCATAACTTGCTTCAATACCCGACTTGCCTATCAAATCTCCTTGCTGATAATATTTGCTTGTATCTTTATCGAGCATCAATCTATCTATCTCTTTTACGTAGCCAAGCGCATTAGCAAGACTTCCGTGTGGGTATTGGCGTATAGTTCGCACTTCGGCATATACGCCCGCAAACTCGTCTAAGCGGTCTTGAATTTTTGCAAACTCCGATTCTGGCAAGTGCTTGATGAAGGGCATACGCTTGTAGGGCGAATAATCTTTGTAGCGTTTGAGCCTTTTGTACCTATCAATAAGTTCTGCTTTTGTGATATTAAATAGTTGGCAAAACTTGGCAGTATCTCCAATTTTTAGTTCTTTGGGCACAATCAAAATATCATGAGCGGGACTATTTGCTACTATTAATTTACCTTTTCTATCACGAATCATACCCCTATCAGGATACTCTACCATCTTTTGTACTACGTTGTTTTGCGCCTCCAATTTATAAGCCTCGTCTATGACTTGCAAATAAAATAGTTTCGCCAAAAATACTACTGCAACAAACGCAGTAATAGCATGAATTATATATCGTCGGAAAGAAGTATTCAATGTGTAATTTGTTTGTAAAATAGATAATCATCAAAGAAGAATGCAAATTTAACACGAAAGTAATGTATGATTCGCACTTATTGGAAATAAATCTGATAATTTTATGCCAAAATAAACGCTAAATCACTTTAAATTCAAATTTTTCAAGGAATATATTAATTTGTTTCATA
>JFJP01045520.1_pt1 | contig 12456 bp, 17 predicted proteins | sample 431651 | NCBI WGS metagenome assembly JFJP01 (sample SAMN02602958, study PRJNA72255) | Microbial mat metagenome, whole genome shotgun sequencing project. | biome: fresh water; feature: sink hole; material: water; isolation source: purple microbial (photo- and chemosynthetic) mats found in... | reverse complement strand
TACATTATTATTTTCTGCCATTTTTATAAATTTTTATAGTTTATTATTGTTTTTGATAAATACTGTAAAAAAAATTTTTAATTAATTCAAGATTTTTATTTTTTACTCGTATTACTATATAATTAACAATAATTAAATTATAAAAATCATCTAAAGTAAAACATTAAACAAATTTTATGGGTAGAGATAGAGTGAAAGAAGAAAAAGACTATGAAGAACTAATTGCAGTTAATAGTAGTGGTCAAATCTCAAAAATAAAGGATGAAATAAGTAAACTAATACCAAGTGAAATTAAAATAATTGCCAAAAATGATAGTCAGAAAAAATTAATTAATTCAATAAAAAATAATGAAATAACAATTTGTGCTGGACGAGCAGGAACGGGCAAAACTTTTATTTCAATAGCATATGCTTTGTCTTTATTAAGAAAAAACAATAATCGTTATAAAAAAATATATTTAGTTAAATCGGTAACTGCACTTAAAGGAGAAGAATTAGGATATCTTAAAGGTGATTTAAAAGAAAAAATTGAACCTTTCATGTGGAGTTATTATATTAATATTGAAAAAGTTATCCTTGAATCTTCAATGAAAACTTTAATTGATAAGGAAATAATCAGACCATTTCCACTGGCATATATGAGAGGTGTTAGTCTTGATGATTGTATTATAATTGCTGATGAAATGCAAAACGTAACATTAGATAATTCACTCACACTTTTAACTCGTATTGGTAGTAATTGTAAGTTAATATTACTTGGTGATATTAATCAGATTGATATGAAGAATAAACACGAGAGTTCATTGGAACAATTATTAGAAATGTTTGAAAATACTGCAGACATGGGTGTAATTAAAATGAGTAAAGATGATATTAATATAAGAAATCCACTTATCGATGTTATTGAGGAAAAATATATTGAATTTCAGAAAAGACCGAAGAAAAAAAATATTAGAACAGTTAATCCTCATACATTTCTTGTTGAAGAAAAATTAGTTGATGAAGAAAAAATTATATCATATGGAGAATAAAATTTTAGTAATATATATTGGTGTACAGGGAATTCGTAGTGAAGATATTCAATATTTTACTGAAAAAATTACAAAAAAAATAATGCCTTCTACTTTTGAAGGGGAAATACTCGTAATTCCGACACAATCTCCAGATACAAGAATTGAATGTATTAATCCAAAATATATCACAGATACTGAATTAATACGAGAACATACTGAAATGATGAAAAAATTACAAGAAGAACTTCAACATCAGTTGAATCAATTAAAACAAAATAATAATGAGTAAATTAAAAATTGGTATTGATATTAATGAAGTCTTGAGAGCCAGATGGTTACAATTTGATAGATTTTATGCACAAGAATTTGGTGAAGAGGAAATACCCGAACAACCATATCAGTATGACCTTTTCTTAGGATATCCTTGGAAAGACACTGTTGAAGAAATTAAAGAAATGCGTGAACCCGAAGACACCCCAGATAATATAAGTGCAATTGATTATCAGGTGAATGAAAAGGGAGAAGCACCTGCAGACTTTATGTTATTTAAAAAATCTGAAAGAATAACAATTCCTGCCAGAAAAGTATATAATCGATTTATGTATGAAGATTATCTTTTCGAAATACATGGTGCTGCACCGAAGATGTATACCAACATGGATTTGGATGTTAATAATTTTTTACAAAAATATGAGGAAACTGTTGATTTTGTCGTGATGTCTGTTGAAAATCGTTTCAGCATACCTCCAACACTCTTCTTTCTAAGTAAAATATCATCAAGATTTAAAGACTATAAATTTTTAGATAATTCACTTGATATGTGGAAACACGTTGATGTATTAATTACAACAGACCCATTAATAATGGGACTTGGTGTGCCTTGGGGTAAAAAATTAATTAAATTAAAACGACCATATAATGAAAATCAGAATGTTGGTTCGTTAGAAGTATTACAGATTGCCGATTTAATTGACAATAAAGAATTCGAAAAAATAATTAAATATAAAAACAAATAAAAATGAGCGAAGAATTAAAAGTATCAGCAGAACAGGCTGAATTAGAAAAAATTGAAAAAATTAAGGTTTCCCTTAATAAAATAGAAAATAAAAAATCAAAATTTCTATTTATTGTACCTGAATCACAAAATCCTGTTGCAAGTGTATATGAAATATATTTTCATGCCACTGTTGTTAAAAATATGGGATTTGAAGTAATCATAATGGTTGAAAAAGGTGATTATGTCGTACCGACTTGGATTGAAAAAGAACTTACTGATTTCAAACACGTTGCAATGTCAGACCCTAAATTAACGGTAGGTCCTGAAGACGTAATGGTTATTCCAGAAGTTTATAGTAACGTGATGGAACAAACCAAAAATTTACCTTGCGTGCGTGTGGGTTTACTACAATCGGTTGATTATATGACAAATGCATTAATCCCGGGAACCGATTGGTCATCATTTAACATCAAAGATGTAATTACTACATCACAAACACTTAAAGAATGGCTTGAAACATTCTACGGTCAAGGTAAATTCGATATCAGAACATATAATATCGGCATTCCTGAATATTTTGAAAGGTCAAGTGTTCCGCAGAAACCTATAATTAGTGTTATTGGAAGAAATGCAAACGAAATTTCAAAATTCGTTAAGTTATTTTTCGCAAAATTCCCACAATATAATTGGGTAACTTTTGACCCGATGGTTACTAAAAGTAAACCACCACAACCAATGCGTAGAGTTGACTTTGCAAAAAGATTACAAGGTAATTTTGCTGCAATTTGGATTGACAGGATTTCAAGTTTTGGTACGTTTCCTTTAGAATGCATGAAATCAGGAACAATTCCAATTTGTTTGAAGCCAGACGTTATGCCCGAATATATGATTGAAAGAGATGAAAATGGTGTTGGTATTAAGGCAGTTGATGGTGGTGGTATTTGGACTGAAAACTATTACGACCTACCAGTATTGGTTGGTGACGTTTTAATTAAATTTTTAGATGATAGTATTTCTCCTGAGTTCTATGATAAAATGGAGGCAATTGCATCTAAATATAATCAGAAAGACAGTGAAGCCAGATTGGTTGAAATATATACTGAACTTATTAATAACAGAATCAGTCTGTTCCAGTCAGCACTTCAACCAGTTGAAGAAAAATAATTTTAAACTTTAAATAAAAAGAAATGAATATAACAGTAATAATTCCTATTCACGAATATAATGAAGTGATTAAAGGATATTTAGACAAAGCAATTGAATCAGTAGTTAAACAAGAAGGTGTTGAATTACCAAAAGTAATTATTGTTGCACCAGAAACAGTATTAGTTGATGTAGTACCATCAATTTCATTGGAAACACATCCAAATGTTTCATATGTTGCAAACTTGGGTAATACCGATTATCAATCACAAGTTAATCTTGGTGTGAAATCAGTAACAACCGATTATTTCTCGGTACTTGAATTCGATGATGAATACAGTAACTCGTATTTCAAAAACGCAACCAAATACGTTGAGAGTTATCCTGAAGTTGATGTGTTTTTATCAATGATGATTGAAGTTAACGACTTAAATCAAGGAATTAAATTAACTAATGAAACCGTATGGGCACAACAGTTTGTTGGAGAAAATGGTGAAATGGGTTATCTTAACCTCAATGCACTTAAACAATATACCGACTTTAAATTAAGTGGTGCTGTAATTAAAACATCAGAATTTATAAATCTTGGTGGATATAAATCAAACATTAAATTAACCTTCATGTATGAGTTCTTACTCAGAGCGTTAAATAATGCATCAAAAATATTCAGCATTCCAAAAATTGGTTACAAACACTTAGCAACTCGTGAAAACAGTTTGTTCGATTCTTATTTAAAAACAATGCCTGTTGATGAAAGAAAGTTTTGGTTTGAAACAGCAAATAAAGAATCCAATTTTACTAATGATAGATTAATTGATTTATCAAGACTTCAGAAGGTAGTTATTGAAGAAAAATAATCTCCATATTGATTTTATCATGAATGAAAGAAATAGAAAATGCTCCGTATTTTGCGGAAAGGGAAGAACAAGCGGTAATCGATTATATTAATTCAAACTCGGCAGAAGAAAAAAATAGAATTTATAATGAAATTCTGATTGAACCTTTTCGCAAAATGATACAATCCATATTACGTAGATACCCAATTCATATTGGAAACTATAGTATGGAAGAAGTCGAATCATATGCACTTACTCATTTAATTGAACACATGGTGAAATTTAATCCTGATAAAATTACAAAATCAGGTGTAAAAACTAAGGCATATAGTTATTGTCAAACAATTGTTAGAAATTATTATAAAGACCATAGTAAAAAAAGTTATAATGATAGGAAAATTAATCTTTGTTTTGATGATTATGTCGATGAAATTAATGAAAACATCGAATATGCATATGAAATGGAAACTGAAACTCAACATCAACTCGAAAAATTAATCAATGATGTTATTGTGAAAATTGAAGATAGAATCAATACAGATATCACAATTAAGAAAAATGAGGCAATTGTTGGTGATGCAATTGCCAATGTGTTAAAGAATTGGCAGATTTTGTTTATGGAAGATAGTCCTGATGGTAAATATAATAAAAGAGTCACTAATAAATTTGCAAAAAATAAAATTTTACTTTATTTAAAAGAACAAACTGGATTAAGTACCAAGGAAATAAGAATCGGTATCAAACCGTTCAAAGAAATATATTTTTTGGAAAAAATGGATTATCTGGATGATTAAAATATATCAAACAATTGTTGATAAAGGTTATGGAAATTGTATGCAAGCAACTGTTGCATCATTATTGGAATTACCTTTGGATGATGTTCCACACTTTTTAATTAAAAAGAATTTAGGTTCTTACGGTATGTTAAAATTTCTTATGGAATGGGGATTTGACCCTTGTTATATTAACAGGGGAAAATATGATACAGAATTTATGCGCAAGATTGCTAAGTTTGATGGGGGAGTCGATGGTTATTTTTATGGGGTAGTTAAAAGTCAGACCTTTGAAAACACATCACATGCAGTTATAGTTGACGAAAATCTAAATATTATACATGACCCAAATCCGAATCAAAAAGCATTAACTTTATCACCAGAAGATGTTGAAGGGATATATATTATGAATGACTTAGTTATTGGTAAAACAGGTAAATTATTCACGATGGAAGAATGGAATGCCACGACTGAGGCTGAGAGAGATGAAAATACTCACAAACATAATTCTGATTAATCATAATTATATTAACAGTATTTATATGTACTAAAACTATATACCATGCCCAGACCTAAAAGAAAAACGCTGAAATTTGATGAAGAAAGTGTAAATAAACTACTTCAGGAAATTTATGATGAGAGCCACAATATTAAAGCCAAGATTACCAGACTTTTCACCAAATGGGAGACCAAGGTTAAAGAAAATGGTGAGGTTGCTGCAATTGGTGACCAGATTGTTAAACTTATTGCTGCTGAAGCAAAGAATCAAGACCAGAAAATTATGTTACTTCGTTATTTGAAAGAAGTTGTGTTTAATAATACTGGAACTTCGGGTTCAAATAATGAAACCAGTAGTAGTGATGAAAAAGGTCATGTTAGTACAGATAGAAGAAATGAATTATTAAATTTTGTTCAAGAAGAAGTTGAGAGAAAAAATAAAAACTAATGAGTCTTGCAGATAACAAAAGAAGTATTTTTACTACTATCGGTTCATATTCTTCCTTAATTGAAGAAGGAAAAAGACCGAGACAGTCAGACTTATTTCCGTCAATCAATAATAAAGACGATATTGTACCGTTTTTACTTGACGTTTTAAAAACTGTTGCTGGAACTGAAGTATTAAAAGAAAATCAAATTCAAGTGAACCATTACCAACTTCATTCAAAACTAACGGAATTACAGTTCCAGTAAAAGATGTTGATGTTGGGGGAAAATTTAAAGTTAATCCAGCATCTGAGGACGGTAATCTTATTTATGGTACATCTGCACCGAATTTCGATAGTGTCGCATATAATGCAATCCAAAACAACGGTACTGAAACTTATAATGGATTGTCGATTAATTATAATTCATCATCAGATAATTTTCAAATTAAACCAAATCTCGGTGGCAGTAATCCAACTGTTGGTGAATTTTTTGGTAATTATATCGATAATACACAACTTGTTGATAAGAAAGAACTTGTAAGTAACATCATGGATAATATTTATGGTACGCTTGCAAATAAACAGAAAAAAACTGTTGAACAAACATATGAAGAATTACAAATTGAGAAAATGTTGGAACAGTTACTTGAAAACGATGATTCTTTTGAAATTTCACAACAAGATTATGATGCATTGCTTCAAAAAGCCAATGAAATGGTAAATGGTGTTATAAATTATGATATGGGTTGTGGTTTAATGCCAGCATCACTACCTTTTGATGATTTCGATAGTTTAATTAAAAACATTAGTGGTTCAACAGACCCATTTGTTGTTGGTAATGCAATTGAAGCAACCATTGACCAAAGTACAACCAATAATGCCGATGTTGCTGAGAATAATAAACAAACGATTAAAGACGGATTTTTTCAAAAAATAATTAAAGTTTTTACTGTTAAAATGTTACAGGCGGTTTCTACTGCACCACAAATACGTGTGTTATTTGGAATGATGAGTTCGTTACAGAATAATGGTGTGGTTTTAATTAATAAGGCAACCGAGGACATGAAAAAGTTCAAAACATGTATTAAATGTATGGCAAAAGAAATTATGAGATTAGTTGCCGAATTTATTTTTGCATTAGCAGTTGTATATTTAATAAAATTATTAAAACCAGTAATAAAAAAAGTTCTTAAAGAAAAAATAAATCAATTCGTTGGAGTAATTAAAAGTCTAACGGGTGCAAATAAAATTTTATCAGGTTAATATTTAAAATTATGATAGTAGACCAAAAATTAAACAAACAGTTCGTTGGTGTTTATCTTATCGATGGCGAAATAGACGGCACACAACTTGCAACAACATCAAAACCTAATTGGTTTAGAATTTTTGCCACCAGATTATTTCTGGGTTGGAGATGGATTAGTATTAAAAAACTAAAAGAAATTAAGTTAGTAGCAAAGGTTGTTACTGAAGAAATTGTAAAGTAACATGGCAATTGATTTTAGTAGTATTGATGCGATTATTGGGGGATTTGATAAAATATTAAATCTTTCATCGGTTGGCGGTCCGCCACCTGTGCCCACACCACTCATATTAATTGGTGTGCCACTTCGTGCTGGACTTTCGCCAACGAAAATTGCATCACGTATTATTGCAAGAAAATCTGAAGCAGGTTTACCTGTTGGAGCATTACCTTCTGGTGGTATTAGTCCAGATGAAATTATGGAAAGAATTAGAATCGAAGAAATTGTTAAAGCACTGCAACAAGATGCAATAATTTCAGTCGGAATACCGCCCGGGATTACACTCACGGCAGCAGGTATTTCACCTACAGGACCTGTTTCGGTATTCGGTTCAACGATAACATTTACAAAGGGTTATGGAGTAATACAATAATGGAAGACCTAACAAAATTTAGTCCAACAGAACTACTGAAAATCGGAAATGATATCAAAGCCAAACATGATGCTTTGAAAGATGAAATTATTGCTGATACGTTTCAAATTGAAAAACTTGAAAGTGGTTTGAAAGAAAAATTAGTGTTATTAGATAGTCTTGAAAAAAATTATATTGAAATTGTTGAAATATTAACTAATTAAAATGGCATTTGATAAACCGATTATACAAACAAGTAATCCAAACAAACCAGAAAGTACAAATGTTGTTAGAAACAGAACAATATTTTATGGTGAGGTTATTAGTATTGAGGATGATACCGATGGTGGTAGAATTAAGGTAAGAATACCTGATTTGGATAATAAAGCCAGTAATGCTGATTTGCCTTGGTGTTATCCTTTAATGCCTAAATTTTTTCATATCTATCCACAGGTAGGTGAAATGGTTAGAATATTTCTTGAAGATAATAAATTTCCAGAAAGAAGTAGGTTCTGGCTTGGTAGTATAATCAGTCAACCACAAAAAATTGAATATGATTCAAAATTCACAGCACTTTCAACAACAAATCTTGGTGTAACATCACCAGATAAAGCACCTTCAACATATCCTGATGCCGATGGCGTATTTCCTTTAAAAACTGATGTTGCGATTGTCGGTAAAGTAAATACTGATGTAATATTACGTATAAATGAAGTTCATATCAGAGCAGGTAAACATGAAAACGAGGACATATTAAAACTCAATACGAAAAATCCTGCAGAAATAAGTATGGTATATGAACCCGATACTCAAAACGGATATTATAGTAATACAATTATAATGAGTGATAAAATTGCGTTGATTTCACATAGCGGAAATCCGAAGTTTAAATCGGCAAGGTTGACATCAAGTGATAGAGCAAGGATATTTGAGGAAGGACACCCAGTTGCACGTGCAGATGTCCTCGTAGAAGCCTTAAACGTGATTAGAACCGCTTTGATTAATCACATTCATGGATATTCAGGTTTGCCAGCAGATAAAACTGCAATTATTAAACAACTCGAAGAATTACAACTTGAACAAATAATGCAAACAAATATTGTGATTAATTAATTTTTTTGTATTTTTGCAAGAATGAATATCGAAATACCCAATAAATTATTTACTTCATTTAATGATGTAACATTTCATGATGAACCTCATAAGTATTATGTGGATGGAAAACAATTGGTTTCTGTAACGACATTGATTCACAGATACCAAGAAGAATTCCAAGAAGATTATTGGTCAAATTATAAAGCCAGTGAATATCATATAAGTCAACGAGAAGTATTGCGTGGTTGGGGATTTATAAATAAAAAAGGAACTATGAAAGGTTCTGCAATTCATGATTATGCCGAACACTTGTTTCAGAATAAAGTATTTCCATATCCAGAACAACATATCATCAATGAATTTGGATTCGACCCTGTTTTACCTGAATATCTGATAACTAAAAAACATGTTGATAGATTTTATGCCGATGTTCATGACAAATTAATACCAATACGAACTGAAATGGTTCTTTATGATAGAGAATCATTAATTGGTGGAATGCTTGATATCTTATTTTATAACGTTAAAGCCAAAGAATTTCAAATTTGGGATTGGAAAACTAATAAGAAATTTGATAAAGAAATGAAATCCAGACATTTTCTGGGAAAATTATATATGTTAGAAGATAGTGATTTGGAAATCTATTCATTACAACTTGCAATGTATAAATTAATTATTGAAAAAAATACTGGAATTAAACTCGGTAAATCATACATCGTTTGGTTTAGTCATAATAACGAAAATTATGAAATAATTCAAACCAAAAATCGAGAATATTATGCTAAAATGTTAATCGAAGATAGAATATTAGAATTAGCATCATAAAAAAAGCCACTCGAAAGTGGCTTTTTGTGTTTTTAAAGATTTAAAACGCACATCCAAGGTTGGATTGTAACTGTTATGTTAGTCAATTCATCACTACCATAATCGTTGTCACCGAAATCGATACTTGTTATCTGGCATTGTCTTAAAGTCCATTTTTCAACCTCAACACCTGTTGGGTCTAATGATTTTAATGTAATGTCTTTCTGATAACCTGCTGCATAACCCATACGACCAGTAAGTGATTCTGCATGTAAACGAACCCATTCCATGAGTTGTTGTGAGGTTGAAGGTCCTATCGGGTCAAGGAACGTGATTGACATTTCATCCCAAGTATATCTACCTGCAACATAATGTTGTTCATTCATATATGGAATTGCAACACTATTAATTTTCATTGAAGGTCTTTTAAATTTTTGAACTTTCCATACTTGAATACCTAATGAATCATCGAATACGGCAAAGAATCGATTTACCCTTTTTGGTTCGTAATCAAACGGAATCGTTCTTATCATTGTTTCTTCTGCTGCCATTTTATTTAGTTGTTAATGTTTTCTGTTTATTTTTATAATAAATACTCAGTATTTAATTTTTATTTTTGTATAATTCCAGTTCTTTGAAAAAATCTCAATTCATCTCTCGATAAATCATTAATTGATTTTTGTTTCTGCTCAACAACCATTTCTTCAATTGTTTCCTCAATAACTTCCTCAACAACCTCATCTTCGACAACTTCTTCAACACTTTCCATTAATGGAGCATCAACAACTTCTTCTTCTAATACTGGTGCTTGTACTTCTTCAACAACGGGTTCGTTTTCAACAACCAGTTCTTCTTGTTCTTCAACAACTTGATTTAAAACACTTTTTTTATTCATTTTTTTATAATTAATTTTAATATTATTTTTTATAAATACAATTAAAATCAAAACCCACAAATCAGTGGGTTCTAATTTTAAAAATCATTTTATGCACCAACATCAGCAAAACTTGCACCTGAAGGAGTGATTGTAAATGTTATACCAATAAATTCAACAGCACGTGTTGGTTTTAAGAATATTTCACCATACAATTCGTTTCTATCTCTGGTTTCTGGTGTATTATTACTATCATCCATTTTTACTCTGAAATCAGTTAAACCTCTTTCTCTCTTAATACTATCAAGAATTGGGTTTACTTTAGTTAAGAACTGGTCGATAGTTGCTTGGTCGTTCTGTTCAAACACAAGACGGATTGCAATATTTGCAATAAGAACTTTGATTTGAAGTAAAAGTCTACGAACATTGATTCTATCCAAAGCACTTTCTCTTTGCTGTAAAGTTTTCTGACCAAAGATTGCTGTTCCTGCATCTGCAAAGTCAGCCATTGGATTAACTCTACCTGCGTAAAGAATATCACGTGCTTCCAAAGATAATTTAAACATCGATTTTCTTGCATTTGTTACACCACGATTAAGACCTGCAGGTGCAAACCAAGGGAATTTTACATTATCAGTATATGCCATTGCTTTTACAACTTCACCTGTTGCTGGAATATATACGTTCACATTATTTTGAGTATCACGCATCTGAATCCAAGGGAAATATGTACAACTATAACTACTATCAATCTCAGCATCAGTCAATGCCTGAACGATTTGCGTTACAGCCTCAACATCTGCTTTTCCACCGTCACCAATGGTTGTTGTAACATCACCAACAGGTGAATCAATTACATATAAACTATCAGTTCTTTGATTTTCAATCATTTCGATTGTGTTCTGAACCAATGTTGTTTGGTCGCTCCAGTTGATACCGGGGGTTGCAAAAAGGTTAATCGTAACTTCTTCAGGATTACTGAAAGTGTCAATCGCCATTTCCCAAGCCTGAAAATCGTTTTTAGGTACAACAAGTGGTTGTCCCGGGAATCCAGATTTTCTACCTCCCTGTTGATAACCCTCACCATATGAACGAGTTCTCCTGTTAACATCCCAACCATCAAAACCACCAGCAGGAACTAAAGTGAATTTTCTTGATTTAATATTATAATAAGGACTTGTTGAATTTACGTCAACGTTTTTCTGGAAACTTCCAGCACCAACTTCAAATTCTGTTGCACCTGTTATGATTGTTGCACCACTATCTAAGTGGAATCCTTTAGATTTAGTAAAACCACTTGAAGGTTGACCACTGTAGAAATTATTGAAATTAAATAAATTCTGATTTATTCCATCACCAGTATAACCGAGTTCAGATACACCTAAATATGTTTTATTTAATTTGTCTGTATCAAGATATTCGGTTTTGTAGAAAATTTTAGGTGCAATACCACCAATTGTATCATAATTATTAAGCATGAATCCTTCGAAACCTGCAGGATATACATTTACTGGAACATCGGATGCAATTTCAACCATAATATAATTACTCTGAAGTGTATATTCACCATCATTTGTACCAATACGTTGACCAATATAATTTGATGTACCTTTAATCATAGTACATTTTTGATAGGTTTCTAAAACACTTACGTTTGCATCAGTATCGTAGAAATTACGAACAACAACGTCAAATTCTAATGTTGCAGGATTAATGTTTACAATACTTATTTTTATTTCCTGATTTGCACTATCTCCATCTGATATACTAATAAATTTGAATAATCTGTCAACTTCACTACCTTTTAATTGAGATACAACCCAAGGAGTTTCAGGTGTTTGGAATGTAGTTTCATAATTAGTAAATACATCAGTTCCACCAGTAACCAATACTGTGTTCACACCGTATGCAACATTATCTGTGTCAAGTTTTTTGATAAGGTCTGGATAAATTGCTTGAACCCAGATTTTTGTGTTTTTATCTTTTGGTTCACGACCAATTACGTTTGGAATAAAATTACTGTCATTAGGATTTAATGATACCAAATAAGTTGCTGAAGTTCCACTAAAAGCCGAACCAGTATCTGTATTTGTTGCAATCAATTTAAATGTACCATAAAT
>JFJP01039864.1_pt1 | contig 12456 bp, 29 predicted proteins | sample 431651 | NCBI WGS metagenome assembly JFJP01 (sample SAMN02602958, study PRJNA72255) | Microbial mat metagenome, whole genome shotgun sequencing project. | biome: fresh water; feature: sink hole; material: water; isolation source: purple microbial (photo- and chemosynthetic) mats found in... | reverse complement strand
TGATGTGGATAGTTGGGACATTATACCAGTGGAGGTAGATCATGTTTAAGTTGGATAATTATCCAGTAGATTATATACTTACGGTACATAAGAGTAACTTCGAGTATCATTATGGACCGGATAGTTTCTATAAGCATATGACTAAGCTTCTTAAGGAACCTGGATATGCTGCATATGACGTACATAATAATCTCATCCTGACATATGGAAGAGAAACAGTATGGAAATATATAACAGAATATGGACGTAGCACAGGAGGTAAGTATGCTTAGGATAGTAGAGACAGACGAGATCACTGGTGTAGACCGTATAAGAGAACTTGACAGTGCCGCTCCTAGATATGGACTGTTTACAGAGGTGACATATCCAGTAAAGGGTACGGAAGTATCTGGAATCATTGTAAGTATTCAACATACGGTAGATGTTATAGATATTGAGGAACAGACGTATGAATGGAACACTACATACATCCTGGATAACGGGGATATGATTGAGGACGACGACATCATCACATATGTAGAGTACAGCACTGAAGATGAGGAAGGATAGTCCCGCTCGCCTATCTACTAGGGCCACCGCCTTGTTGGCGTGGCTCTAATACAGCACTCAAGATAGGCTGACATACGATATGTGGAAAAGAACGCAGGTGTCCCTATACTCTGTATTAGGGACTTAGACAGAACGGTTTATGTTTGATTCGCCGTTCCTATGTATGGAGTGGGTAAGAATAGCAGTATACTTACCTTTAACAGTGGGCCTTGCGCTGGGTACTTAATCTCTCGTTTCCCAGTGGTAATGTTTCAGAGGCTACCTACTCTCGCTCTTGTTCAGGATTGTTACTCCGTCACTCAAACTGCTAACGCTATATTCACGCTCCCAGTGTTTCTCTATGTATAATAATATGTTAACTGGATACAAAAGTCAAGGAGAATATTGTATGAGATACTTAATTATTATTATGTTATTAACGTCTGGTTGTGGTGTCTTAGTGGATAAGTCACAACGTATAGACGAAGAGTTGCTCCCTTATGTACAAGACTTCACTGAGCTTACAGGTATGAATGTAGATCACTCGGTGGTGTTCACTGACCTGAACACAGAGAAGTTAATAAAGGAACGGGGCGGTACATATATAAACGGACTGTGTACAATATGGGGACCGTCTGGTATGCAACAGCTCACTGTGCTTATAGACGAACACAGTTGGGCTACAATGAACGAAGACGGGAGAGAACAGCTTATGATACACGAGCTGGCTCATTGCTCTGGTGCCCGTCTAAAGCACGACGACGCACTACTATCCAATGGGTGCCCGACCAGTATTATGTACCCATATTCCTTTGGTAGCGGAGCTTGTTACAGTATGCTTAAGACTTATTATTATAAACAAATACAGGAGGCTTTATGAAAGTGTACAGATATAAACGAGGGACCACGTTCTCATGCTTAGTGAACGTAACTAATAACGATACGTTCAGCTTTAGCAACATACAATATCCAGAAGATGCTACGTCAGAGGTGATTGAATTGTTCCTTAATGAAGCAGAAACTGCAGTCATTAAAGCTATATGCGAAATTGAGGAGGCCGTATGATACTGTTTCAACATAGCGGAGGGTTAGAATATCCCTTTAATGGTAACTTAATGAACGGACTTCTTAAGAAACTAGCATCACTCGGTATAAGTATTAGGATCGACGCTAACAAAAGAGAACTATATAAATACCGTAGGTATTATGTATCTTCCCTTGCTCCTAACAAAACAAGGAAAGGAACGAACACATATAGACTCACTAAGAACCAACGTGACTTACTTATGGCTGAGCTTAGTGCGATATATGCACTGGGTTATAAGTTCCTTGATGTAGAATATGGTCGGGACGATAAGGAGGTTGACCTTACTACCTTATACAAGGTGATTGGAGAGAGAGTATGAGATACTTGTTTAAGTTTCATAAAATAAATGCAGATCTTACTGAGATCAACAAGGCAATTCTAATGCTGCATACACTTAAGCAGCTGAAAGGTAAGGAATATTGGACTTATAAGAACGATATGAGACGCACATTACGGAAATACATTGAGTCATGTGGCTCTCGTACATATCTTGTATCTAAGAATATACCGGATGTTAAGATAAGAATCAGACAGTTCAGAAGTCTACAAGAAAACAAGAACGTAGCTATTCGTGATGTTGAGTGGCACATTGAAAACATCAGGGATAAACGGAGCTTTACTAGACGTAAAGAAGTTAGTGTACATTACCACGGAAACTATAAGTTACATAGATCAGGTAGTATCACTACCTTACGAGAGAAGATACAGGGTAGTATTAACGTACACTCTATAGAAAGAAAGCCGCTCTTTACTGCTAGTAAGTATGTGGGTATTGAACTGGAGTTTATATCTCTACTCAATAGAGATAAGGTAGAGGCACTGCTTTCTAGTAAGTGGTATGCTGGTCATGTAAGTGTTGTGAGTGACGGTAGTATATGTAGTGATGATGTCGGTCTTGAGGTGAGGATACTGGGTGTAAGAAAAGCTATCCCCTCAATAGTAAAGGATTTGGTTGCCGACCTAAAGGAGATTGGATGTTATGTAAACAATAGCTGCGGTGTTCATGTACATCTAGATGCCAGACAGTCGGATAAGAGTGTGATGTTTCACAATCTAGTGAAGAGTATCGGCATGCTTAGTAGTATGGTTCCTGTTGATAGGACAGTCAATAGCTACTGTACGCTAAATAAAATTGCTGACTATGATGAAGCTCGGCGTGCGGTAGAATCATCTAGAGGGCCACGATATAGAGCAATCAATACCGAATCATACCACGAACACGGCACCATAGAGGTGAGGCTGCACTCTGGTACATTGAATGCAACTAAGGTAATCAATTGGTGTAATATATTATACAGCATTGTCGATCTTAAGTTTAGAATGGCATCGTCGATTGATAATTTGACTGACTTTGTTGGTATGTTTCCAGATACAGACAGTAAACTAATCGAGTATATACACAAGAGAGTGGCTCGGTTTGTAGATCGCACTATTGATACAAGTAAAGATGAACAATTAGCACTAGACATAGGAGCATAGTATGTGTAAAGTAATGATGATGAGTGGTATTAAATCAAGTAATGTAGACAATGCAATTAAGTTCACTAAGTTGATGGCTAAAGAAATCAGTACAGGTAACGCTGACGGATTGGGTTATGCTGCGGTGAATGAGTATGGTGATTTGTTTGGAGAACGCTGGCTAAAGAATAGCGAGGCGTTCATAAGTAAATCCAAAGAAGAGTTAGCCCTTGAGCTTATGTTCGGTGACTCACTGGTTGATAACGTAGCTGAATACAATTCGTTCGGTGATGTTGACCTCGCTAGTATGACAGCGATAACACTACATGCTAGGTATGCAACATCAGCCAAAGGGTTTAAGAATGTACACCCTTTCATTAAGAACGACACAAGCGTTATTCACAATGGTGTTATAAGAAATGTTAGCAGCTTTGCATTAGAGCAAAGCACTTGTGATAGTGAGTGTATCCTGTTATCATATACAAACAACGAGGTCGGCATTAATAAGAAAGACATTCAGGATACAGCACTTGATCTTGTTGGGTATTATGTAGCCGGTGTGTTCTCTAGAGATAAAGATGGTAACAGAATACTAGATGTATTCAAGGCTCACAACAGTAACCTAGTTGTTTCTTATGTAACAGAACTAGACTGCTATGTTATGACAACATCTGAGTATGATATTGCTAAGGTATGTAAGGAATTAAACTTCTCATACACAACACCAAAGAGAATGGCTGACGGTTGGTTGCTTAGGTTTGACCCTGTTACTGGTACGATTATAGATAGAGAAGAGTTTAGAATTGGTGAAGAGTTTGATCATAGTAAGTCTAAGAGCTGGACACCTAGTACATACACAGCTCCGACATATAACAAACCAGCGGTAAGTACACCCACTATGTTTAGTGGTGGCACTAAGAAACAAAAAGGCGGTATGACTAAATCAATGTACGACTATATGAAGCTGACACCATCAATACAGAAACTATCTGCTGGTGATGTTATTGATTTAACAATGGGGTCTGGAGGTTACAGTGAGTAAGATATACATAGTGCCGTATAATAAATTCTCAAAGAGTGCTAAAGATATTAGCCGCTCTGTTGGTGGACTTGTTGTTAGTGGTGATAAGAGATATAAGAAAGCAAGTGTCATCATTAACTGGGGTAAGTCTGATCTTGAACACAACCAAAAAGCTCTCATACTAAACAAACCACTAAACGTACAGATAGCTAAGAACAAATTAGTTACGTTTGAAATGCTCAAACAACGAGACATAAGTATCCCTGAGTTTACTGCCGATAAGAGTGTTGCTCAGGTGTGGCTTAGTGATAAGAGTATCGTATATGTCAGACACTTGTTGACATCATATGGCGGTAAGGGTATTGAGATAGTAAAGGATGGTGAGTTACCTGATGCACCTCTGTACACCAAAGGGTTAGGTAAGGTACACGAATACAGAGTTCATGTAGCTATGAGTAAGGTCATTCATGTATCTAAGAAGAAGAAAAGAAACGGAGTTGAATCAGACGGTAGCGTTAAAAATCTAGTTAACGGTTGGGTGTTTGTTGTTAATGATATAGTGGTTCCTACTTGTGTTGCTAGCATCGCTGTTGATGCTGTCAATAGTATCGGGTTACACTTCGGTGCCGTTGACATTGCTTATAAAGAGAAGTCAAACACTGCGTATGTATTAGAAATTAACTCGGCCCCTGGTGTAGAAGGGACCACCTTAGATAAATATACCAAAGCATTTAGGAGTGTATATGATACCAACAAGTAATGATAAATATATAGGAATAGAGATTGAGTGTTTCTCTGAATACGGATACGAGGCTGTTAGTGAGTTTGCTAATGAGTTAGGTTTAGGGGACAACTTGGTAGTTGATGATGACGGAAGTATACGACCACCGACTGAATTGAAGATGGTCCCTAGGATTGAATATGATTATGACGCAGATGAATATATCGGTGTGATTAGAGAGGAGAGAGTTGATACCCAGAATTCTTACGAGTTTAAGTTACTTACAACTGAGAAAGCATTGAAGTCTAACTTAGATAAACTGCAAGCGTTGTTCAACATAATTAAACCTGGTGTGAATGTTAGCTGTGGTCTTCATGTTCACTTAGATATGAGGAACAGGGATGCTAAGCTGTGTGCTGAACGGTTGTTTGATAAACAAGATGATATGATTGCTATGCAACCAAAGGTCAGACGTAAGAATAAGTATTGCAAACCTAATAAATCTGTTAACATTAACAGACTTAAGAGTAGATATCGAGTGATAAATACTGTAGCATTAAAGAAATATACTACACTAGAAGTGAGGGTACATGAGGGGACTGTTAATGTTGACGACATTTATAATTGGTGTAACTATCTTGTTGGCATTGTGGATGACACAGCAACAAGACAACATCGTACATACGAAAGAAGTCGTATCAGAAAGTACGCATGATGACTGTAAAAAAAAGGAGCCATTGAGAAACCTGATTGAAACAGCGAGGGACTACCCATTCATAATCATTCATCAGGATGATATGAACGAAAAGAAAATAGAACTATCCAAGAAAACAAACAGTGATCCTAACCTGATCATTATACATAAGGAGTAAGTATGAAAAAAGAAATACTAATGTACATCCAAGATAAAGGGTGTGTGTTTGAGAGTGAGATAGTAAATACATTTAGTAAGACTGAGGATGTTTCAAAGAATACAGACATCACTTTCGCCATGCATGAACTGGCTACCAACAATGTAATAAAGTATATCCCATATAGAAACACTAGGGTTGTGGTGTACAATAACATTAACTACCAATAGACAGAGGTGGTCCATGACATTAAGAATATATAAAGGATTAGAAGTAGACGGAGAGCTTGTTGCGATCAGTGAAAATAACGGGAGGTTTGAAATAGAAGGTATATATAAAGACGACGAGTTGGTTTCTATGTCTGAGTTAGATGCAGACGAACAGGCTGATATAGCTAGCTACATACAGTTCAAAGAGGAGCGGGCAGACTGGGCTAGTCTATATGAAGATAAGGATGAATATTTTTTAGATGATAATTAATTATAAAGGAGAGACCATGCGATATGTATTATTGTTTTTCTTAGGATTGACGGCTTGTTCACCAGGTGATAAGACAGCCAAGGTGACAGGTAAAGATGGTAAGGATGGGTATAGTGTTGTAACCATGACTAAGACTGAAACGTCTTTATGTAGTAGTGCTGGTGGTGTTGAGGTATTGCTTGCATTAGATCTGGATAGGTCACTAACATTTTCATCATCTGATATTGTTCAGTCGCAGTTTGTTGTATGTAACGGTAGTGCCGGAGTTAACGGAACCAACGGAATTAATGGAAAGGATGGGACAAACGGTGTCAATGGGACAAATGGTAGTAACGGATTAGATGGACAGAGTTGTACTGTCTCTAAGGTTGGTGCTGCTGCCACTATATCTTGCGGTAGCAACACTGTTGTTGTAAGTGACGGAACAAACGGATTGAATGGAAACGACGGAGCTGCTGGAGCTAAGGGTGACAAGGGAGATAAAGGTGTTAAAGGTGATAAGGGAGACGATGGTGATATGCCCTCTGGTATCTTCATCACTGAGATTGTCCGACCTTGTGGCAATGAGTTTCCTAATGATGAGATCTTCTTAAGGTTGTCCACTGGATCTTTGCTTGCTCTGTATGATGGCGGTGCCGATCAGGATAGACTCGTGTTGCTTGCTCCTGGTAACTACATCACCACAGATAGAAGTAAGAATCTTACATGTCGATTCACTGTTACAGCTAATAATCAATTAACTAATGAGCGAGTAGAGTAATAAAGGAGAAGAGGATGAAGTATATATTAACAGTGTTAATGTTGTCGGTGGCTTTTAATGTTGGTGCTGTATCTCACTTTGATACAGCTAAGGATATTCCATCTCAGGAATTGATTGCTGAATTAACTAAACTATATAATGAAAGGATTAAGGATAAGGTTGTTATCTCTGTTACTGTAGAGGGACACACAGACCAACGGTCATCTAGTGCATACAATCAAAAGCTGTCCGAACGGAGGGCGACGACAGTTAAGAATGAGTTAATCAAACTTGGTGTACCTAAGGGTGTCATCTCTGCCGTAGGTAAAGGAGAGTCTGAACTACTTACAACAGGGACAACAGATCTAGACCATGCCATGAACAGACGGGTTGTTGTTACAGTTAAGACAGACAAAGATCTAATGGTGACATCAATCTCTGAGGGTGCAACCAAATGTGAAGAGAAGGTTGTTGAGAAGATGGTGGTTAAGAAACACCTACTATCAGTAATGATACTACCTAGTTATGTAGCTAAGACTACGGTTGATGGTAGTGAGGCCACAGCAATAGCTAAGGGTGTGTTAGTCCCTGCTATTGGATATCAGTACCAGATGGATAGCGGATTAGTTCCGTTGCTTGGTGTTTCTTTAGAGAAGAAACCTGGCGTTGGTATTGGATTGGGGTATGAGTTCTAAATAGTTTTTGCAGTAGCGGTGTTGGAAGCAATTGGTAGTCAAGAGAAGTCCTAACGGATGGAGGCTATGAGGAGAAACACTAAGGCTGTGGGGGCCTAGTAAGTCTATAGTATTGACCCACCTTTACTATAGCATTGTCAGAGTAGCGCCTGACCTACTGCGTTTTTTTATAGGAGACGGTTATATGGATAATATGGACATAATAAAAATCACTAAGACATTCGAGAATTTAGTTACTAATGCGATGAAAAACGGCTCCGATATTGCGCAAGCACTTAATGATTCTGCGTCTGTCATTGAAGACATGTACGGGGAAGAAGCTGCAAAGTTTCTAGACGAATACTATACAGGAGGGTAATATGGATGATGTAATAATTGGTATGATAAAAGAGAATGATATTCTTAGGGCGAGAATAAAAGAACTACAACATCAGAATGACTCCATGGTTGACGCTATTGATTATTCTATCACACAGTTAGAGTCGATGAGTAATTATTCATTAGTGTATTCAGCTATTTATAAAATGAGGGAAGCTATTAATGGAAAAGATAATTAGTATTAAAGAGGGTGACTTTGAATCTAAAGGTAGTTACAGCGAACTCTCTGGGTATATAGTTAAGACGGACAAGAGTGAGTATAAGTTTGGTATATCAAACAGTCAGAATTGCTGTGAACATTGGGGCCATCTTACATCAGAGGATGATCTGGATATGTTTGTTGGTGCAGAACTAACTAGTGTATCTGTAGTGGATGAGGCATTGAAGACTACAGACTTAAAGCTTATGGATGAATTAGGTGCCTATAGAAGTGAACACGGTTCTATGTTCTTTGTTAATATTAACACTAACATCGGGACGTTACAGTTGGTAGCATACAATGATCACAACGGTTACTACGGACACAGCGTGGTGCTAGAGAAAGATGAGGTCGTCATTGATGATGGTTATCTTTAGTATAACACTACTGATACTACTCTATAATAATAGATACAAGTATGTTAACATGAGTAGGTACAAGGTTGAATACATAACAGAACTGTATGTGGAACTTGAAAGGAAGAAAAGGAATGAGAGAAATAGAACAGATCATTGGTGGGGTATTCGATAATATAACTATAAGCAAACATCCTAAAAACGGAATGCTGTTTTTAATTTCAGTAAAGGATCGGCTACTTAAAAACACAGACGAAGATAAGATCAAGGTTTACAGATACTTAGATCGCAACCATAGAAACACACTATCCAAGCTACAATATGTGGTAGAAATATATGAGTGAGTTAATAAGAAAATACTTGCAAGATAATAATCTTTCTGATATACTATCTGAGTTGGTATTACTTGAGCGTGATGACTTGATTGAGTGGTTCTTAATACAGGTAGAGGAAGACAAGGGGTACTTTGAATGAATGAACTTTTAGTTGTATTTGCTTACGGTGGGTATGTTTATATGTTCTTTTTTATATTGGGTGCGGTATTAGACTGGGGTGAGTTACAGAAAAGGAAGCTCGATGAAGAACGAAAGAGATCTCGCTGAGTGGTTGGTGTACAATAGGGACTACCTCTTATCCGAGTTGAGAGCGGAGATACCAGAAACAAATAGAAAGGAATACATACTCAACTTCTTAGTTGAGAAGTTTATAGAATACCACCCAGACAAAACAGAAATGCTGGATGAGTTTTACGATAGTGAGAAAATAGAACTGACAATAGATGCTGTATATAGAAAGGAACTTATGCATGAATACCAGAATTAGATATAACAAAAACCCGAACGGGGTGTTAGTATCCAAGCAGATACTAAAGGCTGACAACGGAAGAGAGTATAAGGTGACGGTGAATCCAGACGGCAAGACCGGTAGCATCATTGATGCATTCACTGGTGACAGTAGTTTGATTGGTCCAGCAACATCACCACATAAGATTCGTCTTAAAATTAAACAGGAGTTAGAACGCCGTGGAGTCAAATTTATTGAAGAAACTAGAAAATCTAAATCCAAATCAACTGAGGAAAATCAAGGACCTAGCAATGCGGGAGATGACAACTAAGATTAAGTTACCGAATGAAACACATGAGGAGTTCTTGAGTAAGTGTTGGGTGACAGCTATAGTAACGATCATAAGTGCGGAGGTAGAGTGATGCGGTTCTTTACATCTGACCACCATTTTGGACATGGTAACATAATGCGGTATCAACCTAACACAAGACGATTTTCTTCTGTTAAGGATATGGATGAGCATATGGTAGCCAAATGGAATAAGGTTGTTGGTGTATCTGATATGGTGTATGTTGTCGGGGACTTCTCTTTCTATAGAGATGTAGAAAAGATAAAGAACATACTATCCAGACTTAACGGTAAGAAGATACTGATAAGAGGTAATCATGACCTGGCTACATCTAAAGAACTAATAGATGCAGGGTTCACTGATGTCAGGGATGAACTATTAATAAAGCTAAGCAATGGTCGCGGAGTATTATTGAAGCACTACCCATATGATGGTGCCTGGTATACAAAGCTGTATCATATCGCCAAAGGTTCTAAGTGGAAGAAATATTATTTACTATTTCCTAATCGTAGGGACTCGTGGTTAATCCACGGACATCACCATGGCGGACAAAAGATAATAGGTAAACAGATAAATGTTAATGTTGATAGCTGGGATTTCAAACCGATCTCAGAATCTACTGTATGTCAATTAATAAACAATAAGGAAAATAATTTCCTAAGAAGGATGAGAAATGAAATACGTTATTTTATTCGTGGTGTTGTTGGCAAGTTGTACAGAAGTTACAAAGGTGAACGTCATCCCATACACAAATGATCTAGTGTATACATATGACTACGTTGATAGTTATAGAGAGATCACCATGATGCACGGCATCACCAGTGATTACAGCAATGTTGAGTTCCAAGAAGGAGTAACATCTAATGAACGGTCTGTCCAGTGTAATTCTTATTTTTCAAGAACTAGAACATACAAAGGGTTTAATGAATACGAACACAAACTCGTTGTAGTTGATGTCGATAAATGGAACAGAGCGTCTTACTTAAACCGAATGGATGATGTATATCACTCGCTGTCTGTATGTGTCTATGGTGCAGAGTTCAATAGTCGAATTGCAAATAGACAGTATGTCAGCTTGCTTGCTGTATCTAGTCCTTCTAGATATGATGAGAAGTATGTCAATGATAACTGGGATGTTTATGTTAAGGAATTGATGGGGGCTATAAAGTGAGCGAGCAAGATAATACGAGTGACGACATAATTCTAGGCGTTTCATACTCTAATTTGGAAAAGAATAGTGCCAAAATAAAAATGCTAGAGAATGAAATTCTTAATATGTTTTTTAAGATTGATAGACTTGAAAGAGAGTTAACGGAGGCTAATGAAGAGAATGAGAAGCTGAAAGCTGATCTTAAGGTGGCGGTTGAGGCTTTGAAAGAAATAGTTCAAGTTGATTTAGTGACGCATAACGGACATCCAGATTACCACGATTGGGTATGGACAGAATATGCGGAGACAGCACAAGAAGCTCTTAAGAAAATCGAGGGGGAGTGATGAGAATTAACACAAAAAAAATAAGAAACCTAGAGCCATGCGCTAATAGGTTCAACAATTACCTAGCCCACTATGCAGACTTTGACGGCTCCTTAGAGGATTTCATAGTCTTAGATAAAATTACTTACAAGGACAAAGTGTGGGTGGTTACCAGGCTATTCACACCTGCGCAGAATGTTAAGTGGTCAATCTTATGCGCAAGCAAGGTGTTAGATTTTTTTGAAAAAAAATATCCAGCCGACAAGCGACCAAGACTTGCTCTTGAAGCAGCAGAGCTTTTCTATCACGACCCAAGCGAAGTAAATAGACAAGCCGCCGCCGATGCCGCCGCCTATGCCGCCTATGCCGTAGCCAATGCCGCCGCCGATGCCGCCGCCTATGCCGCCTATGCCGTAGCCAATGCCATCTATGCCGCCGATGCAAGGTATACTGAAGAGGAAGTTAACTTGCTGCTAATGCTAGATTGTTTGGAGGGTGAGTGATGTTTATTATCCTGTGGTTACTAGCTGGGCTTGCTATTTTTACAGCATCAGTGTATGATGTATGGAACGAAGGACAAGACATAAAGTTAAATGGTGATTTCTTAGGTGCATTATTTCTATGTTTACTTTTTGGATTAGTTGGTGTACTATTCTATACAGGTACAAAGTTATCCACAAAGAATGTCATCATATTTAAGGGGAGAAAGAAATGAAAAAGGATAATACAGATGATTACTTCGTAGCTCCGAAAGATGGGCTTTACGTTGTTAGTAATAAAAAAGAAATGACCTTCAAACAAGGTGACATGGTGTACAGTGCTTTATATGGATTGTGTATTTACGAAGGGACGGAAGGTATCAGAGACCTATCGAGGAAACTAGGATATGATTGTATCTTAACACCATTGATATCTCCCGACAGGAAACTAACAGGCCGGCTGTCATCAATCAGAGTCGCTACAGATGAAGACATTGTAGATAACTTGGCACGAGATTTATACTACTTTGATCTAGGTAATGATATAACTATAGCAACATACGAAGATGAAAACTACGTTCATCTTTACGGTCCAAACGATGAACAGATTACATTAGAATTGGAAGCATTAAGGAAACTAAAAACATTCTTAAACAAAGAGGTGAACTTATGACAAGACAGCAAGCTAACTTCTTTATACTGAACAAGATAGCTAAGGCTATAGATGAGTACCCAGACCTACGATTCCACCAGCTACTTATTAATATGGATATATTAATGTATGAACCGCACGACACTAGCAATATTCAGGATGACTACTATACCGAATCAACTAAGATAATGGACCGTATAGTTGAGC
>JFJP01002234.1_pt1 | contig 12456 bp, 7 predicted proteins | sample 431651 | NCBI WGS metagenome assembly JFJP01 (sample SAMN02602958, study PRJNA72255) | Microbial mat metagenome, whole genome shotgun sequencing project. | biome: fresh water; feature: sink hole; material: water; isolation source: purple microbial (photo- and chemosynthetic) mats found in... | reverse complement strand
TTGGCGCGCGGCACATGCGTCGTGCACACCGGCTTGCACTTGCCGCAACGCAAACAATCCTTGATCGAATCGGCGATGGCGCCGATTTCGGACTGCTCCATGATCAGCGATTCCAGTTCCAGCAGGCCGAAAGACGGCGTGTAGGCATTCGCCATATCAGCGCCGGCGAGCAGCTTGCCTTTATTGAAATGGCCGTTCGGATCGACTTTGTTCTTGTAAGCGGCAAATTCCGACAACGCCAGATCGGACATGAATTCCAGCTTGGTGATGCCGATGCCGTGTTCGCCGGAAATGACGCCGCCGAGGTCTTGCGCCAATTGCATGATCCGCGCCACCGCTTGATTGGCGGCTTGCAACATGGCGTAGTTGTCGGAATTGACCGGAATATTGGTGTGCACATTGCCATCGCCGGCATGCATGTGCATCGCCACGAACACCCTGCCCTTCAGCACGCGCTGGTGAATCGCCTCGCACTCCGCCAGCACCGGCTCGTATTCTCGGCCAGTGAAAATCTGTCGCAGTTCGGCGCGCACTTCGCGCTTCCACGACACCCGTTGTTGCTTGGTCTGCACAGCGCGGAAAACAGCGTCATCATCCAGGCTGTCGAGCAGGCCGGCCCAACGCGCCCGCACCTGGCTCAACAACTCCAGCGCGCGCGCGCGCCGGGCAGCGGTCAGCACCGGATCGGCAACGCCATCTTCATCCTCGAACAACGGCAGTTCACCCTGGAAAAACTGCTCCAGCGCCTGCAGCAAAGCCAACTTGTTGCTGATCGACAACTCGATATTGATACGTTCCACGCCATCGGAATAATCGCCCAGGCGCGGCAGCGGAATCACCACGTCCTCGTTCACCTTGAAGGCATTGGTATGCTTGGCGATGGCGGCGGTGCGCGAGCGATCCAGCCAGAATTTCTTCCGCGCCTCGGCGCTGACCGCGATAAACCCCTCGCCGTCGCGCGACCGCGCCAACTCGACGATGTGCGCTGCGGCGGCATCTGCCGCAGCGGCATCGTCACCGGCGATGTCAGCCAGCAGCACCATGTTCGGGCGAGTGTTGGCCAACCCGGTCCTTTCCGACTTGGTGGCATAGCCGACCGCCTTGATGTAGCGCGAATCCATGTGTTCCAGGCCGGCCATGACGACGCCGTCAGGGCAGGTGTCCATATGATTCTTGACTTCGACGATGGCCGGCACCGCATCGCCGACCGGGCCGAAGAATTCCATGCAGACGGTGCGAATATGCGGCGGCATCCGATGCAGCACAAATGTCGCCTGAGTGATCAGGCCATCACAGCCTTCTTTCTGAATGCCGGGCAAGCCGGAAAGGAATTTGTCGGTAACGTCCTTGCCGAGCCCTTTTTTGCGGAAGGCATGGCCGGGAATCTGCATGATCTCCGGCTCGCCCTTCGGCTTGCCATCGGCATGAAAACGACGCAACTCGAAGCGCGCCATTGCAACGTCATGAATCTTCGACAGGTTATGGTCGAGCCGGGTGACTTCCAGCCAATCGGCATCCGGCGTCACCATCTTCCACGACACCAGATTGTCGAGCGCGGTGCCCCACAGCACGGCTTTCTTGCCACCGGCGTTCATCGACACATTGCCGCCGATACACGACGCATCGGCGCTGGTCGGGTCCACCGCGAAGGCGAGACCGTTGACCTCCGCCATCTCCATCACCCGCCGCGTTACCACCCCGGCGCCGCAAACGATCACCGGCGTCGCCTGGCTGTGACCAGGCAACACGCGCGATTCAATCGCCGACAGATGATCCAGCTTTTCGGTGTTGATCACCGCCGACATCCGCGTCAGCGGCAGCCCGCCGCCGGTGTAGCCGGTGCCGCCGCCGCGCGGAATCACGGTCAGGCCAAGCGCGATGCAACCGGCGACCAAGGCCGGAATTTCCTGCTCGGTATCCGGATGCAGCACCACAAACGGATATTCAACCCGCCAGTCGGTGGCATCGGTAACGTGCGTGACGCGCGCCATGCCATCAAAGGCGATGTTGTCGCGGCGGGTGTGCGGCAGCAGTTTGTGCAAAATATCGCGACGCAGGCGTTCAGTCTCGGCAAAGCCGGCCTCAAACGCATCCACCGCGCCATTCGACAACACCAGCAGCTTGCCGACGCGCTCGTTGCCCTGCCGCCGCTTATCGATTTCGTTCAGCCGATGGCGCAACGCCTGAATCAACAAACCGCGTCGATCCGGGTTGGCGAGCAGATCATCTTCCAGATAAGGATTGCGCGTTACCACCCAAATATCGCCCAGCACCTCGAACAGCATGCGCGCCGAACGACCGGTCTTGCGCTCGCCGCGCAACTCCTCCACCAACCGCCAACCCTCGGCACCGAGCAGGCGGATGATGATCTCGCGGTCGGAAAACGAGGTGTAGTTATAAGGAATTTCGCGAATACGCAGAAGCGGGACGGCTGACGAACTGACAACTTGAGCAGCGAGGGGAACTGACATGGAAAACTCTGTAACGGAGGGGCTGCTGGATTCTACCTTTCGCCATCGATGCGAAACAAATTCAACCTTTTCGATCAAAGGGATATGCGATTGCGGCAAAGCAACAACATGATTTCAACGGATGTGTCGCCTCGCATTGAAATTCAGCGGCGTAATATCCGCCAGCCGCAAAAATCCCCCCTTTCAGAATTCACCCTTGAAAACGCAACCATGATCGCCCTCCTCATCGTCGCTCACGGCAATCTCGGCGACAGCCTTATCCAGTGTGCGACGCACGTGCTGGGCGAACGCCCGCAACTGCTCGAAAACCTTGACCTCTCGGCCTGCGACGGCCCCGCCGACATGCTGGAGAGCGCGCACAAAAAACTGGCCGAACTCGATCAAGGCGAAGGCGTGCTGATTCTGACCGATGTTTATGGTGCAACGCCGTGCAATACCGTCTGCAAAGTCATCGCCGCCGAGCACATTGAAGCGGTTGGCGGCGTCAACTTACCGATGTTGCTGAAAGCGCTGACCTATCGTAATCAAGGCATGCAAACGCTGATCGCGAAAGCGGTTTCCGGCGGCCAGGCCGGCATTTTCAACATCCATTCCGAAACCTCTTGCAGCTATGCTTGAACACGAAATCAAAATCACCAACAAACTCGGGTTGCACGCGCGCGCCTCGGCCAAGCTGACGCAAACCGCGACACGCTTCGAAGCCGAGGTCTGGCTTTCCCGCAACAACCGTCGCATCAACGGCAAAAGCATCATGGGCGTGATGATGCTGGCGGCGGCGCGCGGCACACAGATCAAAATCGAAACCATCGGCGTCGACGAAGCAGCGGCGATGAACGCCCTGATCGCCCTGATCGAAGACAAATTCGGAGAAGGCGAATGACCTTGGCGCTGCATGGCATCGGTGTTTCCGGCGGCTATGCCATCGGCCGGGCGCAGCTTTATTCGCATGCGCGACTGGAAGCGCCGCACTACGTTTTACGACCTGAACATATCGAATCCGAGATTGCGCGTTTCACCGCCGCCGTCGAAAGCGTACATGCCGAACTGCTCGCCCTGCAGACGCATATTCCGGGCGGCGCGCCGACCGAGTTATCGGCGTTCATCGAAGTTCATGCCCTGATCCTGTCCGATTCCATGCTCTCGCAAGCGCCCAAAAAACGCATCCGCGAAGAAGCCTGCAACGCCGAATGGGCGCTGGCGCAACAGACCGAAGCGCTGATCGCGCAATTCGAATCGATCGAAGACGAGTACCTGCGCGAGCGCCGCCACGACGTCCGCCAGGTCGCCGACAAAGTGCTCAAATCGCTGATGGGCCATCCCGGACATGCGCCGCTGAAGAGCGTCGCCGAAGGCGAAAGCATCCTTATCGCGCACGACCTCTCGCCGAGCGACATGGTGCTGTTCAAGCGGCACACCTTTGCCGGCTTCATTACCGACCTGGGCGGCGCCACCTCACACACCGCAATTCTCGCGCGCAGCCTGAATCTACCCTCGGTCATGGCGCTGCATAACGCGCGCTCGCTGATCCGCGAAAACGACTGGCTGATCGTCGACGGGGTTGCCGGCATCGTCATCGTCGCCCCGGACAACGCCATTCTGGATGAATACCGGCTGCGTCAGAACCAGTGGTTGCTCGAACAGAAAAAGCTGCGCCGCCTGAAGACCAGTCCATCGATCACCCTCGACGGGGCGCATATATCGTTGCAAGGAAACATCGATCTGCCATCGGATGTACCCCAGGCGCTGGGCGAAAACGTCGACGGCATCGGCCTGTTCCGAAGTGAATTCCTGTTTTTGAACCGCGACGACCTGCCTGGCGAAGAAGAGCAGTTCGAAGCCTATCGCGCCGTCGCCGAAGGCATGCGCGGACGCCCGGTCATCATCCGCACGCTGGATGTCGGCGCCGACAAATCGGTGCGCTGGATGGCCGACACCAGCGTCAACCCCGCCCTCGGCTTGCGCGCGATTCGCCTTTGCCTGGCAGAACCGCAGATCTTCATCACCCAGATTCGCGCGCTCTACCGCGCCAGCCATTACGGCAAGATCAAAATCCTGCTGCCGATGCTGGCCAGCTTGAGCGAACTCGACCAGGCGCTGACTTTGATCGCCACCGCGCGCGGCAGCTTGCGCATCGAAAACATCCCGTTCGACGCGGAGATCGAAATCGGCGGCATGATCGAAGTCCCCGCCGCCGCGCTCGCCGCCGAATGGTTTGCGCGCAAGCTCGACTTCCTCTCCATCGGCACCAACGACCTGATCCAATACACCCTCGCCATCGACCGCACCGACGATGCCGTAGCGCATCTCTACGACCCGCTCCACCCAGCCGTTCTCGGGCTGATCGACCATACCCTGAGAGTGGGCCAGAAAATGGGCAAACCGGTTTCGATATGCGGCGAAATGGCCGGCGACCCCCGCCTCACCCGATTATTGCTGGGCATGGGGCTGACGACCTTTTCGATGCATCCAGCGCATATCCTGTCGGTCAAGCAGCAAGTCATGCGCAGTCATGTTGGCGAGCTTGCGCCACAGGTCAGAAAACTGCTGCGCGCCGGGCGACCCGAGCGAATTCAGGAAATGCTGGAACGCCTGAACAACTCGAATACCGAATAAATTGCCGCCGCTTGGCGGCGAAGAAACGTTTGGTGCGAATTTATTCGCCTGCAAGCGTTTGGCCGTGCGAATAAATTCGCACCTACAAAGACTTCAACCACGGCGCCAAGGTTGAATTTCCGCCGCTTGGCGGCGAAGAAACCTCCGCCCACGCAGAAATAATCCAAGCTTATCCGCCTCAAGTTTGCATCCATGGGGTCGATACGGGTATATCTTTCGATATAGAACAACCTGGATTTACCATGCTGCAAACTCACCTCAAAACCGCTGACGACAGCCTCAAACTGCTTTATCTGTGGCCGGCGCAAAGCCCGGACATGCAAGAGGCCGCACGTCAGCTCAGTTATTACGGCTACCAGGCCAATCTGTTCGACAGCATCGCCTGGCTGATCCAGGCCTGTGCCGAAAGCGCGCCGACCGGCATCCTTATCGATTGCGCCCAGGTCTGCGATGAAATATCAGGGCACAAGGACGAAATACGCGCGCTTGCAGAGCGCATTCCCATCGCCTGCATGTCCGACCAAACCCACATCGAAGCTCGGTTGGCAGCCTTGCGTATTGGTTGCAAGGCGTATTTCACCCGGCCGCTCGACACCTCCAGCCTGCTCGACACGCTGGACAGACTCACCGCGCCACCGCAGGCCGAGGCCGGCAAAGTGCTGATCATCGAAGACTCCGCCGCGCTGGCGGCTTTTTACGCCGCCCACCTGAACGAAGCCGGATTCGTTTGCCAGGTTGTCACCGACCCGCTCAAGAGTCTGGAGGCGATACACGAACATCCGCCTGAACTGATCCTGCTGGACATGAACATGCCCGGCGCCAGTGGCGAAGAAATCGCCAAAGTCATTCGCCAGCAAGACGCCTATTTGTCCATCCCGATCGTGTTTCTCTCCGCCGAGAGCGATGTCGGACGCCAGCGTGAAGCGATGAGCCTGGGCGGCGACGAGTTTCTGCACAAGCCGATCGAACCCGAGCATCTGATTTCAGCGGTGCGCAGTCGGGTGATTCGCTACCGCGCGTTACGCGCGTTGATGGTGCGCGACAGTCTCACCGGCCTGCTCAATCACACCAGTTACAAGGAACGCCTGCGGGCGGAAGTGTCTCGCGCCAAGCGTCAGAACAAGCGCTTGTCGGTCGCCATCATCGACATCGACCACTTCAAGAACGTCAACGACACTTACGGCCATCCCGCCGGTGACCGCGTCATCAAGAACTTGTCGCGTCTGCTCAAGCAACGCCTGCGCGGAGCCGATGTGATTGGCCGCTATGGTGGCGAGGAATTCGCGTTAGCACTGCCGGACACGCCGATCGAAATCGCCGTCAACGTCATCAACGGCCTGCGCGTAAGCTTCGCCGCCATCGAACAACATGCCGGCAACGCCATTTTCCACAACACCTTTTCCGCCGGCGTCACCCAGTTACCTGGCTTGATGGAGGCCGAAGCACTGATCAAAGCAGCCGACGTAGCTTTGTATGCGTCAAAACACAGCGGCCGCAATCAAGTGACGGCGGCCGCAGAGGCGTGAACAAACCGGCGCTGAAAACCCCGGTTAAACACAATTTATTGAAATCCTGTTACTTGTCCTGCACCAGATCGGAAACCACATACCGGCACCAGACCTTGTTGCCGATACCCGAGTAGACGATCTGATCGCACAGACTTTTGACCAGGGCGATGCCGCGCCCAAAAGTCTGCTCATTGGATTCGCTCAGGCAGGTCGAGTCTTGCAGACGGTTCTGATAATCGAAGCCCGGGCCGCTGTCGCTCAAGGTGATATCGAGCACCGCGCGCGATTCATCCTGATGCAGCAAAAATGAAAGTTCGACGCGTCCGTGATCGAGTTTGGCGAGTCGATCGGCGCGCTGCTGCATATAGATTTCAAAGCCGCCGATCCAGGTTTTGGTCATCGAATCCAGCCCGAGCAAGCCGTGATCAAGTGAATTGTTGAACAGTTCAGACAGCACCAGAAACAACGCGCCCTGATGTTCTCTCAACGCATGCACCTGCGTCACCAGCCCCAACACCGCCGGTACCACATCGATATAGCGCAATTCCTGCGCGTTGTAGCTGACATCAAGACGCCACTCCGCAAACTGGCTTTGATTGATCATCTGCGGCGCAGCGAAACGGAATTGCCGGCGCCGGTTGATCGGTACAGTCGCCATCAGGCAGGAAATATCATCCCGACCAGGCAGCCCCTGCAAATGCGCGGTAACCCCATCTTGCAAGTGCTGGAAGCGAGCCTCGCTGTTATCCAGAGTCGACAACAGCTTGATGACGCCGTCAATGCCCAACCATTCGCCAGCCCGATTTTCAGCCTCGGTGAGGCCATCCGAGCTCATCACCAGATCACCCGGCTCCTGAAAAACAACGGTTTCAGTCACCCCCGAAAACAGCACCGCCGGCAGGATGCCGAGGGGCGGGTGACGCGAAGACCAGCGCATCACCACATCGCCCTTGGAATTGACAAACAAGGCATCCGGATTACCGCCGTTCCAAACCTCCACCGTCTGATTCCGCACATCCACCGCAGCCAGTGTCGCCGCGACAAAGCGGTCGGCGGGGAGAATCGCCTTCAGCTTTCGATTCAACTCCTCCGCGATCGAAGTCAGCGGAAAGCCTTTTGCCGTCATGCTGTAAAAAGCCTGGGTCAGCGGCATCGCCGACAGCGCGGCGGCCAAGCCATGCCCGGCGGCGTCGGCCAGCAACAGATTCAACACATCGCCCGGCGCGCGTGCCGCGCAGAGCAGATCGCCACTGAAGGTTTCCGCCGGCAGATTGAAGCTGCGCACCATCTGATCGCGCAGCCCGGCGGCATCGGTCAAGCGAGACATCACGTGCGCGCCCAGTCGCGTCTGTTCTTCGGCGTCCTCGCGCCAACGCGCCAATTCCTCGGCATAGAGGTGCATCTTCGATTGCAGCGCAATCTGACGCGCATAGCTGTTGATTTTGGCTTTCAGCAACTGGGTCGAAGCGGGCTTGGCAAGATAATCGTCGCCGCCGGCTTCCAGCCCGCTGACGATGTCCTGCATCCGATCCAGCGCTGAATAAAAGATGATCGGCGTCCATCTATCGGTGGGCAGCGCGCGAATTTGTTGCACCGCCGTAATGCCGTCCATCCCCGGCATCATGATGTCCATGAACACCAGATCAGGCTTTTCGGTCTGAAAAGCGGCGACCGCGCTAGCGCCATCAAAAGCGACGACGGGACGATGACCCAGCTTGACCGTCATCACCTCCAATTGCTTGACGTTGATCGGGGTATCGTCGGCAATCAGAATTTTCATGCTGAAAGGCGGCTTTGAATCAGCCGCCAAGCTTCCAGACAAGTTATTTAAATCAACCATTTACCGAGAACAACTTGCCGAAGTTGGCAATTTCAAGCACCTGTTTGACCATCCCTTGCAAACCGGTCAGAGAAACCGATTTGCCCGCCGCCTCGGCTTTTTCGCGCAACAGCAACAACATGCCTAGCGCCGAACTGTCGAGATAATCGACATTACTGAAGTTGATGATGACTTCTCGCACCCCGGCTGTTTCAATAATTTCTTCATAGGCGGTACGGAAATCACGATGCGAGTGAAAGTCGAATCGTCCGTTCAGTTTCAAAGTTGCTTTGCCATTCGTCACTTCAGATGAAATCTGCATGCTTTACTCCATTTTTAAACAATTACCCGCGTCATATTGTAGGGACGCACATTCTGCTACCCACTTTTTATCGGCTCGGCGGCTGATCTCTTTAGTTCATCAATGAAAAATTACATGAATTAGCGGCTGCCTTTCGGGCTTGCAAATGGATAGCCGTCCAGTCGACAGCCGCCAGTCGGATGCGGCTATGCACCCGGTTTTTCAAGGCGGGCGCAGCGGGCAAGCGGGCGTTCGGGTTTATTCCCTTGCCGCCTCCATCGCCAACAAGACCAGTGGCGCGGCGCCGGGGGGGCCGTCAATACGGCGTGCGTTGAGCAACATTTTGCGCTGGCCCATACGCGGAAAGTCGTGCTCGACGAGAAAATCATCGAAAGATTCGCCCTGCCGCAGGGTGTTTTCCAGCAACTCATGCAAGGCTGGAATATTCCATTGCCCATTACCCAGCTCGAACAGCGTCCGCCCGATGACGGCTGTTGGCTCGACCTGAAATGTTCGACAAAAAGCGCGGCCGACAGAAATCACTTTCGCCGCTTCATTCAGCACCAGCAGAGGTTCGCGCAGGGTGTCGATGATGGCCTCGGCAAATTCGCGCTGCGCGCGCATCTCGTTCTCGGCGGCGACCCGTTTGCTGATATCGGCGAAGGTCAACACGACCCCGTCGATTAAATTATCCAAGGTGCGATAAGGCTGGATGCGCAGCAAAAACCAAAGCCCGGTGACGGTTTGAATCTCGCGTTCGACAGGTTGCAAGGTATTCATCACGGCGTGGACGTCGGGTAGCAGGTCGTCTCCCAGCAGATCGGCTTTGATGTCAGCCAGCAGGCGTCCGACATCGGTGGAGACCAAACGATAAACATTTGCCGCTTCACGCGTATAGCGACGGATAGCAAGATTATGGTCAAGGAAAATGGTGCCGACATTGACGTTATCGAGCAGGTTTTTCATGTCGTTCTGCATATCGGCGAGCAGTTCGATCTTGGCTTGCAGTTCGCTGTTGACGGTCACCAACTCCTCGTTCAACGACTGCAACTCTTCCTTCGAGGTTTCCATTTCCTCATTCGTCGACTGTAGTTCCTCGTTGGTCGATTGCAACTCCTCGTTGGCCGACTTGAGCTCCTCGTTGGATGCTTGTTGTTCTTCGATGGTGGCATGCAGATTTTCTTTGGTGTAACTCAATTCATGTTGCAGTTCATCGATCCGGTGCGTCTCGACTGCGCCCGTAGAGCGTTTGGGGTGGGCTTTCTTTTCGGCCGCCAAGTGCGCCGGCACATCCTGGAAACTCACCAGCAACAGCCCCTGACCGGCATCCGGGTCGGGCAATGAACGCACACTCAGATAGATGTTCTGGAAACTGCCGTTGGTCTTTACCGAGATTTCTCGATTCAGCGTCGGCGTGTTCTGGGTGGTCGCCTGCAGCAGCGCGGAGCGCAGCTCCAGTTGCAGCCCCTCGCGCGCCATGTCGACCAGATTCAGGCTGGCCTGGCCGGGCGCCGGGCGCAGATATTTACCGGTCTCGCCGTGGATGAACAGAATACTGCCGTTGCGGTCGGCCACTACCGAAGCGGGGGCGTAGGACTGCAGCAACACGCGCCGGGTGAGTTCGGCGAAATTGGTCGCAATGTTTTTTTTCAGAACCCCTGGCGCGACATTGCCTATTGCGCCATTACTCCAAGCCAAGGCGGCGGCGGGTGCGCTGCGTGCAAAGGTCACCGAGGGGGTAGCGCGGTAGAGCTTCCATTTGCGGTTCAGTACGGAGAACAGCGCCGAATGGTTGCCAATACTTTCCGAGGGTGACAAGAACAGTACGCCGCCCGGTTTCAGGGCGTAATGCAGAATCGGCAACAAACGATTTTGCAGTTCGGCTTCCAGGTAAATCATCAAGTTGCGGCAGCTGAGCAGATCCAGGCGGGTAAACGGCGGATCTTTGATGACGTTCTGCACAGCGAACACCACCATCTCGCGAATATCCTTCTTCACCCGATAGCCGGCCCCCTCCTTGATGAAGAAATGGCGCAAGCGCTCCGGCGTCAGATCCTGCGAAATATTCAGCGGATAAACACCAGCACGGGCAACCGCAATCGCCTCATCGTCCAGATCGGTGCTGTAAATCTGAAAATTGAACTCGGTCTGCCGCGACTCCCGCGTTTCATCCAGATACTCGCGCAGCAGAATGGCGATGGAATAAGCCTCTTCGCCGGTAGCGCAACCGGCCACCCAGACGCGAAAAGTGTAGCCATCCGGCTTGTTCGCCAATAATTCGGGCAGAAGCTCGCTCTTGAGGACGGCAAACGCTTCCGGGTCACGGAAAAAGCTGGTCACATTGATCAGCAACTCCTTGAACAGAATGCGGATTTCGGCCGGATGTTCCCTTAGGTAGCGCGCATAGATATCGGGATTGTCCAGGTTGTGCTGCACCATGCGCCGCTCGATACGCCGATTGATGGTGCTTTTCTTGTACTGCGAAAAATCGTGACCGGTCGCGGAGCGCAGCAACAACAAAATGCGATTGATACCGTCATGTTCCACGACAGCCGTGCCTGCCGCATCGTCCTGCCGCCGAAACAGGCTGCGCGCGCCATCTCTTATCGCCGCGTACATCTTGTCCGGCGACATCACATGGCTGGCATAACCAGACCTGATCGCGCTGCTGGGCATGCCGTCATAACGCGCGCTGTCCGGCTCCTGCACCAAAGAAATACCGCCTGCGCCGAGTATCGCGCGCAGCCCCAGCGTGCCGTCGCTGCCGGTTCCGGAGAGAATGACGCCGATGGCTTTCTCGCCCTGATCCTCCGCCAGTGAACGCAAAAAAGAGTCGATCGGCATACGCTGTGCGTGTGGCGTCTCCGGCACCGATAGCTGCAGCACGCCATGAAAAATCGACATATCGCGGTTGGGCGGAATGATGTAAGCATGATTCAGCAATACCGGCATCTGGTCTTTCGCTTCCTGCACCGGAATAGCGCTACAGCGCTGCAGAATTTCGGACAGGATGCTGGCGTGGCTGGGGTCGAGATGCGGCACCAGTACAAACGCCAGGCCGCTATCGGCCGGCACCGCGCGAAAAAAATGCTCGAACGCCTCCAACCCGCCAGCGGATGCGCCTATACCGACGATGGAATACGTTGGCATCTCTACCACTGCTTCTGTTGCCTTCGCTTGTTGCGTCTCGGCGGGCGCATCCAACTCGGTTTCATGCTCCGCCGCCCGGCGCTCTGACGTGACCCTTTTGTCTGGCGAAACGCCTTTTTTGCTGGCCATCAAGTTTTCCCCATTCTGTTTGGTTGCTTGTTCATATCACTTCAGGTTCAGATCATCGCCCGCAGCGCTATTTTGTTTATCGGTCAAGACGATGCCTTTTGCAAAGAAAGTTCAGCCTTGTTTGTCATTTTCACTTAAATCCAATTCAGCACACCAATGACGCCATGCCAGAGAGCGGCTATTCTTCGATCAATAAAGCCCTTTTCTCAACCGCAAGTTCGATGACATTCACAAAACTGAGCAAGGCCGATCTGCTTGCGCGGCTTGAAAGCTTGCCCTGCGCGCCGCTGTCCGAATTCAAAACCTGCCCGGCCGAGCGGCTAAAAGTCGATCTTGGCGCACATCATGTTGAGCTTGAAATGCAGAATAGGGAGCTGCGCGAATCACGCCAACTCATTGAACAAGCGCGCGATCGCTATAGCGACCTTTACGACTTTGCCCCGGTTGGCTACCTGACGCTGGACC
>JFJP01011405.1_pt1 | contig 12458 bp, 5 predicted proteins | sample 431651 | NCBI WGS metagenome assembly JFJP01 (sample SAMN02602958, study PRJNA72255) | Microbial mat metagenome, whole genome shotgun sequencing project. | biome: fresh water; feature: sink hole; material: water; isolation source: purple microbial (photo- and chemosynthetic) mats found in... | reverse complement strand
TCTAACAAACCCACCAGAAAATCAATAATACCGAGGGCAAATTCTCCCCCACTCTTAGCCGAAGTCATTTTGTGAGTTACAAAGAACTTGCCAGCATAACCGCCCACACCTAAAATTGTGATACCAAAAATTTGGGCTAGAACTTGAGTAACCAAAGCCAAAGATAATGTATTATTCAAATCAGCACTAGGGGAACGGAGAAAGGGGACAATGACTTGGCCTGGTTCACAAGTTTTCCACCATTTGGCTACAGCAGCTGCTTCCTCTTTATGCTCTGTTGCTCCCGCTTTAGCCTCAATATGATGTTCTTCACACAAACCAACGCCCATCAACGGAAGGCCAGGGAATAAAGCTAACCAATTAGAGAGAATAACATAGATGAAGATGGTCGCGGGTAAAGCAAAGAATTTCGCCGCATGTTTCGTTCCTGCCACATTTTCAGTTAATTGATATAAACTTTCATAGAGGAACTCTAGGAAATTCTGGAAGCCCGATGGGTTAAGTTGCATATTGCGTAAGCCAATCACAAATCCACCCACTGCAATCACAATAACTAACCAAGAGGTCAACATAGAATTAGTGACATTCAACGGACCAAGCCAAAATAAATGCTCTGCTTTAACCGAAATGATAGGTTGTTCAGTCGGCAAAAACGTACTTAAACCCATGACCACAATCGCCCCAATAATATATGGCAGTGATGATTTTAGTTTATCCATAGCTATCCTTTGCTTCGGTGTGATTTTTGATCGTACTGTATCGCACGATATATTGAATAAGCGGAGAAAATGAGCGTCCCTAAGAGTAAGGTAAACATTAACCAGGGAGTTGTACCAAAGTGACCATCTAGCCACACGCCAACACCAATCCCAATGACTGGACATTGTAATGTGCCACTAATTTGCATGGCTAAAAAAAAATGTTTGAAAGGCTGCGGAGGCTTCTTCACGGTTTTATAGGCCAATTATACCATTTGATGATATAATTTGTCAATTCAATTGTGAAGAATTTCTCAAACGATTTTAGAACATCTATAAAGAGGAACTTCATTTTTTAACTACCTATGAAGATAGCCCCGATATTACACCAAACTTTGATATTTGTCGAATCTTAGTAGATAATTTTGAAAGACCATTTTTGTTGTGTTATAAACTAATTTTGAACCATATAGGCTTTCGCTTACGGAGTCCAAAATGTTAGATTTGACAGTCAAATCTAACATTTTGGACTCTGTAAGTACCACGATTAAGGAAACATTCATGTTGTCCAATAAAATATTCCCCCACTTACATCAACTTTTTATCGCAGTGTCACAAGTTGTAAGCCAACCCCCTCCCAAAACATGGCGGGGCAGCCAACATAACGCCAAAGGAGATGAGGTGAAATGGTTTGACCTGGCGGCTGATGAGGCGGTTTGTGCTTATTTACAAAAAGAATTTCCTTATAGTGTTATCTTACTATCAGAGGAAGGTGAGCCGCGCCAATTTGGGTCGGGGTCGCCTCAATTCACGATGGTACTTGACCCCGTGGACGGCTCGGAAAATTTCGCACGGGGATTAGCTCCCGCAGGCATGGCGATTAGTCTAAGCCCAGCGGATGCGCCTTTAGCCGTTGAGACCATTGAATATGCCTTCATTGGCAATTTATTCACCCAAGAAAAATGGTGGGCGCAAAAAAATGGCGGGGCTTTTTTTAATGGTGAACCTATTCAGCCACTACCCACCAGAAATTTGGCCGATATACTCATTAGTTGTGATTTGAATCATTACATAATGCAACCTTCTGTTAATCACCTGCTGAACCAAACGCGTGGTGTGCGTAGTTTTGGGGCGGCAACCATTGCTTTGGTTATGGTAGCAATGGGCAAATGTCCCCTTCATATTGATGCGCGTCATACCCTAACCCCTGAAAATTTTTTAGCTCCCGCGCTATTAATTACGGAAGCTGGCGGTTTAATCACTGATTTAGCAGGTAATTCCTTACCACACATCAATAATCTCACCGACAGATTCGCGGTTTTAGCCTCACATAACTCAATATTACATGCTTTGGCTCTTGAATGTTTACAGCAATAATTAACCTCATAACCTCATTATTTGCCTGTAAGGGAACAGCTATGGTATAATCGTAGGCTATTAAATTTGACCCCATGGTATGGGTGTCTATAGGAGTGGAGAGTATTTATGAGCCAAGAAAATTTACCCATTGATGAAGAAAAACTAGAACCTATTACAGAGGTTAATTCAGAACCTGAAATAATTGCTACATCGGATGATGTCGTTGTTCAAGCTGAAGATGCCCCTGCTGAATCAGAAGTACCTGTTAGCGAAGTTGCCACAGAAGTAACATCTACCCAAACAGAGGCCACTTTATCGGCTGAATCCGGTGAAGCCCAAGCAGTGAAAAGTGACCAACCCAAAAAGAAACGCCGCCGCAAGAAATCTCAAATTGACCAAGAGTCGATTATGAACTTGCAAAAAGGTCAATATATGACGGGCAAAGTAAAAAATATTACTGAGTTTGGGGCCTTTGTTGATTTAGGTTTAGCCCAAGATGGCTTAATTCATATTTCACAATTAGCTCGTCATAAAGTTGAAAATGCGAGTGATGTGGTGAGTGAAGGCCAAGATGTAGAAGTTTGGGTTAAGAAAGTGGACAAAAAACGGGGACGCATCAGCTTAACCATGATAAAGCCCGTTAAATTACGGCTAAAAGATATTAAGGATGCCGATGAACTTGAAGGGGTTGTGACCCGACTTGAGTCGTATGGCGCGTTTATTGATGTGGAAAGTGAACGTGAAGGGTTAGTTCATATTTCGGAAATCACCCATGAATATATTAATCATCCCCAAGAAGTGTTGAAAGTGGGCGACCCTGTTAAAATTAAGGTGTTGAAAGTTGACCAAAAGAAGCGACAAATAGATTTATCTATCAAAGCCTTATTGCCCCCACCACCACCTAAAGAAATAGCCAATAAATTTGTGCCGCCGCAGGAAAACCGCCAACCCCGCCGCCCTGCGCCACAAAAACAAGAAGCTCCTGTTCAGATAAATGACGATGAGCCAATGGTGACAGCCATGGCTGCGGCTTTCTCCCTTTTTCAAGATCTGCCCGATGAAAACGGGGATAGCAAAAAAGGCGTTAAAAGCAAAAATAAACGGGGCGATGAACTTGAAGCCATTATTACCCGTACATTAGTGAGTGCTAGTTAAATAGCGTTCTTGAGCAAACAAAAAACGGCCTAAATTTAGGCCGTTTTTTGTTTATATTCATCTACCATTTGATTGTACCGTAAAATGAACCGTCGTCCCCCGCCCCACCTCACTCTCCACCCATATCCGTCCGCCACTTTTGATAACCATTTCCTGACAAATGATTAAGCCCAACCCCGTCCCCGTTTCATGGCCTGTGCCAACGGTGGTCACATGTTGGTCTAGTTTAAATAATTTCTGGCGCGTCTCCTCGCTCATGCCCACCCCCGTATCCGCAACAGAAACCTCAATGTAATTAGGAATTAGGAGTGAGGAATTAGGAATTACAAATGAATCAACTCCTAATTCCCAATTCCTAATTCCTAATTGCGCCGCAATCGTCACCTGTCCGCCTTGCGGCGTAAATTTCAAGGCGTTATTGATTAAATTACGTATTACTGTATCTAACATATTTTCATCGGCATAAACCCACGTCTCCGCCTTCACCTCATTACGCAAATCAATTTGTTTAATCGCCGCGTTACCTGATAATAATTCTACATTTTTAATGGCGATGTCACTCATATCTAACAGTTGTGGACTATATTCCATGCGCCCCATTTGCAACCGCGCCCAAGCCAATAAGTTTTCTAATAAACTAAATACATTACGCCCCGTCCGTTGAATGGCCGCCCCTAATTGCTTCACCTCAGCAGGCGGTAATACATCGCCCATTTCCGTCAGCAACTCCGCATTACCTAACAATGGCATAAATGGCCCTTTCAGGTCATGCGCCACAATGGAGAAGAATTTATCTTTATCTGCATTAAGTTGAATCAATTTTTGATTAGCTTGTTGTAATTCGCGCGCTTGCCGTTGAATCCGCAAATGGGTATTCACTCGCGCCAACACTTCCATTTGTTGAATTGGTTTCGTAATATAATCCACTGCCCCGACCTCAAAACCCTTCACTTTATCGGCTTCATTACTCAAGGCCGTCATGAAAATGATAGGAATTTGACGGGTCATTTCATCGGCCTGCAAAATCCGACAGACCTCAAAGCCGTCCATGCCAGGCATCATGACATCTAGCAAAATTAAATCAGGATGGCGTATTTTAACCTGTTTCAAACAACTTTCGCCGTCATCGGCCATCAAGAGTTTAAAACCGTAGGTGCGTAAATAATTGATAACTACTTTCAAATTGGTCGGCGTATCATCTACCACTAAAATTTGATATTCTTTAGGGTCTATTTGAAATGAACTTGAATCAGCCATGATGTTCCTCATTTTTTACAAACTGTTCCAAAAAAGCCATTACTTTTGATACCTTAAACGCGGCCGTTTGCTCACATAATTCTGTCACAAAGGGTTGATATTGGGGGGCTGCTTTTGCCAAAGCGAGGGCTTGCTCCTCCACTTCCAGCAAATCACCCACTTCGGCTAACTTATACCACGCCTCCAACTGAGTTGCTGGAGGCAACACCAACTCAGCCATAGATGCAGTCTCAATCATTGGCGCGTCATCATAGAGCCAAGTCAAGCCCAACACCTCCACCATCATACCGAATAAACGGTTAATATCAATCGGTTTGGCTAAAAAACCATCACTATTCGTAATCCCCTTCAAACGCTCACTAAAATCGTATGAACTCGCCGAAACCATAATAATCTTAGTATTTGACAACGTACTGTCTACCCGCACTAGCTCAATCAGCTTATCCCCGTTCAGGCGCGGCATGACCAAATCCGTAATCATTAAATCGGGCTGCATCGCTTGCGCCAACTCTAAACCCGCCAGCCCATCTTCGGCTTGGGCTAACTCAAAACCTAACGGTTCAAGCAGACTTGTCAGGACTAAGCGATTATTCAGGTTATCATCTACAATTAAAACTTTGCGCCGTTTTCCTTCATAGCCCCTAATTTGATTAACCAGATTACCATGAATATCAGCCTCATGGACTTGTTCTAAAGGTAATGGCACCTCAAACCAAAAAGTTGTCCCTTCCCCCAGCCTACTCTTAACTTGCAATTCCCCGCCCATCAACTCCACCAATTGCTTAGTAATTGTCAAGCCCAACCCCGTCCCCTCAGCCCGTTTTTTGGTATCGCCCACCTGCTCAAAGGCCGTAAAAATTTTAGCCGCATCATCAGGCGACATGCCCACACCCGTATCAATTACCTCAAAACGAATGAGGGCCTGGCCCTGTAGAGACAAGGCATGCCCTGTCTCTGGTGCAGACAGGGCATGCGTCACCTCGCTGACTCGCAACGTAATTTGCCCCTTATCCGTAAACTTAATCGCATTGCCCAATAAATTAAGCAACACCTGCCGCAAACGTTTCTCATCAACCATGACCCCCGTCGGCAAATTGGGGGAGGCTTCATGCGTAAAGGTTAGCCCTTTTTGGGTGGCGCGCAGATACATCATACCCACCACCCCGTCTACAAAGTTAGGCAAATGTAATGGGGCAAGATATAACTCCATTTTACGGGCTTCAATCTTCGCCAAATCCAACACATCATTAATTAAGGTTAATAAATGGTCGCCGCTTTGGTGAATAATATCTAACCCATTGCGTAACTCTTTATCCAAATCAGGTCGCCGTTTGATAATTTGAGCATAGCCCAAAATGCCATTCAACGGTGTCCGTAATTCATGGCTCATGTTGGAGAGAAACTCACTCTTAGCCTGATTAGCCTGGTCAGCCCGCGCCCGCGCTTGCTCGGCATTCCGCTTCGATTCCTGTAATTGAAGGGCTTGAGCCTCTAATTCAACTGTCCGTTCAGCCACCACTTTTTCTAAATGGCGTTTTTGCGATTCGATGGCGCGGGTTCTCAAGGTAAAGCCGCCAAAGACCACCCCAAACGCCAATAAGCCCAGGCTCAATTGAAACCACCAGGTTCGCCAAAAAGGTGGCACAATTGTTATTTTAATCGAAGTCCCTTCTTCATTCCACACATTATCATTGTTAGAGGCTTTCACCTTGAAGGTATAGCTACCAGGGTCTAAGTTGGTATAGGAGGCAAAACGACGATTGCTGTTTACATACGTCCAATCTTGGTCAAAACCTGCCATCATGTAAGCATAATGATTTTTCTGAGGAGCGCGATAATTCAAGGCCGCAAACTTAAAGCTAAACACCGATTGGTTATATGACAACGTAATTTGGTCAGCCCGATTAATATGCTGTGATAAAGGAGAGTCACCGCCAATGGGAACAGGCCGATTGAATAACTGAAAGTCGGTTAAAACGACGACGGGTATATTGGGATTATCGGTCAATTTGTCGGGATAAAAGGCATTAAAACCACCCACTCCGCCAAAAAATAACTCCCCATTACGGCCTTTATACGCTGAATGTAACAAAAATAAATTACTCTGTAACCCATCACCCTCATCATAGTTTCTGAATGTTTCATGTTGAGGGTCAAACCGTGACAATCCTTTATTAGTGCCAACCCACAACAAGCCATGATTGTCCTCCAAAATGCTATTCACCGCATTTCCCGCCAAACCTTGCTTTTCACGATAAACGGTAAAGGTTTCGGTTGAGTTATCAAATTTGTTTAAACCATCGTTTGTGCCTATCCAAATGGTACCTCTACTATCCTCATAAATTGTGCCAATGGCATCATTGGGTAAATAATTTGTAAAAGTTTCACCTTTTGGCTCAAATCGGCTCAATGCCCCTTCCGAACCAACCCACACATAGCCCTTAGAATCGACATAAACCGTTCGCACCCACAGCGAAGCCAGGCTATTGGGATTGCTTGCATCTTGAGTGTAATGTTTAAAGATTTCGTTTTTAGGGTCAAATTTATTCAAACCACCGCCATACGTCCCAATCCAAAGTGTGCCTGTCGAGTCTAGATCCATATCAACCACATTGTCATTATCCAAACTATTGGGATTGTTGGGGTCATGTTGATAGCGAGTAAAGCTCTGCTGAACCGAATCAAATTTATTGAAACCGCCGCCTTCTGTGGCTAACCACAACATACCGTCACTATCTGGTTGAATAGCCATCACATCATTATCACTTAAACTGTTCGGCTTATCAGCCTCATGTTGATAATGAACAAATTTATGACTCTCACGGTCAAAGCGATTCAGCCCGCCCCCTTTCGTGCCGAGCCAAAGCAGCCCTTTATCATCTTCATAAATAGCATTAACTAAATCACTGTTTAAACTAGTTGGGTTCTCAGAGTTATGCCGATAAAGGGCAAAACGTTCACTCCCAGGGTCATACTTGTTCACCCCACCATCTGTCGTAGCCCATAATGTACCCGTATTATCTTCATCAATATACCAAATGAAGTCATTACTTAAGCTATTTGGGTCAGTCGAGTCATGTAAATAACGGCTAAAGGTTTCACTCAACGGGTCAAATTTATTCAGACCACTAAACGTACTAACCCATAACATCCCCGTATCGTCTTCATAAATATCAGAAACAGTATCATGACTCAAACTATTAGGCTTTGTTTTATCATGTTGATAATGGGTAAATGTTTCATGAACGGGGTCGAATTTATCCATCCCGCCCTCAGTTCCCAACCACACGATACCCTTACCATCCACATAAATAGACCAAATAAAATCATTCCCCAAGCTATTAGGCTTATTGGGGTCATGTTGATAACGCACAACCGTATTACTAACGGGGTCAAATTTATTCAAACCACCACCGTATGTCCCAATCCATAAATGTCCCGCGGGGTTTTCAGCCATCTGAGTGAGTGAATTGGAACTCAGGCTTTGCGGGTTGTTCGCGTCATAGCGATAATGAATAAATGTCCCCTGAACGGGGTCAAATTTATCTAAACCACCATCCGTCGCCACCCACAACGTCCCATGACGATCCTCATAAACAGACCAGACCAAATTATTACTTAAACTGTCAGGCTTCGTTTCATCATGCTGATAGTGGGTAAAGGTTTCAGTAACGGGGTCAAACCTATCCAAACCACCGCCCCAAAAACAAATCCATAACATTCCGTGACTATCTTCCAAAAGATACCAAACATAATTATTACCCATACTATTGGGATTCTCTGAATCATGGGTATAAGTTGTAAACTCAGCCCCATCATATTTACTCAAACCGCCATCTCTCGTTCCAAACCACATAAACCCTTGCTTATCTTGTAAAACAGCATATGTAAAATTACTGGACAACCCATCTTCAATCGTCAGATGTTCAAATTTAATCGCCTGATTTGAACCACCACCTTGCGCTTGAGCAGACGAGGTTAAATTAAAAAGAAATAACGTGATTAAAGCTAGAGCTATAATTTTTTTGACTCTCTCTAATGGTTTCATTTTGTATCCTTTTTAACTATACTCAAGTTGCTACCGATAGAATTTTGAGAATATATAACGAACTTGGCTAAAAGTCAATCCTACAAAGTGGCTAATGTGTAATAGACATTATACCGATTTAACGATTTTCGTAGGGGCAGGGCTTGTCCCAGGGCTTGTCCCTGCCCAAAACAGGGCAAGCACAAGGCATTGCCCCTACGAAATGACCACAATTTTTTAATCGGTATAAACTCTAATGTACACACCGTGCGAGGGCATAGGCTTGAGTTGCGCCAAACCAAAAAGCCAACCTAAAATTAGGTTGGCTTTTTGGTTGCTCTTTTTTATGGGGCGGGTGGGAGTCGAACCCACACGAGGGTATAAGCCTCGGGGGATTTTAAGTCCCCTGTGTCTGCCATTCCACCACCGCCCCGTTTCAGTTGTACTACCCCATTTTACGTAAAATGGGCTAAAAGGCAAATTCCAACTCGCCTATTTGAAAAATAGTCAACCCCCCACAGTTTCTATTAATTAGGACTTTCGCCAACACCTCACCCCAGCCCTCTCCTATATGGGAGAGGGAGCAAAGTCTCCCCCCGATGTCGGGGGGATTAAGGGGGGTAAACCGCGCAATTGCGAAAGTTCTATTGATGATACCTCACGGTGGATTCCCGCACGATTAATTGGGTGGGTAAGAGGGGCAATATGACCGTCTCACCCTGAATTAACTTTAATATCGCTTGCGCGGCTTGTAGCCCCATCTCAAACATAGGGTAACGAATGGTGGTTAAGGGGGGGGTGGTGTAAGCCGATTGTACGGTATCATCAAAACCAATGATGGAAATGTCTTCTGGCACCCGCAAGCCACGCCGATATAAAACTAAGCGCGCCCCGTATGCCATTTCATCATTCATGGCAAACATCGCGCTAAAAAAAACGTTGCGGTTGAGTAATTGTTCTACAGCTAACAGCCCTGATTGGCGCGTAAATTGCCCATCAATGATTAATTGGGGGTCAATTTCTAGGTTTGCCTCTCGCATAGCTTGTTCATATCCCAATCGCCGTTCTACTGCATCTCCATGGTTAAGCACCCCTTGAAGAAGCACAATCCGCCGATGCCCCAGTTGGAGCAAATGACATGTTGCCTCATAACTCCCCTTAATATTATCAATTTGTAAACATTGTTGCTCTAACCCCTTCACCCACCGTCCCGCCATAATTAAGGGCGTGGTAGCCGCAACTTGCCTCACTCGTTCATCAGGAATAGTTCCCGCTAACATAATAATACCATCCACTTGGCGCATGGTCAGTGTTTCTAGGGCCACCAATTCTTCGGGCAAATGCCAATTACCAACGACAAATAAGGGGTGATAACCACTATCTTTCAACCCTTGCTCAATCCCCTGGTGAATTTCACCATAAAAGGGGCTGGCAATATTTTGGGTCAATATCCCAATCGCCATTGACCGCCCCCGCACTAAATTTTGCGCCAAAATATTAGGGCGATAATTGAGGGCTGCCACTGCCGCTAAAACGGCCTCCCGTTTATTGTCAGCAACAGGAACGGTATTATTCATCACCCGTGAAACGGTACTAGGAGAAACACCCGCTTTACGGGCAATATCGTGAATAGTAATGATTTCTTTCTTTTGCATGGGGAAAATTATAATCATATTTGAAAACGATGTCAATTGAAATATTATTAAAATGATTACACAAACAACCATAAATTGGATATTGCCATTTTTCCCAACATGGAGTAAAATCAACGAAATCGCTTTCAAGGAGAATATTTTTCCGCCTGTAAATTTTTAGCTGATAAGGCCAGCAATTATATGTAGGACTTACGCAAACACCTCACCCCAACCCTCTCCTACGTAGGAAAGGGCGCAAAATCTCCCTCCGATGTCGGGGGGATTAAGGGGGGTAGACTTAGCTTTTGCGTAAGTCCTAATAAGGTTTTGAACCTTATAATCGCTTAAGCCAGCCCATCACCCAATTATTTACAGGTGAAATTGCTTTATTATGAATATCCAAACTCAGCCCCTTTACGTGGGCAACCATCCATATCAGTTGAATGAAGCCCCCATCGAGGGTGAATATCTTACCATGTTGGGGGAAGAATATTATCGTATTAGTAATTATGACAATATGCCCCCATTTTTTATGAGCATCGTCAGCCGTTCTAACCACTGGTTATTTATTTCCAGTACGGGCGGGCTAACGGCGGGACGCATCAACTCAGAGTCGGCGTTGTTCCCTTATTACACCGTTGACAAAGTAACAGAAAATCACGAAAATGCGGGCAATAAAACCATCCTGCGGGTGCAGCGCGGGGAACGTTGTTCTTTGTGGGAGCTATTTTCAAAGCGTCATGAGGGTCTCTATCGTCTAACTCGTAATATTTACAAAAATGTCTATGGCGATAAGCTGCTTTTTGAAGAGATTAACCATGATTTACAGCTGACCTATCGCTATGCGTGGCGCACGAGTGACCGTTTTGGCTTTGTTAAAAGCAGTTGGCTGACCAATCAGAGCGATGCATGTCAGGTTAATTTGCTGGATGGCTTACAAAATATATTGCCCTATGGCGCGACCACGCAACTTCAAAATAATTTTAGCAATTTGCTCAATGGCTATAAACGGAACGAACTTGAGCCAAAAACGGGGCTAGGTATTTTCGCCTTGAGTTCTACCTTGACCGATTTAGCCGAACCGAGTGAGTCGCTCCAAGCAACCACCGTTTGGCAAATGGGTTTTGACGCGGCCAATTATTTGCTCTCGGTTAATCAACTCGATACCTTTCGGCGCACAGGGCGCATTACGCCTGAACGTGATGTGCGGGGGCGGCGCGGGGCTTATCTGATTCAAGCAGAGTTTACGTTGGAAAGAGAAAAAGTTTGGCATATTGTGGCTGACCTTAATCAAAACCGCGTCAATATCGCAACGTTGCTTAATTTATTGCAGGGCGATAAAAATGACCTATTAAGCTCGGTCATGGCCGATATTGAGCAATCTAGCTTGGATTTGGTCAAGATTATGGGGCGGGTTGATGGGCTGCAATCTACCGCAGACCGCCTGACTACGGCTCATCATGTGGCAAATGCGCTCTTCAACACCATGCGCGGCGGTATTTTTGCCAATAATTATCAGATTGACAAGGCTGATTTTCAAGCCTTTGTGCGGGTCAGAAACAGGGCCATGCTCACCAAATACCCTGATTTTTGGGCGAATTTGCCTGAGACCATTGAGTTGGAAGAGTTATTAACCCAAGTGACTCAACATAACTCAGCCGACCTAGAGCGACTGGGTTATGAATATCTCCCCCTCACCTTTAGTCGGCGGCATGGCGACCCTAGCCGCCCCTGGAATAAATTTTCCATTAACATTAAGCATGCTGACGGCACGCAACGGCTGGATTATCAAGGCAATTGGCGCGATATTTTCCAAAATTGGGAGCCATTGTTATATAGTTATCCTGCTTTTAGTGAAAGTGTTATTTGTAAGTTTCTTAATGCCACGACTGCTGACGGTTATAATCCTTATCGTATTACCCGCGAAGGCATTGAGTGGGAAACGCCTGACCCCGAAGACCCCTGGGCCAACATTGGTTATTGGAGTGACCACCAAATTATCTACTTAGATAAATTGTTAGAGGTCTCGGCTAAATTTCACCCAGGACGGGTAGAAACCATGCTCAATCGTCCGATATTCAGCATTGCCAATGTGCCTTATCGCATTAAACCGTATCAAGCTATTTTAAGCGATTATTATGATACTATCGCCTTTCAGCCTGAAAAAGATGAACGGATTAGCGAATGGGTCAAACAGTTGGGGATGGATGGCAAGCTAGTTTTAGATGATAATAAACAAATCTTTCATGTCACCATGGCCGAAAAGTTACTGATGTTGCTGATGGCAAAGTTGGTTAATTTTGTGCCAGAGGGCGGCATTTGGATGAA
>JFJP01011524.1_pt1 | contig 12460 bp, 10 predicted proteins | sample 431651 | NCBI WGS metagenome assembly JFJP01 (sample SAMN02602958, study PRJNA72255) | Microbial mat metagenome, whole genome shotgun sequencing project. | biome: fresh water; feature: sink hole; material: water; isolation source: purple microbial (photo- and chemosynthetic) mats found in... | reverse complement strand
TGCCCTAGCCTTACTCACGGATGGAAAACTTTTGACCGCAGGGGGACTTGATACAACTTCTTACGCTACTCAGAAAATAAGTTCAGTGCATGACCCTAACAGCACTCTTTGGACTGCCGTTGGCAATCTCAATGTGGCGCGCTATGGTGGCAGTATGTTACTTTTACATAACGGCGAAGTTATCATGGTGGGCGGGATTGATAGTGGCGCGGGTAATGGTAATGAAATTGCCAGCACTGAAATCTATAATCCTACCTCACAAACATGGCGACAAGTTGCTAATCTTAATGTAGCTCGTCACTATGCTGAGGCCATTGTTCTATCAGATGGTCGCGTCTTAATTGCAGGGGGAGTTGGTAATAGTAACTCTATCTTAAGTAGCACTGAGTTATACGGTTTAGCCAGTCAAATGCCTACCCCTACCCCAACGCCCGCGCCCCAGGGTTTTACGTTACCCAAAAATACCTTTGGTGCAGCCGCAAACCATGAGAGCCAATCCACCAGCTACCGTCTTAATGGAACGTTAGGCCAGCCTTCCTTGACGCTCCCCATGACCGCCACCAATTATCAGCTACAGTGGGGTTATTGGGCGCAGTGAGTCAGTCGCTAATCAATTTGGGACTTTCCCCAAAATCAGTTATCATGTGAAGCACTAAACTAAAAGAGCGTACCCAATTCAGGTACGCTCTTTACATTATGTTAGCCAGGAGAACCCAATTTTAAACCATGCCCAATATTGCCTTAGAAAGACTCCGTTTATGGATAACCGCCGATAACCCCTATCTCGCCCAATCAGGCGTGATTTTTGTGGCGTTGGTGGCGGGCATGTTAGTGGGCGCGCTCTTTGGCGGGTTAGGCTGGGTCATTGCGTTAGGAGTTTGCCTAACCGCGACCCTCGGCGTGTTAATATTACAAAGCACCCAAGTCGGCCTGGTCAGTTTGATTGCCCTCATCTGCCTATTGCCTTACGCTGCCTTACCCATTAGCATTGGTTTCCGCCCCACTTTTTTAGATGTCGCATTGTTGGCACTCTTTGGCGTGTGGCTCATGCAATTCATAACGGGCAAACAACGCTATTTTATCACCTCGCCGTTAGGCCCGTTAGTCTTAGCCTTTCAAGGGTGGGCGTTATTTGTCTTTATATTTGGCCTGCGCTTCGCGGGACTAAATCTGACCATCACCCGTAATTTTTTGGAAGTATTACTCTCGGTCAGCCTCTTTTTTCTCGCCCTCAACCAAATCAAAACGGCAGCGCAACTCACCCAAATCTCCCGCGCCATTATCATTATGGGTGGCGGGACGGCGGCTTTAGGTATATTTTTTTATGTCATCCCTGAAAATGTAACCATTCGGCTGCTCTCCTTGCTGCGGATTTTTCAATATCCCACCGAGGGAATTTTGCGTTATATTGAAAATAACCCTGAGCAGCCCATGCGCGCTATCGCCACCTCCATTGACCCCAACGCGCTCGGCGGCCTGATGGTTTTCTTAAACATTATTGCCATCGCCCACCTCTTTGCTCCCAAACCCATTATGCCACGCCGTTATCTGCTGCCGATTTCGGCCATGATGATGTTGACCCTTTACCTGACCTATTCACGCGGGGCGTTATTGGGGGTGGTGGCGGGTTTAGGCGTGATGAGTTTATTACGGTATCGTAACTTAATCTGGCTCATGGCGGCGGCCTTCATCTTAGTGTTAATTTTGCCACAGACGCAATTTTACGTAACGAGATTTATTGACGGGCTTCAAGGGCAAGACCTGGCCACGCAAATGCGTTTTGGTGAATATAAAGATGCCCTAGAGTTAATACAACGTTATCCGCTAACGGGCGTGGGCTTTTTTGGCACACCCGACATTGATTTATATGTCGGCGTGTCGAGTGTTTACCTACTCATTGCCCAACAAATGGGCGTAATTGGGGCGGGGTTATACATTTTGGTAGGGTTGGCTTATATTGTGTTAATGTATCTAACGCTACGCCGTTTGCCGCGAAACCATTCGTTAGAAACGCCGTTATTGGCCTACGGGCTGGCAATTTTGGGCGCAATGGTCAGCGGGGTTTTTGACCATTTTTATTTCAACCTGCAATTTATCCACATTGCCACGCTCTATTGGCTCACGTTAGGGTTGGGCATGGTGGCACACAAATTAGTAATGAGTAATGAATAATGAAAAATTTAACAACAGAATTTTCAATTCAACAAAGTTGGCAATCCAATCATACTAGCCCCTTACGTTGGGTAATGTCCCATGCCTTGCGTAATAAAATTGAAATTGTTGGCGTATTTATCGGCGCATTTGGCAACGGTTTAGGCGCAGGCTTAGTCCCCATGTTCATTGGCTGGGCTTTTCAAGTGATTATTACGACCAAAGATAACCCTGATTACACTCAATTAGGTTGGCTCTCGTTAGGGTTAGTAATTTCGCAAGTCATTCGCGGCGCGCTCATGTTATGGCGTAATTTTTGCAGCGAAATCATTGGGCAACGGGTGGAGCGTGATACCCGTGATGAGCTTTATCTGAGCTTAATTGGCAAAAGTATGTCCTTTCATGACAGCCATGCGACTGGCGAGATTATGGCGCGGGCGATAAATGACGTGCGGGAAATCAATTTTATGTTCAATCCTGGCTTTAACCTGGTGATTGGCTCACTCTTTTTTATTGTTGCGCCCTTTATCCTCGTGCCGTCCATTCACCCGCAATTACTCTTAAGTTTATCGTTATACGTCATTGTGTATATCGTTCTGTTACAGCGTTATTTATTAGAGCTACAGCCCAAAACCGAGCTACAACGGCGCGAATTTGGCAATCTTAATTCAACGTTAGCCGAAGGCATTGACGGTATTGAAACGGTCAAAGGGGCAGCGCAGGAGCAAAGAGAAATTAACCGTTTCGATGCCGCCCTCAAAAAATGGCGTGACGCTTTCGTGGCGCAGAGTGATGTAGAGGCCAAATTTTACCCCTTGTTATTATTGGGTTTGCTCTCGGCAGCCGCATTATTGCACAGTTTACTACTCTTTCAGCAGGGGCAAATTACCGCAGGGGATGTTGTTGCCTTTAATAGCTTAATGCTCATTTTTAACTTTCCGACATTTGCGGCCCAATTTGCCTATTCGCGTATTTCCGTTGGCCTCTCTAGCGCGGAACGAGTATTAACGTTGATTAATACTCAAACGGAACTTGACCAAAATATTGGCGGTTATGAAGGTCGCATGGACGGCAGTTTACGCTTTGAGAATGTCACCTTTGGTTATAATCATAATAAACTCGCCCTCGAAAATGTCTCTTTTGAGGTCAAGCCAGGCCAAACCATTGCCATTACGGGGCAGACGGGCGCGGGAAAAAGTACGATTGCCAAGCTCATTAATCGGACTTACGATATAGAACATGGCAATGTGATGATAGGCGGAGTCAATGCGCGCCATTGGAATTTGGAAGCCCTGCGTCAGCAAATCTCCATTATTGAGCAGGATATTTACTTGTTCTCGCGTTCAGTGGCCGATAATATAGCCTTTGGTTGCCCAAACGCAACGCGGGAGGAGGTGATTGAGGCTGCCCAAGCCGCCCAAGCCCATGAGTTCATCATGGGCTTCAAAGATGGCTATGATACAATGGTCGGGGAGCGCGGCGTGACGCTATCTGGCGGACAACGCCAACGGATTGCCCTCGCGCGGGCATTTCTCACCAACCCCAGCATCCTGATTTTAGATGACGCGACCAGTGCCATTGACAGCGCGACTGAGGACAAAATTCAACGGGCGATTGAACGGGCCGCACGCGGACGCACCACTTTGCTCATTACCCATCGCCTCTCCCAAATTCGTTGGGCAGATTTAATTATTGTGTTGCGGAAAGGTCGGGTCGCCATGATAGGTACACATGATGAACTCATGGCAAATTCTGAGGCATACCGTAATATTTTTGCGCGGTATGAGTAAAAAAAGACCTACAAGGTTTTTAAAACCTTGCAGGTCTTGGAATATAACTTCACCTGCAAGGTCTTTAAGACCTTGTAGGTGTGATACAAAACAAACAGCGCAACATCAATTTGATGTTGCGCTGTTGTTGTTTTGAGGGGTGACTGATGGGGGTCGAACCCATAACCTCCTGGGCCACAACCAGGTGCTCTACCATTGAGCCACAGCCACCACAATTAAACCCATGCCGCATACGGGATTCGAACCCGTGTCACCACCGTGAGAGGGTGACGTCCTAGGCCACTAGACGAATGCGGCGAATAAACTAGTGCCGAAGGTGGGACTCGAACCCACAAGAGGAAACCCTCACTACGACCTGAACGTAGCGCGTCAGCCAATTCCGCCACTTCGGCATACCCACAAGTAACTTGTGACTGACCTTACTTTTTAACCTTAACAGCAACTGATTATACACCAGATAGTTTTTCACGTCAAGTTAAAGTTTTCTTTTTGACCATTCCTCCACCTTAAAAAATTAGAGGTGCTTGCGAGATGGGAAAAATAGGGTACAATTAGAATTAGAGAACTAAGCCATAAGTCATGGAGGCAACATGATGGAAAATACATCTATGCTAGAAGCGGCCTTACATCAACATAGCGTGCAGATGCTCCAACGTCAGTTGGAAATTAAATTTGCGGAGGCTGAATGGCTTGCCATTCAAGAAACGTTATATTTACTTTCTATTCCCAACATGCGAGAGTCAATTTTGGCAGGGTTAGCTACACCTCTAAATGAATGTTCCACCGAATTGGAATGGTAAAGCAGCAGATAATTAAAAATTCTCACTTCTCACTTCTCACCTCTCATTTCTTAAGGAATCCCCATGACCCAAACGCAATTAAAATTAACTGCCCTCGCGAAATGCGCGGGGTGAGCAAGCAAGATGGCCCCAGAGGCCCTGGCGCAGGTTCTGCGTCCCTTGCAAGCAATGTTAGCGCAACAACATCAACCTAACTTACTGGTCGGGTTAGGGGCCGCCGATGACGCGGCGGTCTATCAATTGAATAGCGAACAGGCGATTATCAGCACCACCGATTTTTTTACCCCTGTGGTTGATGACCCTTACGATTACGGCGCAATTGCGGCCGCGAACGCCATGAGCGATGTGTATGCGATGGGTGGCGAGGTCTTATTTGCGCTGAATATTGGCGCGTTTCCTGGCAATTTGGACGTGGCGATTATCAGCGAGATTTTGCGCGGCGGCTTGGATAAGGTGCTGGATTGGATAAGGTGCTGGAGGCGGGCGCGGTCATTGCGGGCGGGCATACCGTGACCGATGATGAGCCAAAATATGGCTTGGCGGTGACGGGCATGGTGCATCCGCAACGAATTTTTACTAAAGGTGGGGCGCAAGTTGGCGATATTTTGGTGTTAACCAAACCGTTAGGTACAGGAACAATTAGTACCGCCCTCAAACGGGATAAGGCTGACCTGGCGCATGTGGCGAGCATGGTGGCGAGTATGAAGCGGCTGAATCGGAGTGCAGCGCAAGCCTTGCAAGCCGTTGGCGGGGTTAAATCCGTAACAGATATTACGGGTTTTGGCCTGTTAGGGCATGGTTTAGAGATGGCGCAGGCATCGGCGCATAAATTTATCTTTCATTTTAATCAATTTCCGTGGCTAGATGGGGCGATTGATTACGCCGAACAATTTATTTTCCCTGGTGGTGCGTCAAATAATCGGCTCTATTGGCAGGCGCAAGTCACTTTTGCGCCCGAACTCAGCGAGGCGCAACAAATGTTATTGTGGGACCCGCAAACTTCAGGTGGCTTGTTGGCCGCGCTACCGCCTGATTGTTTCGCGACTTTTGAGCAGGCTTGCCATGAACGCCAACAGCCATTTTGGGTCGTGGGTCATGTTGCCATCGGACAAGGAATTGAGGTATTAAACTAAATGACAAACCCTACGCCTCCATCAAACCATGAAGAGGATGTTTTGAACCCTATCAATATCGCGCGAGCGCGTCACGCGGTGGCTTATAATGCTTCCGTAACGCAGAATAGTTATGGTCAGCCAATCTCTGCTAGTTCAGGCGGATTTGAGTTTAATAGCTGTTTTTTATTAATCTTATTAGGCATTGTTTTTATGGTAGGGAGTATTTTAGGTGGAGTGATTGGCGGTGGTTTGATTTTGGCGGCCAATAATTCAACGGGCATGGCCTTTTTGGGACGCATACCGACGGCCACCATCGTGCCTTCACCCACGCCTGCGCCTGCTGCCACCGTCACGCCAACGGCCACGCCGATTATTGTGGCTGTTCGTCCTGCTGCCACCGTCACGCCAACGGCCACGCCGATTATTGTGGCTGTTCGTCCTATTGAGGAAATTATTGATGAGGTGACTCATTCGCTGGTGACGGTGATTAATCGGCAAGATAGCCATGATGCTTATAATACGAATAATGACGATGGACGTGTCGTTGGCTCAGGGGTGATTATTGATGAGCGCGGTTATATTGTGACCAATAACCATGTTATCAAGAACCCAGGCAAATTGAGTGTGGTGTTATCGGATGGGCGGGAGGTGGACGCGGAGTTAATTGCTATGAAAGCTGACCAAGATTTAGCCGTATTAAAAATTAATTTGATTAAATTGCCGACTATTCATTGGGGGGACTCGAAAAAGATTCGCCCAGGGCAAACGGTCTATGCTCTCGGCAGTCCTTTGGGCGATTTTCCCAATTCCGTCAGCGCAGGCATTGTTAGTGGCATGAATCGGGCGTTAGAAATGGACGGTTATGTGATTGATAACTTGATTCAAACCGACGCGGCCATCAATCGGGGCAGTTCAGGCGGCCCGTTGATTAACATGCAGGGCGAAGTTATTGGTATCAATACCTTTATTATTCGTGAGAGTGAGGAACGGGGCATTGCGGAAGGTATCGCCTTTTCCATTCCGTCAGAGGTGGCTCAAGTGGTGGTGACGACGTGGGTTAAGGCGCATAGTGCGGAAACTGAGGCTATTCCTGCGGGGAATTAAACCTTTATTTATATAAGGACTTTCATTAGCATAATCGAAAAAGCAATCACCAAAAAAAGCGACCTCATGGAAGACCGCTTTAGGGGAAGACCTCACAGGTTTCAAAAACCTGTGAGGTCTAAAAATTCATGATAATCTTAAGAGCGAAAATGGTCAGTTTAGCGACCATTTTCGCTCTTTTCGCGTGCTAATCCTCGTCCTCATTTCTGGGCTTGCGTTTCTTTTTATCTTTTTTAGCGGCTGGTTTAGGCGCGGTGGTTTCGGGTTGAGGGGTGATGCCCGCCCGTTGTTCCTCTAATTCATCCATGCTAATCTCGGCCATGGTTTCATCGGGAAATTGCACGATGACTTTTTCCTGAATAATGTTAAGGCCGCGCACGATGCCCATGACCTGATTAACCTGTAATTGGCTGCCCACTTTCGGTAGCGCATGGCGAATTTCGCTATACATGGTGTCTTCATACGCTAAACAACACAACAGCCGCCCACACACGCCTGATATTTCGGGCGGAGCTAAGGGCAAGCCTTGTTGTTTTGCCATACGAATGGAGACGGGATGAAACTCGGTGAGCCAGCTAGAGCAGCAAAGTTGCCGCCCACACCGCCCGTAACCATCAATAATTTTAGTTTCGTCGCGGTCGCCAATCTGCTTCATCTCAATGCGAGTTTGCAGGTATTTGGCTAATTCCTTAACCAAATCTCTAAAATCTACTCGTTGCTCGGCACAAAATGATAATAACAGGCGCGTGCCATCAAAACTATAGGAGGCTTGCACCACTTTCATGGGGATTTTTAACTCTTTAGATAAACGGCGGCAAGTTTCCAGGGCTTCTTGCTCCTTGCTTCTGAAATCTTGCGCCATTAACAAATCCACTGGCGTGGCGCGGCGGATGACGGGCTTAAGTTCAGCCTTAATCTCAGACGATGGCACTTGGCGCATGGGCAGAGCCACGCGGCCTAATTCAGTCCCGCGTGAGGTGTCTACAATCACCCAGTCATCTAACGTTAAATTATCCAACCCTTGCGGGTCAAAGTAGTAAATTTTCGTTACAGGTTTAAATCTAATTCCAACAATATGGGGCATGTTATATATCCTGAGTAGGACTTACACAAAAATGGCTTATTCGTGGTAGGAGTCCGCAATCATTTGCGGACTCCTGTGCAAGTCTTAGGGTTATTTCATAATCGTGGTAATTTAAGTAAAGCCACATCCATGCTCAAGCGTGGGTTAACATTACGGTCTAGGTTGATGAGGGTTTGACGTAATTCCGTCACCATGGGCTTAATTTGGTTAATGGTTAAACGGCGAGCCAGGGGTTGAAGTTGCTCGCGCCAATCAAAATTGATAATTTCTGTTTGACAACCCGCCTGTAATAACATTAAATCTCGGGACATGGTTATCCAAAAAACGAGTGTCTCTTTCAGTAAAGCCACATCTTGGCTCAATTTAGCGGCATAATTCATGCGGTCTACGCGGTTGGCGGCGAGTAAGGTTAGTAAATCTTGCAAGCGTTCGCGTCGTCGCGTTAATAAATGTTCATCTTGCAATGCACGTAAGGCCCAACCCACTCGCCCGCCCGCTAATTGCGCCAATAAATCGGCCTGGTCAAGGGCTACTTGCCAATGGGTTTGTAGCCCCTGGCTAATTTCTGCTTGCGGCAAGGGGCGCAACGTAAGAATTTGACAGCGTGACACGATGGTGGCTAACAACGAATTGGTGTCAGGTGCAGTCAACATGATGATGACCTGGGGCGGCGGCTCTTCCAATGTTTTTAATAATGCGTTAGCCGCACCAAGAGTGGCTTTGTCAAAATGAGTCAACAAGGCCACTCGATAACGCCCTTCAACGGGCGATAAGGCCAAACTATGTTGCAGCTCACGAATAGTTTCAATTTTGAGGGTTTGCTCTTCATGGTCAAAAATGAAGAGGTCGGGGTGATTACCATGCAAGGTTTTGCGGCAGGCCAAGCAATTTTGGCATGGTTTAATGTCGCCCTGGCAATTGAGACTTTGCATAACCTGGCGCGCCACCGTGCTTTTGCCCACATTGGGCGGCCCCACTAAAAGAATAGATTGCGGGACGCGGCCCTGTTCTTGTTGTTGGTTGAGTTGGGCGATGACCCACTCGTGACCGATGACTGTTGTCATGGAGTATTTGGAGTCCAAATCTTTAGATTTGACTGCCAAATCTTTAGATTTGGACTCCCGTTAGATTACGATTCGGGTAACGAAATGATGAAGGTGGTGCCGCGCCCTGGCTGACTTTCAGCCATGATGCGGCCGCGATGTCTGATAATGATACCGTGAACAATCGAAAGATCCAAACCGTAAGCACGGTCAGGCGTTTCATAAAATGGGTCAAAAATATGTTGTAAATCGCCAGGCAGTAAACCTTTACCAGTATTACTAATAATGATTTGTATCTCTGAAGTCAGTTTGCGGCTAATCAAACGCAATGTACCGTTATCACCCATGTTTTGGTAGGCATTTTTTATCAAGTATAAAATGGCCTGTTGCATTTGGCTACGGTCAACCATGGCTTGGGGTAAATCGGTTGCGAGTTGGGGCAATATTTTAACGTTCTCATTGGGATGGTCTTTGATAAAATTCGACCAGGTTTGCTTAATGAGTTTATTCAAATCTAGTAGCTCAGGATTAAATTTCTGTTGGCCTGAAAAATCTAGTAAATTTCGGGTAATTTTGCGACAATAAAAGGCTTCTTTGGCTAATGTTTCTACGGCGGCACGGTGTTCTGTGGCGATTTGCGGGGCTAGTTGTTGCAGATTATTTAAAATAGTGTTAATCGGCGTATCAATCGCTTTAGCAATGCCCGTTGCCATATAGCCGAGTGCGGCTAATTTTTCCGTTTTAAGGAGTTGCATGTTCAGTTGTTGTAACTCGGTATTACGCACCTCAATTTCATCTTCCAACTCGCGACTCGATTGCTCGGCTTGGGTGGCCTCAGAGGAGAGGCGGGCATAGAGGCGGGCATTTTCAATCGCAATGCTGGCGTAATCCGCCAACGCGGTGAGGGAATGGAGGTGGCCTTGACTAAAGGCTTTGACGGTCAATTTATTGTTAATGGCTAACACGCCAATCACGCGGTCAGCCACTTTTAGCGGCACATTGAGCAGGGCTTTAACGAAATAACCCGTCATCACCTTAAAGGAATCGTCATCATTACTACCACCAATCATGACGGGGCGACCCGTTCGCACCACTTGACCTGCAATACTGTCATTCACCTTAATACGGAAGGTTTTGGCGCGTTTCTCGCCTAAATTGCAGGCCGCGCGCAAATATAATTCGCCTGAAGCCTCATCGAGCAACATGAGCGATCCTTCTTCAGATTGCGTTAGATAGACCGCCGCCTCGACAATGCGATTAAGAATCGGTTCTAAATCTTGCAAGGAAGTGACAGACCGTCCAATACCGTATAAAAATCGTAATTCTTGTAACCGCCCTTCCAATTGCTGATTAACAGAGAGTAAGGTTTGGGTTAATTGGTCGCGTTCTTGGCGCAGCCGCGACTCGGTGAGGGCGCGGTCAACGGCGGTGAGCATTTCGTCAATGGCGAAAGGTTTGATAATGTAATTTTGCGCGCCCAGGCGAAAGGCTTGCACTGCCGTCTCTTCTGAGCCATGAAAAGTCATCAAAATGGTAGGAATATCTAGCCCGCGCTCACGTAAGGTTGATAATAGCTCCAATCCGCCCATTTTCGGCATCATAATGTCGGAGATAATTAAATCTAGGCGTTGGTTGAGGGCGATTTGTAAGCCATCAAGCCCATTACTGGCTTCAATAATTTTATAGCCATTGGGTTCAAGGACATATTCCCGTAAGAATCGTATATTATCTAGGCGGTCATCAATGACCAAAACCGTTTCTGCTGCCACAATGTTACCCTTTACGCGTGGTTGCCACGTCCACAAAAATAACGGACGGGTTGTTTAATCATGCTTAGTTACACTAGGCATGATAGAGGCAGACGGCTAATTTGTAAAATGAGAGGCTTGAGTTCAGGCAACCTGGCGATAAAGTGAAATCCGCTTTAGCCCTAACGGTAAATAGCCCAAAGCTATTTTTTAGGGTATAATATCTCAGTTAAACTCTGGTTGAATTTTTATTAGGAGTTACTCAAGGAGTCCGCAATCATTTGCGGACTGTCCACAAATGATTGTGGACTCCTCTATAAATAATGTTAAAAAATAGAGGTTATTTGGCATGACCACTTTAACGCTTGAAAATGAGCCATTGGTAGCAGAAGTGGCGATTATTTCGGGAAAATTAATGGTTGACCTAGTTGATGGGCGCACCATTATCGTGCCATTGGCGTGGTATCCGCGTTTGTGGCATGGGTCATTGCGAGAACGACAGAATTGGCAATTATTAGGCGATGGTTATGCGATTGAATGGCCTGACCTAGATGAGCATATTGGCGTAGATGGTTTGTTAGCAGGCCATAAAAGTAGCGAGAGTCAAATTTCATTGGATAAATGGTTAGCGGCGCGGCAGGCCATCTTGAGTGATTTAGTCATCAGATGACTTGAATTCATCTGATGACTCTAAAAAAAATAAAAGGTAATTTACATGGACATAGGAACGATTAAGTTTGTTGACATAGAAAATGAAATGAAAGTGGCATATTTAGATTATGCCATGAGTGTGATTGTGTCGCGGGCGTTGCCTGATGCGCGGGACGGCTTGAAGCCCGTTCATCGGCGGATTTTGTACGCCATGCATGACATGGGTATTCGTTATAATACGGCATATCGTAAAAGTGCGCGCGTGGTCGGGGATGTGTTGGGTAAATATCACCCGCACGGCGATACGGCGGTGTATGACTCGATGGTTCGCATGGCGCAGGAATTTTCCATGCGTTATCCGTTGGTGGACGGGCAGGGTAACTTTGGTAGCGTGGACGGCGATAGTCCTGCGGCCATGCGTTATACGGAGGCGCGGTTGTCTCGCATTTCGCAAGAAATGTTAGCGGATATTAGCAAGGATACGATAGATTGGACGGATAACTTTGATGGCAGTTTGCAAGAGCCAACGGTTTTGCCCGCCCGCTTGCCTAATTTATTACTTAATGGAACGACGGGGATTGCCGTCGGCATGGCGACCAATATTCCGCCGCATAATTTGCATGAGTTGTGTGATGCGATTATTTATTTGATTGACCACCAAGAAACGATTGATGACGTGTCGGTGGAAGATTTGATGAAGTTTGTGAAAGGGCCAGATTTCCCAACGGGCGCAATGTTGATTGGCACGGAAGGGTTGTTAAATGCGTATGCGACGGGGCGTGGCCGTATCATCATGCGGGCGGTGGCGGAAATTGAGGAAATGAAGAGCAATCGTTATCGGATTGTCTTTACTGAAATTCCCTATCAGGTGAATAAAGCTGCCTTGGTGGAGCGCATTGCCGATTTGGTGCGGGAGGAACGGTTAAAAGATATTTCAGATTTGCGAGATGAATCAGACCGTAATGGCATGGCGA
>JFJP01002277.1_pt1 | contig 12460 bp, 14 predicted proteins | sample 431651 | NCBI WGS metagenome assembly JFJP01 (sample SAMN02602958, study PRJNA72255) | Microbial mat metagenome, whole genome shotgun sequencing project. | biome: fresh water; feature: sink hole; material: water; isolation source: purple microbial (photo- and chemosynthetic) mats found in... | reverse complement strand
TGACGACGATCAGGAATCCCAATTGCCCACCAGGCAGATTGACCAGCAGGTGTTCAACCCAGAGATGCCCATCGACGCCATAGAACGTGAGAGAGAAGACGCGCGCGCCAATCAGGATGAATAGGACGAAGGTCGTCAGTTTTGCCGTGCTCTCCATGGCCTGCTTGAGCAGCTTCAGGTTCAGGCGCTTGCGCGCAAGAGCCATGATCAGCGCGCCGCTCGCTCCCATGGCCCCGCCCTCGGTCGGCGTTGCAATGCCGAGGAAGATCGTGCCGAGCACGAGAAAGATAAGCATCAGCGGTGGTACCAGCGAGGTCAGCACGCGTAGCAGCAGTTTTGTACCGCGCAGGCTGCGTGCTTCGGGCGGAAGCGCAGGAACCCAGTGCGGTTTGACGAACGAGACGATGATTACATAAACAACGTAAAGTCCTGTCAGGGCAAGACCGGGAATGAAAGCGCCGGCGTACATGTCACCAACTGATTTGCCAAGCTGGTCGGCCATCAGCACCAGCGATGGCGGGATGATTTGCGCCAGCGTTCCGGAGGCGGCAATGACGCCTGAGGCCAGGCGTTTGTCGTAACCGTAGCGCAGCATGATCGGTAGTGAAATCAGTCCCATCGAGATGACCGAAGCGGCCACCACGCCTGTAGTCGCGGCCAGCAGTGCGCCAACGATGATCACGGCGTAAGCGAGGCCGCCACGAATCGGGCCGAACAGTTGGCCGATCGTGTCGAGCAGGTCTTCGGCCATTCCAGATCGCTCGAGAATCAGCCCCATGAAGGTGAAGAAGGGAACGGCCAGCAGGGTTTCATTGGCCATGACGCCGTAGATTCGGTCTGGCAGCGCCTGAAAGAGCTGTGGGCCAAGCAGGCCGAGATTGATGCCGATGATGCCGAAGACGACGCCGTTGGCAGCCAGTGCAAAAGCAACCGGGAAGCCGACGAGCAGGAAAAGGATCATTGAGGCAAAGATGATCGGTGCCATGTTGGCGATAAGAAACTCGGTCATTGCGCACCCTCCTTTTGCTTCTTGATAACGAGGGCGAGTTCTTCTTCGGGCGTCAGTGCATTCCGTTTGTCCGTCGGGTCGGGACACAAACCCTTGAGAAAGCCGATACGCTTGATCAGTTCGGAGATCGCCTGCAGGATGAGCAGGAAAAAACCGGCTGGAATCATCAGGCGGGCGGGCCAGACAATCAGCCCACCGGCGCTGTTGGACATTTCGTTTGACTGAAGGGCATGAACGAATACTGGCCAGGAAAGTACCATGACGGCGATGGCCATCGGCATCAGGAAGAAAAGGAGGCCGAAAATGTCGATCCAGGTTTGCCCGCGCTTGGAAAGGCGCCCCGAGATCAGGTCGATACGCACATGTTCATTACGCATCAGCGTATAACCGGCACACGACAGGAAGATCATGCCAAAAAGGTTCCATTGTATTTCGAGGAATGCGTTCGAGCTGTAGTTGATGGTGTAACGCATGACGGCGTTGCCGGCACTGATCAGGACGACAATCAGGACCAGCCAGAGAGCTGCTTTTCCGATGCGTTCAGTCAACGCGTCGATCTGGCGTGAGAGCTTGAGGAGGGCGTTCACGGGGAAATCCTTGGGTGATGGCTGGTGTCTGTATTTTAGAAGCGTAGTTTCCGTCACTCTTTGAGCGAAAAATGTGAAAATTCGCCCCGAATTCTTGAGTGCTGCAAGCAATAAGCCTGCAAAAGGAAGGGCGATTATCGCACAAATCGTGCTCTTCAAAGTACGGCAAACCGTGGTTCCGTGTGCCTTTGAGCTGCGTCAAGCTACTTGTTTTATCAACTGTTTAGGATTGTTGCTCCGGATCGATGAAGGAAAAATCAACCCGAATCTGCTTTGTTCGCCACGGCGAAACGGACTGGAATATTGAACTGCGCATGCAGGGTCATATCGACCTAGCGCTTAACGCGAAAGGAGAGGCACAAGCACAGGCTGCCGGGCGTCATTTTTCTGGCATGAAGGCCGTTGCGCTTTATAGCAGCGATCTGTTACGCGCCCGACAAACAGCGCAGCCCATTTCGGAGGCGTTGCACCTGCCGATGGTCTTGTGCCCGGAATTGCGCGAACGGCACTTCGGTCGTTGCGAGGGGCTGACCTTCGAGGAAATCGCCGACAAATTCCCGGAAGATGCGCGTGCGATCATGCGTCGTGATCCGGATTACGTGTCCTTGGGCGGCGAGAGTCGGCAACAGCACCAACAACGTATTCTTGATTGCATCGGTGACTTGGTGAGCAATCACGCAGGACAGACTATCGTGGTCGTCACTCACGGCGGCGTACTCGATGTCATTTTTCGCCGGGTACACGATTTGCCACCCGAAGCACCGCGTGACTATCCGATCCCGAACGCGGGGATCAACTGGGTGGTCATCGACGGCAAGCAATGGGGGATCGAACGCTGGGGCGAGACGGCGCATCTGGGATAGATTTTCAGCAGCGCAAGCCGGTTCCCGGCCTTGGGCTGCATGGTACAATTTATCTCTTTTCAATGGCTTGAGAGGCAAACGATGTTTTCTGCTAAAGATACGCTGGCAAAGGTTGATCCTGAACTCTGGAAGTCGATTGAAAACGAAAATCGCCGCCAGGAAGACCACATTGAACTGATCGCTTCCGAGAATTACGTCAGCAAGGCGGTTATGGAGGCCCAGGGCTCGCAACTGACCAACAAGTACGCCGAAGGCTACCCGGGTAAGCGTTACTACGGTGGATGCGAATACGTCGATGTGGCCGAGCAGATCGCCATTGATCGGGTGAAGAAACTGTTCGGTGCTGATTGCGCCAACGTGCAAGCGAACTCCGGTTCGCAAGCCAACCAGGCCGTGCTGATGGCCTTTGCCAAGCCCGGGGACACCATCATGGGCATGAGTCTCGCCGAAGGAGGGCACCTCACGCACGGTATGGCGCTTAACATGTCCGGCAAATGGTTCAACGTCGTTTCGTACGGACTCGATGCCGACGAAGCCATCGATTACGATCGGATGGAAGCACTGGCGCGCGAACACAAGCCGAAGATCATCATTGCCGGTGCTTCGGCCTACTCGCTGCGCATCGACTTCGAGCGTTTTGCCAATGTGGCCAAGGAGGTCGGCGCCATTTTCTGGGTCGACATGGCGCACTACGCCGGCTTGATAGCCGCGGGCTGCTACCCGAATCCGGTACCGTTTGCCGATGTCGTGACCTCGACCACACACAAGACACTGCGAGGGCCGCGCGGCGGCATCATCCTGATGAAGGCCGAACACGAAAAAGCCATCAACTCGGCGATCTTCCCTGGGCTGCAAGGCGGCCCGCTGATGCATGTGATTGCTGCCAAGGCGGTGGCCTTCAAGGAAGCCGCCTCGCCAGAATTTGTCGCCTATCAGGAACAGGTCGTTGCCAATGCGCGTGTGCTGTCGCGCGTGCTGTCGGAAGAGCGCGGCTTGCGCGTTGTCTCCGGGCGTACCGAGTCCCATGTTTTCCTGGTTGATCTGCGTTCAAAGAACATCACCGGCAAGGAAGCCGAAGCGGCGCTCGGCAAGGCACACATCACGGTTAATAAGAACGGTATTCCTAACGATCCACAAAAGCCATTCGTGACTTCGGGAATTCGTCTCGGTACGCCGGCCATGACGACGCGCGGCTTCACCGAGATCGAGGCTGAAGAAGTCGCTCATCTGGTTGCCGATGTGCTTGATGCGCCGAATGATGAAGCGGTGCTGGCGCGCGTTCGTGGCCAGGTTGCCGTCTTGTGCAAGAAGTTCCCGGTCTACGGAGTCTAAACTGCGATGAAATGTCCCTTCTGCGGTGCGTCTGACACAACAGTTGCGGATACGCGCATCAACGACGACGGCGATATCGTTCGCCGTCGTCGTCGTTGCCTGACGTGCGACAAGCGTTTTTCGACCTACGAACGGGCGGAGATCCGCCTGCCGCAGGTGGTTAAAAAGAATGGTTCGCGTGTCGATTTTGATCGCGAAAAACTTGCCGCCAGCCTGTGGTTGTCGCTGCGCAAACGGCCGGTCACGGTCGAGGCAGTTGATGCCTCGATTGCGCGGATCGAGGAAAAGCTGCTGACCCTCGGTGAGCGCGAAATTCCCTCGGAAAAGGTCGGCGAAATGGTCATGCGCGAGTTGAAGAAACTCGACAAGGTGGCCTACGTCCGCTTCGCTTCCGTTTATCGGAACTTCGAAGACGTCGATGAGTTTTCCGAACTCGTTCGCGAAGTGTCTCGTCCAGCGCAGCGGCGCAGTCGGTAAAACCTTACATGTTCAGCGCCGCCGATCACGGTTTCATGGCGCGTGCGCTGCGTCTCGCCGAGCTTGGCCTGTATTCGACAACACCGAATCCACGCGTCGGTTGTGTCATCGTCAATGGCAGTACGATTGTTGGCGAAGGCTGGCACCGGAAAGCCGGCGAAGCACATGCGGAAGTCCATGCCCTGCAAGCAGCGGGCGACGCCGCACGCAACGCTACCGCCTACGTTACCCTTGAACCCTGCAGTCACCACGGACGGACGCCACCCTGTGCCGAAGCACTGATTTTCGCCGGTGTGACGCGTGTTGTTGCAGCCATGCAGGATCCCAATCCGCAGGTGGCTGGACGCGGGCTGTCGATGCTTTCCGGGGCCGGTATTGTCGCCGAATGCGGTTTGCTGGAAGATGAAGCCCGTGAACTCAACATCGGGTTTGTCTCGCGCATGACGCGCGGTCGCCCTTGGCTGCGCATGAAAATGGCCGCCAGCCTTGACGGTAAAACGGCGCTTGAGAACGGCGTCAGCCAGTGGATCACCGGCGCTGAGGCAAGACAGGACGGACATCGCTGGCGCGCGCGTGCCTGCGCCATCCTGAGCGGTATCGGCACGGTGCGCGATGACGATCCGCTGCTCAATGTGCGCGGCGTGGAGACCGCGCGGCAGCCCTTGAAAGTGGTGGTCGATAGCGGTCTCGCATTACCGGTGGAGGCCAAGCTGTTCCATGGCGCTGGGGTATTGGTGGCAACCGCTTCCGAAGATGCCGAAAAGGTCGCAGCATTGCGCCAGCAGGGTGCTGAAATAGTATGTTTGCCGAATGCCGACGGCCGGGTGGATTTGACTGCGTTGCTACAAGAACTCGGCCGGCGTGGCATCAATGAGTTGCATGTCGAAGGCGGTTTCCGGCTGAACGGCGCTTTGCTGGCAGCCGGGTTGGTTGATGAACTGCTGCTGTACTTAGCGCCGTGTTTCATTGGTGACGTCGCGCGCGGGATGTTCGACTTGCCAGGCCTTGGGTCCCTGGCAGGCAAGCATCGCCTGAGCGTGCGCGACGTCAGAATGCTTGGCACAGACATCCGGGTGCTTGGACGTTTCGTGAGGTCCTGAATTACATGTCTGCACCTCGCGAGAACTCACTGAGTCCGCTGATCCTGCTGTGCCTGGCCGCGACGTGGTTGATCTGGGGATCCACGTATCTGGCCATCAAATGGGCGTTGGTCAGCTTTCCGCCGTTCGTTCAGATGGCGACGCGTTTCCTGTTTGCCGGTGTCATCCTGTTGGCCTGGATGCGTCTCGTACGTGGAGCGGCATGGCCTGATCGACGTCAGTGGCGGCATGCGCTCTGGGTTGGCGCGCTGTTGTTGGGTGGCGGCATGGGGTGTACAGCGTTTGCCGAACAAAGCGTGGAGTCCGGACTGGTCGTCGTGTTCATCGCCGTCACACCGATCATGATGGCCGCGCTCAACATGCTTTGGGGCGTCTACCCGTCTCGACTGGATGCGGTTGGTATCGTCGCTGGCTTGGTCGGCGTCATCATGCTGACCCGAGGCGCTGGTTTCAGCGCCAGTCCCACCGGTCTCGCGGCCATTGCCATTGCCTGCGTCACCTGGGCAGCCGGGAGTGTAATGAGCCAGCGCCGCTGGCCGTTGGCACCCGGTGCGATGGGGTTCGCCAGCGAAATGATTTGTGGTGGCCTCGTGCTCCTTGTGCTGGCAGGATTCAACGGCGAGTTCGGGCCGCTAGTCGCCAATTGGCCTTTTGAACCCAAAGCCATTCTGGCCTGGGCCTATCTCGTGGTGTTTGGATCACTCATTGCGTTCAACGCCTACATGATTCTGCTTGACCGCCTATCGGCCGGGCTGGCCGCCAGCAGTTCTTTCGTTAATCCGGTCATCGCGCTACTGCTCGGTGTCTGGTTGGATGGCGAGACGGTAACGGCTTACGAATGGATGGCCGCCACAGTGATCCTGCTGGGCGTGGTATTGCTTCTTTTCCGACGCGGGCGTTGATTTTCGAGGGTGCTTGTCCCGAGGTTGGCGTACCTATTGGCCTGCAGGCCGATGGTCGGCGAAGGTGTCCGTATTCATTGGCCTCCTGGCCGGAGCTCTTGCCTCTAACAAAAAAACTATTTGTACTCGCGCCACTCTGGCGGGGTGTCGTCGTGGTCGCCGTGCGGGTGGCGTTCCCAAGCGTGGGTGTAGGCCTCATTCTGCGATTTTTTGAGCGGGCGCTCCGGCGCACCGAGGTTATGCAGCTGGGTTTCCTCGACGTAGTAAATCAGCGCACGCATCATCTTGCTCATCAGCGTACTGTCGAGGTGGTAGCCCTTGTCCTCGAGCGTGCCCTCTATTTCCGCCAGGGAGTGTTCGTGCAGGTCATAGGCGACGCCGACCGCACGACGCTCAACGTGTGGCTCGACTTCCAGATGCTCGATCTTGCCCAGGAAGTCGGACGCCTCGGGCACCTGCCCGGGCGGGAATTTTGAAAACACAACATTCCGCTCCTTGCGGATCGGTGCCGGTTTGTGGGGCGTTGCGACCGGTCGTTTCATGTCCGTTCCCGGGCAGGGCTTACGGCTTGTTCTGCATGATCTGCAGACCCTTGAGCAGGTTGAGTGCCTGATTGAGCTGGTAGTCTTTCTTCGAAGCCAGTTCGCGGCTCGGCGGCTCCGCCGGGTCTTCAAGAGGCTCGTCCTTACCGTTGCCAGGCGTGGTTTTCGGCTTGGCAGGTGCCTTGGTTTGTGGCTTGACCGGCGGGGTGGCGATGTCCTTGTCCGTATTGTTTTCCAGATGCTTGTCAAGGTCAGCTTCGCGCAGGCGCATTGACGAGGTACCGTTGGCCGTTTCTTCGACCACGATGTCGGGAACGATGCCTTTGGCCTGGATCGAGCGACCGGACGGCGTGAAGTAGCGTGCCGTGGTCAGCTTGATGGCGGCGCCGCCGGGCAGCGGGAGCACGGTTTGTACCGAGCCTTTGCCAAAACTTGTCGTGCCCAGAATAACTGCACGTTTGTGATCCTGCAGCGCACCGGCAACAATTTCGGAGGCGGAGGCCGAGCCGCCGTTGATCAGCACGACCAGCGGAACTTTGAGCGCTTCGGCCGGCAAGGTCTTGATGTAGTCATCCTTGCTGCCGCGCATGTAGTCGTCTGGCGATGCATAGAACTGATGCTTGGCATCCGGGGTGCGGCCGTCGGTCGAGGTGATCAGCGTCTTGGCCGGCAGGAAAGCGGCCGATACGCCAACGGCGGTATTGAGCAGGCCTCCCGGATCGTTGCGCAGGTCGAGCACCAGGCCCTTGAGCGATCCTGGCTTATAGAGGTCGGTAAGATGCTTGACCACCGAAGCTCCGGTGTTTTCCTGGAAGGAAGTGATGCGCAGATAGCCGTAACCATCCTCAACAAGTTTGGACTTGACGCTCTGGACCTTGATCACTTCGCGCGTCAGCGTGATTTCGAGCGGTTTGGCTTCGCCTTTACGGATGATGGATAACTTGATCTGAGTTTTCGGCTTGCCGCGCATGCGCTTGACCGCATCGGAGAGCGTCAAGCCTTTGACCAGCGTGTCATCCAGCTTGAAGATCAGGTCGCCGGATTTGACGCCGCCGCGATCCGCCGGGGTGTCCTCGATCGGCGAGACAACCTTGATCAGGCCATCTTCCATGCCGACTTCGATACCCAGTCCGCCAAACTCGCCTTGCGTACCGACCTGTAAATCCTTGTATGAGTCAACGTCCAGGTAGGTGGAGTGCGGATCAAGATTGGAGAGCATGCCGCTGATGGCGTGGGTAATCAGTTTCTTGTCGTCGATCGGCTCGACATAACCTTGCTTGATGGCGTTGAACACCTCGGCAAAGGTTCGCAGTTCTTCGACGGGAATATTGGCGCGCACGTCCTTTTCTGCCATCGCCGAAAACTGCAGGCTGATCAACACGCCGCCGAGCACTCCGGCGCAAAGAAGCCCAGCCTGTTTCAACTTACCCATCGATATCACTCCAGTGCGTTGTCATCTCAGATTGACCCATTTCAACGGGTCGAGCGGTTGCCCCTGATGACGTAGTTCAAAGTATAAACCGGATTCCGGATTGCCACCGCTGTTCCCCACAGATGCTACCGTGTCGCCGCCATTTACGTTGTCGCCCACCTGTTTCAGCAGCGCATCGTTGTTGCCATAGATCGACAGGTAATTTCTACCGTGGTCGACGATCAGCAGATTGCCGAAACCCCGCATCCAGTCCGCAAAAACCACTCGACCGCCGGCAATTGTCTTGACCTCGCTACCTGCGCTGGCCCGGATGAACAGGCCTTTCCAGGTGCTACCTTCCTGTCGCGGCGTACCAAAACGGTTGCTGACCACACCTCGGACCGGCAAGCGCAAGCCGCCTTTCAAAAGAGCAAAGTTGCCGGCGGATCCCGGTTCCGGCACGCTCTCGTTGCTGATCTCGGGGGTCACCGGTTTGGCCGATGACGTTGTTGGTTCGTTGCTTTGCGATTCCTTCTTGCGTGCTACTGCGGCTGGCTTCGGTGCAGGAACAGGCTTTGTGGCAATCACTTTCGCCAATCGTTCGATCAGTTGCGAGAGTTGCTTCTCGTTACGCTGCAGGTTGCCGATTTCACGCCGCTGTTCCGAGATTTTCGCTGAGATGCTTTCCAGCACGCCTTTTCGCTGCTGGCGTTGGGCAACAAGTTTGCCGTGTTGTTCCTTTTGTTTGGCCTCGATGGCCGTCATTTCATCCGCGCGTTCTCGCGTATCTGCGGCGAGGGCCTGTTTGCGTTGCAAGGACGCATCAATTTCGGTCAGGAGATGGCTGCGCGCGCGGCCGATGATGGTCAGATAATGCAGATCGCGGGCCATCTGGCTTGGCTCTCCGCCGTTAAGCAAGAGGCGCAGCGAGTCGGGATTGGCCTGCAGGTACTGGCGGTAAACCAGTTTTTCGAGCTGGGTTTGCTGGCTGTTCAACCTGCTCTCCAGTTCTTTTGACTGGTTTCCCAGGTCCTTCAATGATCCCTGGAGTGCATTGCGCCGTGTAGTCAGGTTGAGCAGCTCGCGCTGGGTGACCGAGATTTCCTGCTCGATTTCCTTCAACTGGTCGGCGGCGCTGGCGCGCTTGCCTTCGGCCGAAACAACATCCTTGCGTAGCGCTTCGATCTGCCCGCGCAATTCCTTCAGGTCGCCTTTCTTCTCGACAACGTCCGCACTCGTCGGTAGCGTGCTGCGCTTTTCCTTGGCCAGCGCAGAATTGATAAGCACACTGAGTGGGAGACTCAGAAAGATCAGGACACAGGTTGCGTAGTTGAGGAGTCGCCTTCCCGAAGGCTGCGACGTGTTGCTCTGGGATGTTTTTATTTTTGCGGTACTGATGAGGTTCATTCCACTGCCTAGGGATTGCCTTGGGGACGCCCCCCGGATCGTTAATTATTCTATAATGATTCCTCGTACTTAACGAGTGTCAGTCATCGTGGCGATACAGAGTGGTCTCATCGACAAGCAGGAACACATCGAACAGGCAGCGCGCGCGCTGAAGTCGATATCGCATCCCCTGCGGCTCAAGATTCTTTGCGTCGTCGGCGATCAGGAGGCCTGCGTACAGGAAATCGTTGATGCTGTCGGTACCTCGCAAAGCAACATTTCCCAGCATCTGGCAATTTTGCGCGAGAAGGGTGTGCTGCTGACGCGCAAGGACGCCAACCGCGTCTACTACCGTGTAGGTGATGCTCGCACCTTGCAACTGATCGGCATGATGCGTGAGGTCTTCTGCAGTTAGGGATCGACTGGATTGTTCCTGTGCCGTGATCGGTTTGTCTCCCACATCCCGCTTTATTCTTTGATTACTTATTGCAGTTTCTGGAGCTTCGCTTGGAATTCATTCAACAAAACCTGATCCTGATTGCCGCTGCCGTTGTCAGCGGTGCCATGTTGCTCTTTACGACGATCCGTCGTCCCGGCGGTGCCAATGCCTTATCGCCGACTCAGGCCACACTGCTGATCAATCGTGAGGATGCGCAAGTCATTGATGTGCGCGAAGCCGACGAGTACGTTTCCGGGCATTTGCCTGAGTCCCGGAATTTCCCCGCTGGTAAGCTGGCGGAACGTGCCGGCGAACTCGACAAGTTCAAGGACACACCGCTGATTCTGGTTTGTCAATCCGGGGCGCGTTCATCCGGTGCCTGCAAGACACTGGGAAAACTGGGTTTCACCAAGCTCCATAACCTTGACGGCGGCATTAACGCTTGGCGTGCTGCCGGGCTGCCAGTCAAGAAGGGCTCCAAGAAATGAGCGCCACGCCGCGTGTGCTGATGTATTCGACGGCGGTTTGTCCCTTCTGCGTGCGGGCCGAGCAGTTGTTGCGCGCACGTGGTGTTACCGAGATCGAGAAAGTGCGTGTCGATCTTGATCCAGAGCGCCGGACCGAGATGATGGAAAAAACATCGCGCCGGACCGTTCCGCAAATCTTCATCGGCGAGACTTATGTCGGTGGATGTGACGACCTGATCGCCCTCGATCATGCCGGCAAGCTGCTTCCTCTACTGTCCGGCGAAACGCTCTGATAGTGCGCCTGACGACTATTTCAACACCTTACTAACCAAGAGAACAATCATGTCCGAACAAGAAGCCCCATCGTTTGCCATCGAAAAACTTTACGTCAAGGATCTCTCGCTTGAAGTTCCGAATGCCCCGGAAATCTTCCTGGAGCGCGAGACTCCCGAAGTCGGTATCCAGTTGCAAACCGCTGTCAAGAATCTTGGCGACGATGCCTATGAAGTGACTCTCACGGTCACGGTTACCGCTACGCTGGGTGAAAAGACCGTGTTCCTTGTCGAAGTCGGTCAGGCCGGCATATTCCGTGTCCGGAACGTGCCGGAAGAAAACATCGCCCCGCTGCTTTCGATTGCCTGCCCGAACATCCTCTTCCCATACGCCCGTGAAGTTGTTTCCGACCACGCTATTCGTGCCGGCTTTGCTCCGGTTGTTCTGCAGCCGGTCAATTTCGAAGCCCTGTACGCCGCGCGTGCCGAGCAAGAGCAGGCGGAAGCTGCGGAAACGCCGACGATTCAGTAACTGGAGCGCCGATATGAAGCGACTGCTGCCCTTTTTTCTTATCGCTGCGGGCTTTCACCTGCCAGCGAATGCCATCGAGTATCGCACGGTGGATTCTGCGACGGTGCTTTACGACGCGCCTTCGCAGAAGGGCAGCAAGCTCTTCGTGATCAGGCGTGATACGCCGGTTGAAGTCGTTGTCAGCCTTGAAGGCTGGGCCAAAGTACGTGATGCCGATGGAACGCTGGCCTGGGTTGAGAAAAAATTTCTTGTAGAAAAGCGCTCGGTCATAGTGACCGCCGAGCGAGCCGAAGTCCGGCAAAAAGCAGAAGAAGGCGCTCCGCTGATTTTCGAGGCCGAGAAGAACGTGGCGCTCGACTATCTCGAAACAGTTCCTGGTGGCTGGATCAAGGTTCATCATCGTGATGGTCAAACAGGCTACGTGCGCGCCAATCAAATCTGGGGCCTCTGAGTTTTGAATCTCGCGGTTATTGCGGCGGGTGCCTGGGGCACTGCGCTTGCCATCACCTTCAGTGCCAGACATCAGGTGACCTTGTGGACACGTGAAGAAGACGTCACGCAGGAAATGCTGGCAAGGCGCGAGAACGTACGCTTTCTTCCTGGCTTTCCTCTTCCTGACTCCTTGCGTATCGGCACTCGACTTGAAGCCGCAGTTGCCGATGCCGATCTGCTTATTCTGGCCACGCCGCTGATCGGATTTCGTTCGACCTTGCGTGCCTTGCGCGAGAGTGGGCCGGTCAAGCCAATCATCTGGGTTTGCAAGGGATTGGAAGCCGGAACGGCAATGCTCCCACACCAGGTCGTTGCCGAGGAACTTGGCGAGGATGCACTGTGCGGGGCGCTGACCGGCCCAAGCTTTGCCGAGGAAGTTGCCAAGGGCTTACCGCTGGCCATTACGCTGGCCTCCCGGAGCGCCGATTTTGCCCGCGACATGGCTCTGGAATTGCATAGCGCGCGATTTCGCATCTATGCCAATGATGACCTGCCGGGTGCCGAAGTCGGTGGTGCCGTCAAGAACATCATGGCCATTGCCACCGGTATTTGCGACGGACTAGGGTTTGGCTACAACGCTCGCGCCGCTTTGATGACACGCGGTCTGGCTGAAATCGCCCGGCTTGGCGTGGCGCTTGGCGGGCAACCG
>JFJP01019020.1_pt1 | contig 12461 bp, 8 predicted proteins | sample 431651 | NCBI WGS metagenome assembly JFJP01 (sample SAMN02602958, study PRJNA72255) | Microbial mat metagenome, whole genome shotgun sequencing project. | biome: fresh water; feature: sink hole; material: water; isolation source: purple microbial (photo- and chemosynthetic) mats found in... | reverse complement strand
AGAAAGGCGCAGAATTTTTCGTATTGTGTCTGGTAATCCTTAAAGAACTGTTTGTTCAGCTTTTCGACATTGAAGGCATCGGTGACATCGGCAAGTTGGAGTTCCTTCTTCTGGCCGAGGGCATGGAGCCGTTCGGCGGCGGTGCGGCAGGTTTCGCCGGGGCCGAGCAGGTAGGTGTAGCGTTTGGCGGGTGTTTCGCGGGTTTTGAATTCGCCGTCCTCGATGACGGCTTCCTTGGCGACGAAGCTGAGGCGATAGTCATTGCCACCCTGCTCGAAAACCGCAATCACACCGTGGGCGCGTTCCTGATCAATCAGCCCGGCGACCAGTCCGCGCAGCTTAACGCGGTTTTTCGGGAGCTGTACCGACCCTTTTTTTAAGCGAAGCTCGACCAGCGCCAGATTTTTGCCGTCAGCCAGCCGGATAAAGCCCTTTTCGGCAAAGCGCTCGACAATCTCCTCGCCAGACGGAATGTCGCGGTCCTGCGAATAGAACTGCGAGCCGGGGAAGACGCTTTCGACCACTTCTTTCCAGCGGGTGGGGTCAAAGGGCTGGCTGAGTTTCTGCTGAAGTTCTGTTTTGTCCATGCTTAAAACCTTAAATATCAACAGCTAATCACGCTGAATACACCCGAAAATTCATTAGTCTATCGCCAAATCCACGCAAATATTTTTGTATCTCGCATTCTGAAATTACCCTATTGGTGCCGATTTGCCGATAAATATATAAACTCACTATTGACAACCTTCGATCTCTTTATAATACTCTTCATCGGAGGTTCGGCAAAGGGGTTGCTACGGCGACTCTGAAAGCGTTACCTCCTTTTTTATGCCCTGCTTTCGTATGGGTCTGGGACATAAACAATGCTGTGAGTTGTGAATGTTTTCCCGTCTCGATATCCTTCCCCATGATGTTGCAACTGCCCGATCCCGGCAGCAAACAGATCCTGAATGTCTTTTCTGACGGGCGCATTCATGCCTAACTGGGGCAGCCGAAAGCCCCAGTTGATCGCGTAAATGCACAAATCTGCAACCTGTACGCCGTAGGTCATATCCGACTCAACAAAGATAGGAACCGGAACAATACGGGAAGTCCGATAACGCCCGGTTGCTGTTAGCGTGAAATAGCGCTCCATCCGGCGAACAAATCGCCGATCAGCCTGTTTTTCAGTATGGTCGAAAACGAGCAACCCGGCTTCCTTGACGGCCTCAAGAAAATAGAAGTAGCGTTCCAGTAAGAAAACCTGATCCTTTCTCAAATATTCTCTTTCTTCCTGATATTTCTGAGGACGAGCGCTGCATGGAATGACAGATGCAAAGACATGCGCATCATGGCTTCTCAGGAGTTCAAAAATCCGAAGACTGAAAAACAGACAGGCTTGTCCATACGCAGTGAACTCATCCCGTCGAGGCTGGCGCTTTTGTTTGCTGTTATTCAGGAAATTCAACGCATGCTTCCTGCATTCGGACTGTTCCATCACCTCGGTTTGCGCTGCCCATTTAAGCCTGTCCTTGTCCAGCAGCTTGCAACCTTTGAATTCACTTCCGACTTCATGTAAATGAGTTCCAAACCAATTCCGCTCGGAATCTTTGAGGGATTGAATGAAAGACCAAAGTTTAGAAGCATGAATTGCAAAGCCACCGCGAACCTCATAGGGCATTGAACGATGATCGTGCCCGCTCTCATCCATAAACAACAACCAACTCATCCTATTTGCTCCTTGCAAAGGATTCTGACAGAATAATATCCGGCTCTAGGTTGGCCTGCTGCCCCAGCGTGAGCGGCTCCGGCACGGCGTCTTCAACGGAGTCCAACGGGTATTTATCCAGAATTTTCAAGACCGCGTCGAGCAGTTCCACGTTCGTCATCTTTTTCTTCTTGATGGCAGTCTGAAGCCGGTTGATTCCCCGCTGCAGGTCCTGGAACCGGGCCAGCCGGATCGCCGTTTTGGCGGCTTTGATTTTGTGCCGCTCCTGTTCTCCGGTGATCGGAAGGCGTAGAAACGCATCCAGAAAGGCCAACGCTTTCTTTTCGTTGGGGCCTTGATGAACATCCACACCCTGTGCTTGTGTGATTTCAGCATGCAGTTTGGCTGAAAAATCGTCTTTCGCCTGTGATACTTGCGCGTGATGGTTTTCGTGCAGCGGTACGGATTTCTCGGGCAAATCAGCTTTGAAGATGCGGGCACATTCCACAAAGGTCAGTTCTTCGAGCCGGTCGTCGCCAGCGACAAAGTAGAACGCGTCGCGCCGTGCATTGCGGATGAAGCAAACCGTACTGCCGGTTTTGGTTTTGTCCTTGCGGCCGGTTCGCGCCCGCATCGGCATGTTGCGGATAAGCCGGAACTGTTCTGGATGGTCTTCCTTGAATTTGCGCAACTCCATCAGAAAAACGAGGTGTTCGTCGCGCTCTTCCTGAACCTCAGCATCAAAAAGACCGAAGTTCTGAACCTCCTCGTCAAGGGAGTAGATTTGACTGTCTTCACCGAGGGCGGAATGAAACGCCTGCAGCTTCATCAATGCCTTTTTGCGCAGTTCAATATCGTCGTCCACCTGGGCGGTTGGATAGAAAAGACAGTTGTGAATGACCGGTGCCACGGAGCCGATGCGGTTGACACGACCGAGACGCTGCATCAGGCGCGTGGCATTCCACGGCGTATCGTAATTCACGATGACATTGGCACGGTGCAGGTTGACGCCTTCTGCCAGCACTTCGGTGGAAATGATGATGTCGTAGTCGCTGCGGTGCTCGTTATGGGGCAAATTGGCGTCAAAGTTCTCGCGGATCGTGTTGCGCAACACATGCCGGTTTCCTGCATCCACAGCCAATACCTTTTTGAACCCGAGTTCGGTCAACCTTTCCTTGAGGTAGACGGTCGTTTCGGCGGATTCGGAAAAAACGACCAGTTTGTGCTGCGGATTGCGCTTCGGATCAAACAGGCGCTCCCGCATCTGCCGGATGAACTCATCCAGCTTCGGATCCAGCTTCACGGCATCCCACTCCGCCGTCAGCGAGGCAAGTATGGCGGCATCCTGCTGCAGCATCGCGACAAACCGCGGCTCAAAATCACTGCCAGCACAGGTGGTAATGGTCGGGTCGGTCTCCTGCACCTGTGCAATCCGTACGACCAGCTCATCCTCTTTGCCGTCAATGATGTGTTCTGTCACATTCAGATTCGGCGCGATGTAAACGCGGTTGTTCCCGAACATCGTCACCATGGCATCCGTCGCCTGCTGAAACCGGTTTAGAGACTGTTTAAACGCGTGGAAACTGCTGTCCATGCGTTTTACCAGCAGCGTTTTCATGATCCGGGACAACTGAGCCGAAAGCAGGTCGGCATTGGCGTATTTCATCTTCATCGCAGGCGCCAGGAACTCGATCGCACGATAACGGGCATAGGTCAGGCCGCCGTCACCGCCGCCGATGAGTGCCATGGTTCGGTCATAAAGAGCCTCCAGCGACGGATCGAGTTTGTAGAGGATTTTTTCCGGGGGACTGATCTTCGGGAAAACGATGCCCTGCTGCTCAAGGTCTTTCCGGTAATCGCCGGTTTCCAACAGGTCGGTACGGGTTCGTCGAACCGTCAGCGGTTTTACGACTTTCTCGCGGATACGGTCATAAATGGCTCGGACTTCCGCCTGAACCTCCGGCATGGTCGGCAGTTTCTTCGCTTTTTCGTACCGATCGGAGCACTGGTTGAAAAAGTGCTGCAGGTTGGATATCTCCAGCGTGGAGTCCTTGCCATCCTGAAACAGAAACACCTGATTGCGGATGTCGTCGGGACGGTTGTTCAGCGGTGTGGCAGAAACCAGCATCACCTTTTTCCGGGCAAACGACCCGCCGGGCAACTGCCGCCTTGTTGGCGTTTTACAAAGCCGCTGCAGGGCGTCATAGGCATCTGCCGTATCGTTTCTGAATTTGTGGGCTTCATCCACAATGACCAGATCATAAATGGCCGGATCGGCGATCTTGTGAAGACTTCCGTTCGTGACAATCCGGAAGTTTGGCAGGTCGAATTTATCCAGCGTTTCCTGCCAGGAGTCCTTGAGGGCCGGGGGTACGACGATCAGCGTGCGGCTGTTGTGCGAAGGATAGCCGTTGGTGTAGAAAAACTTCTTGGCGATAAGGGTCGCGACCACTGTTTTCCCCAAGCCGACCACATCCGCCAGAAAAAAACCGTTGTGCCGCCGGAGCAGCTCAAAGCCTTGATTGACAGCGTCCACCTGGTAGGAAAGGCGTTTAAACCCTTTCGGGAGATCGGACACTGATCCTGGATCGAATTCGACACGCTTGCCGAAGTATTCCGTTAAAAACTTGATGTAGAGCTCGTAAGGGGTAAACGCATCGTTGAGATAGGTTTCCGTCTTGAGTTTGCCGATCTCCGCAGGCAGTACCGGTACCGATTCCTTCCAGAGCTTCTCGAATTCGCCGGTAGCGAACAGCACGTCGTCATAATCATTCAGAAGAACGTTGAATTCATAATTTGAACCCTCTCCGCCAAGTCCGGCATGCGTCAAGTTAGATGAGCCGGTAATGACACTGCCGGATTTATGTTCATTAAAGGTTTCCGGACGGAAAATGTAGATTTTCGCGTGCAGCTTCTTTTCGGGATGTGCCCGGACTTCGATTTTCTTCGAGGCAACGTCTGCAATGAACTGTAGAACCCCATCTTCTACTTGCCTGGAGTAGCCAGCCTGCTGGACATCCTGTTTGGATTCCTTTAAAAAACTATCGATTGTCTGCTGAGGATTGCCTTTGAAAAGTAGACCTTGGGTGTGATAGCGGGCCAGCAGATCATCCACATTAATTCCAACTAGAATACGGATATGCGGAACATGCTGCAGATGCGGGCGGATGGCGAAGTACCCGGACGAACGGAAATAGCCAACCAGGGCATCAAAAAACCGGATGTCACGATTGTGAGTGAATACGCCTTCGAACTTATTGAGCAGCGTATTCTGCTGTTCGTTGGTAAAAAACCGTGTCGACATACGCCTTTGCCTTCCAGGAGAATAAAACACGGAACCGTTCTACCGGATTTTATCGGACTTTGAAAGCCTGATATTAGGGACAGTATAACGAGCACGAGGAAAAACGTGTTTGTCGGGGAGAAGACGAAGGGAAGATCGACGAAGTGGGAACGACTAAGGGTATTCGAGTAAGTGTGGGGATTACGTGTTGAATCCAAAGTGCGGGTTCCACCCCGCTGCGGGAGGGACGGGTTCCGCACCGTCCGCGTCGTGCAAGCCACCCTGCAAGCAGCCGCCTTTGCCACGCACGGCTCGCCCGGAGGTCTTCGCCCTACCTGCCTTTGCATGGCCTCGTCATCCGTTCTCGTCGCCGTTCTCGTTCACCCTTTTCCGTAGATTCTCTGAAACCAAACGGCGCCAAAGGATTGGCGCCCTCCATGAGGGGAAATGGGCAAGGTTTCGAATACGCTGGGGGTTGATTACATTCCTTTTACCCACTCCTTACATGGTTCTGACATTGCGCACGAGCAAATCTGTTGATATGAAGGCGTCAGGACGGAATGGTTTCAACCCGGAGGAACAACATGGGAACAAGGTGTAGAGCGGTATGGTTAGGATTTGCGGCATGTCTGCTGCTGGCGGGGCAAACGCACGGGGGGGCCTTCGTGCTCCAAGGCGACATGCAGGAGGGTGCCTTGAAGGTGGCGGCAGCGTTGCCAACGCTGAACATCCTCTACAGCGCGACCGATGTGCAGCTTGAGGATGCCGCCGCGACATTGCGCATCTCCGAGGACTTTACGGTTGCCGTGACGGGCGATGCCCCCGCATGGCTTATCGTTCCGTTGCCGGATGGGGTGGACCGTGAATCGGTCGAACTCAGGTTGGACGGCCACAGCCAAGCACCCGCAGGGATGCTGCGTATCGATGGCGAACAAGCCGCCTCACTGCTGCGTGCAGCCGCCGAGACCCACCGTCGTGACGGGCTGCTGCTCCACCTCGGGCAGCCCCTGCTGGTGGTTCCTCTGCCGGGCGTCCGGGAACCGGCGCGGCTGCGCCTTGCACTCGCCTGCCGGGTGCCGGTCGAGGCGGCCGATGGTCTTGTGAGGTTGCGTTGCCCCGTACCGGAGGTGGCGCTGGCCTGCAAGCCGGTCGGGCGCATGGTGGTTTCCGGCAGTGTTGTATCCGCTCGGCCTGTGCGTGCCGTTTTCAGCCCCACCCACACTTGTCGAGTCGTCTCTGAAAATCCGCGCCGGGCAACCTTCCGCTATGTGGCCGACCATGTGGCCGAAACCATCCCGTTCGACCTGCTGGCGGTAACGGACGAGAGCGAGTTCGGCTGGCGCACGCTGGCCTACCGCCCGCAGGGGGCGGCGGAAGGCACGTTTGCGATTATCGGGTGCCCGACGGGTGGCGATACACAAGGGCAGACGGCCCGCGAGGTGGTCCTGGCCATGGATGTCTCCGGTAGCATGCGGGGCGAGAAACTGGAGCAGGCCCGGGCAGCCATCGAGTACTGTCTCGGGCAGTTGGATTCCGCCGATGCCTTTAACATCGTGGCCTTCTCCGACCGTGTCACGACCTTTGCCGAGGCTCCGGTTGGTGCGGATGCAGAAACCATTGCCCGGGCCCGCGTCTTCATCGACGGGCTTCAACCCGAGGGACGCACCAATATCGACGATGCCCTGGCGGCCTGCGTGCGTGGTGCTGCCGACACCGCACGGCCCCGCGTGGTGATCTTCCTCACCGATGGGACGCCGACGGCAGGCGACCGCAATCCGACCTCCATCCTGGCACATGTCGAGAAGGCCAACACCGCCTCGGCCCGGATCTTCGTCGTTGGCATCGGGCACGACATCAACACCTATCTGCTGGACCAGATCGCCCTCGCTACCGATGGCGGTTCCGAGTATGTGGCACCCGATGGGGCGGTCGATGAACAGGTCGCCGACCTCTATGCGCGGTTGGCGCATCCGGTCCTGCTCGGGGCGACGGCCGACTTCCGGGGAATGCCGGTTACTGATGTCGTGCCGGGCAAGATTGGCGATGTCTACCGCGGCAGCCTCGTCGTCCTGGCGGGTCGCTACGCGGGTGCCTGTACGGGCGTCCTCCACATCGCGGGGCACCGTGGCGATGCCAGCCGTGAACTGCAGATACCGATCGAACTGCCTGCCACAACCGGCTCCGATATGGCGTTCGTCGCCCCGTTGTGGGCCTCCCGTCGCGTGGGGGAATGTCTCGAGCAGATGCGCCTTGAAGGCTCCGACGCAGCCCTTGATTGACCGAGTACACCACCGCGATCGATGCGGCCGATGCGCCCAGCCTGAGCGATGCGGAGGTCGCCTCGCAGGCCCGCGAGCAGTTGCGCCGCGCCCGCAATGTGAATAGCGGCAAATGGGCGGTCATGCAATCGGTCAACGACAAGGGCCTTAAGAACAAGGTGGCGGTCAACAGTGCCGAGAATGGCTTCATGGATGCACAAGGCGAGAAAAAGGAGGCCAGCAGCGTGAAGCAGATCAACGGGTCCGCCTTCTACCAGAAAGATGGGGCGTGGCTCGAGGCGGACGATGGCGTGGAACGGGCACAGCGCAGCGTCAAACGCTACAGCCCGGAGTATTTCCGGCTGGTGGAGGAGTCGGAGGACTTCTCACGAGCGGCCGCCCTCGACGGGGAGGTGATTCTTAACCATGGCAACGAACAGATCCGTGTCCATTGAGACGTGTATCCAATCGTCGAATAAAAAGGTCTTGAACGAGCGAAACAGGAGCATGACAATGAAAACAACCATCGTAAAATACACCGCTGTGGTGGCCTTCGCAGCCCTGCAGGCGGCCGTTGGCGAACCGTCGCAGATTCCGTTAAACCTGGATGTGCAGCAGGTTATCCAGATTGAGCAGCAACAGGGGCAACAGGGGGAATTCCGCAACATCCAGGCCAATCAGATAATCCAGGTCCCCGGCCAGCAACGTGTAATGCGCAATGCGGCACCCTCGCGGCAGCCCCGTGGCGATGGACCTAGCCGTCAGGATGGAGGATTCCGCGAATCAGATATCCGGCGCGCCAGGGAACGGGCCATCGCCCACCTGCAGTCGTGTCTCGCGGAGGATGGCTCCATCCAGGAGGGCATCGTGCATTATTCCGAAGGCGCTGCCACGGTCATGGGCGCATTGGCCATGCTGGCTGCGGGTGCTGATCCGGAATCCGATCCCGCGTTGCGGCGGGCGCTCGAATGGCTGCGCAAGAACGACCAGGAGAATACCTACTTCCGGGCGGTCCGCGCCAATGTCTGGGAGTATGCCCTGCGGCGTTCACCGGAGGATGCGCAGTTCCGTGCCGCGTTGCAGCGAGATGCCGACTGGCTGGTCAATGCACTGCAGGACAAGGAGGGGTGGCGCTACCTGAAGACCAGCTCGGACTGGGACAACAGCGTGACGCAGTACGGCGTCTTGGGCATATGGGCGGCCTGCCGGGCGGGTATCGAGCCGCCCGAGGGGTTCTGGCTACGCATGTCCCGTCACTTCCGCCAGTGCCAGAACAGCGATGGGGGCTGGGGCTACCAGCAAGGTGGATCGTCGGCCAACATGGCTACGGCGGGACTGGCAACCCTGTTCCTGGTTTTCGATATGCACCACGGACGCACCAGCTACTCCGCCAGCAATGGCAACCCATTCGCCAGCGGTGAGGCGGCCGAGTGTCTTACAGCCATCAGCCGCGGCATGGCGTGGCTGGATAACAATGGCGGGGATAACAATGATGGTTACTACCTCTACGGCATCGAGCGCACCGGCGTGGCCAGTGGACGCAAGGTCATCGGCGGTCACGACTGGTTCCGCGACGGGATGCTTTCCATCTTGCAACACCAGCAGGCCGACGGGTCCATCCCCTTGAATGGCTACGGCAATACGCGCATCAATACCGCCTTCGCCTCGCTCTTCATGGTCTATGGCGGGGCGCCCGTCGCCTTCAACAAGCTCCAGTATGGCGATAACCAAGACTGGAACTTGAACCCGCGCGATGTCGCCAACGTAACCAGGCACCTCTGGGGGGCCTACGAAAACCCGCTCAACTGGTTCTCCGTCGCCATTGATGCGCCAGCCGAGGATTTCGAGGCTCCCGTTCTCTTCATCAGTGGCGCGGCCGCACCGGCATTCACGGATGAGCAGGTCGGCAAGCTGCGCGCCTACGTCGAGCGGGGTGGGCTGATCCTGGCGGAGCCGAGCGATGGAAGCGAGGCCTTCCGCGTGGCCATGGAGTCGCTGGTCGGAAAGCTTTTCCCCCCTGAACAGTTCTCCGCGCACGGACTTCGCGCACTCGATCCCGAGCACCCCATCTATACCGTTATCCCGCACCCGTGGACTGCACGGCCGGCACTGCGGGCCGCCTCCGACGGCAGTCCTGTCCGATGGCAACATGTCCCGCGACTGGCAGATGAACCACACCCACGAGGAGTCCTTCCAGCTCGCCATGAACCTGCTCTTCTACACAACGGACCAGGGCGCGCTGCATCCCCGCTTCCACTCGGTACTGCCCGATACGCTCCCGTCCCCGTCCCGCGACACGGCCATCACGGTTGGCCGCCTGGTCCACGGTCCGGCGGATGCACCTGCCAGCGACTGGCGTATCGGAGAGCCTGCAACCCGTGCTTTCGCGCCCTTCCTCCGGCACATCCATGGCATCGATCTGAGCGATGTAGGCCCCGTCGATCTTTGTACCACTAATGCCCCGACCGTCCAGGTCCTCACGCTGACAGGTACGGGCGGATTGACACTCGATGCAAACGCAACCGCCGCACTCAAGCAATTCCTTGCGGGTGGCGGCACGCTGGTTGTGGACGCCTATGCGGGTAGCCCGCAGTTTGCCCGCGATGCACGAGCCTACATCACTCGTGAACTGGGCGAACTCGTGCCCCTGCCTGCGGACCACGACATCGTGACCGGGCGTTTCGCCGGTGGGTTCGACCTGCTTTCTTCCGTCGACTACACACTCCCCGCGCGCAAGGCGTTACGCGCCGAAGGGGCGTCCACGTCCACGCACCATCTCGAAGCGCTCCTGCTGGATGGCCGTGCGGCGGTCGTCTTCTCCCCCTACGACCTGACCTCCGCCGTCAGTGGCGCAAGCACCTACCGCTCCGCGGGCTACCGCCCCGTCACGGCCCGCCGCATCCTGGCCAACATCTACGGCTACGCCGCCCAAGCCCTTTAGTTGCATCTTTTGGCTGGAATGTGAGTGCGTAGGCGACGACATCGCCTGGATGAAGATCCGTCCCGATGGCCGTTTGCACGCCATCAATCCGGAATCCGGCTTCTTCCGCAAGTCACCTGAGGGCAAGTGGCTGTGGCCGGGCTTCGGCGAGAACATCCGCGTCATGAAATGGATGTGCGAGCGTGTCGAGGGCAAGGTCGGTCCGGTAGATCCTGAGGTCTTGCATGACGCGGGCCGTGACGGGCAAGGCACTGATCGTCATGATCGTGGCCACGAACAGGGCAAACGCAATCCGGCTGCCCCCCTCGCCGACATACGCGGCGGGTAGGAAGAAACTGGGAATGAACGCAATGACCATGGGAATTACCAGATCGGCCATGGACAGCGTCAGGGCTTGGCGGCGTTGACGCCAGGCGGTGGCGAAATTGGTTTCCAGACCGGATTTAAGCAGGAAAAACAGGATGCCCAGCCAAGCGACCGTCTCCAGCATGTTCTGTTGGTGCGGATCATTTGGAAAGAGCATGGCCTGGAAGCCGGGAAAGGTGCGCCCGAGCAACGTGGGGCCAAGCACGATGCCAACCATGATTTCTGCCGTGATCGAGGGCTGCCCGAAGCGTCGGAAAACCTCACCCAGGCCACGGGCCAGTCCAAGCAGCACGGCCACTTGCAACAGGAATACAAGAATGTTCTCTTCACTCAGGTAATGCATCATAAGTCCTTTTGTTGTTCCGGCAGCACTGGCGGTTCAGGCAAACGCGGCAACGGCTGTCGGCGCAGTGATTGCAGCCTTCGCAATCGGGGCAGTTGTACTTCTTCTGCGCATCCGGTTCGGCATCCGGCACCCAGATCCATCCATCCACGCCCTTTTGTTTGATAAATGGCATGATCCCTTCCCCAGCTAGACCGGTTCGTGCTGTTGGCGCTTGCGGATGATCGCCGCCCGGGTAGAGAGGATAAAGGCGGCAGCCAGCAATCCGAGTCCCAACAGCAGCGCGATATGTGGCAGGATGATCTTCTGAACAAACTGCATCGCCCGCAGTTCCTGCACCCCCTGACCGCTCGCGAAGAAATACACCATCCCCCCGCTCCCGCCCAAGCTGCACAATAGTCCGGAAAACAGGCACACCGTCGATTCTCGTCCGGTTAATCGTTTCAACATGGTCAATTCTCCCGCAAAACCCTGTGATGGAGTGATTGCACTTTGCGTGAAGATACTATAGGATAACCGAGATTGTGTCCACGGGATTCGATTCAGGACAACCGAGGGAAGGAGAAAATCATGCGAAAAGAAAAAGATGCACTGGGCACTGTTGATGTCCCCGATGACCGTTATTACGGAGCCCAGACCCAGCGTGCATGCGATAATTTCAAAGTGGGCGACGAACGGTTTCCTATTTCCTTTATCCGGGCGCATGCGCTAGTGAAGAAGACCGCCGCCTTGGTCAATGCCGAGCTTGGCATCCTGCCCAAGCCGTTGGCTGAGGCGATCAGCCAGGCGGCCGACGAGGTCATCGCGGGCCAATGGGGCGATCATTTCCCGCTGGTCATCTGGCAGAGCGGTAGCGGAACCCAGACGAATATGAACGTCAACGAGGTCATCGCCAACCGGGCGAATGAAACGCTCGGCCAACCGCTGGGCTCGAAATCCCCAATACATCCCAATGACCATGTCAACATGGGGCAATCGACCAACGATACGGTGCCTGCGTCCATGCACATTGCTTGTGTGATGATGCTCAAGCAAACCCTGCTGCCCACCCTTCGGTCACTGGAGCAGGCGCTCGATGGCAAGGCCGACGCCTTCAAGGGGATTATCAAGATCGGGCGAACCCACCTGCAGGATGCCACACCGATGACCCTGGGCCAGGAATTCTCCGGCTATGCCGCGCAGATCAAGCAGGCGCACGCCGGGATCGAGACCTGTATGCCGGAACTGTCCTGTCTGGCCATCGGAGGAACGGCGGTTGGCACCGGGATCAACACACGCCAGGATTTTGACTGGATGATGGCGGAAACGCTAAGCCACTTGACCGGCATGACGTTTGCCGTGCAGCAGAACAAGTTTGCCGGGCTGGCGGCGCATGATGCAATTGTGCGGCTTTCCGGGATGCTCAAGAGCCTGGCGGGGGCCTTGATGAAGATCGCCAACGACATCCGCTGGCTCGGCAGCGGGCCGCGCAGCGGCCTGGGCGAGCTGATCCTGCCTGCCAACGAGCCGGGCAGCTCGATCATGCCTGGCAAGGTCAATCCCACCCAGTGCGAGATGCTCACGATGGTCTGCTGCCGCATCTT
>JFJP01000347.1_pt1 | contig 12461 bp, 14 predicted proteins | sample 431651 | NCBI WGS metagenome assembly JFJP01 (sample SAMN02602958, study PRJNA72255) | Microbial mat metagenome, whole genome shotgun sequencing project. | biome: fresh water; feature: sink hole; material: water; isolation source: purple microbial (photo- and chemosynthetic) mats found in... | reverse complement strand
CCGAGCCGCTCCTCGTCGTTGAAGTCGGTCATGTTGATGACGCCCTGGAGACCGTTGGCCGCAGCAAGTTTGTCGAGAATCGTATTGATCTTCTCGCCGATCTCCTTGTTGCCCTTCAGGGCCACCATGTCCTTGAAGCTGGCCCCGGCGGGCACCTCGATCTGCGCATCCTTGCGGCCCGCGTACTTGTCGGAGACGTACTTCACGAAGAGCAGGATCAGGACATAATCCTTGTACTGACTGGCATCCATTCCCCCGCGCAGCTCATCGCAGCTTTGCCAGAGGGTGCCGTAGAGTTCGGTCTTCTTGATGGCCATAGGGGACCTTTGCTTGGGATCGCCCTATTCCCCACAGTGAGGTGTGTCTGGTGGGCTCAAGGAGATCGATAAAGCCTATCACCGCGCGGTAAGTGGAAACTCCCCATGGGCAGTCTGGGCCGCATTCCAGGCGGATTTTTATTGGGAAGAAAGCCGGGGAGTGGGCGGATGCCGCCGAGCAGAGCTGATTACGCCGTTCTAGCCACCTGCGCGCACTCGATAGCGTGTTTACTTTGACCTCAAGGTCAATCCTGCTGCGGGGGGCTCCAGGAAGGACCGTTGGTCTTGGGTGGTTTTTTCCCAAGCCACAAGAGTGTTGCTTATAGTTTTGTGGACAACTCGCTTCCGCATTGGGCCATCCAGGGAAGCCACTATGGAAGCGATCTTGTTTCGGGTGTTTTGATTCCCGTGGGCCTTGGCGGCCTCCTTTAGATTCTCGACGTCCAACTGGGTGCGCCTCAGTGCCCACCAAACGCCGTCCTCGAGAGAATTATCCCAGCCGTATCCGCAATCCCTCCCATGGTCCATTAGGTCGACCAAGTACCACTCTCTGGTTGGCTTGGCGGGAAAACTGCGGCGAGAAAACAGGACATCCTCCTCGCCGAATCTGAAAACCCCAGTTCGCTTGCGGTTATAGACCATCGCCCTCGGAAAGCCACTAGGGCGGTGATCGAAGGTGATGCTGAGGTTGAGCGTGTTCCACTTAATTGGCCCAGTGACAACGAAACGATCTTCCTTGAGTAAGGCCTGAACCCATTGCTCCAGGGATGGTGCTGGCGGATCGCCGCCCCCTGGGGCAAGCACGATCCAAATTCCAGGCCCAAAGAAACGGATGCGCTCTTCTCTGACCCAGCTCTGTACCAACCGGCTGGGGTTGGTGGACCACTGCCGCAGATCCGCGGTTCGGAGGAGTTCACCAGGATTTGGAAGCGGCTGTGAGGCGGGGGAGAAGGGGGCCATGGCTTCGAATGTAGCGCAGCGGTCTGGTCACGCGTTGAGGTGTTCCTCATCTACTACAGAAGGATAAACATTTAGGGAGAAATTGGTACAAATTTTCCGAATTATTATGCGAGCCCTGAGCGTGGATGACAATACCCGTGTTTAATATCCCATACCTAACAGCCTTTTTTCTACTATGTATGGATTTTCCGTAAAATCATTCAAGAATTCAAAAAACAAATTAATTCATTAATCCGACCTAACCATCCAGGTTCCAAAGTATCACTGAAGCCCGCACCAAGGTGGGAGCCTATTGGGTGAGGCACCGACCGCGCGCAGGGCGCAGGCACCACGTGGGCCGAAAGTCTGTGAGCGCCTCGGTGGAACGAGGTGCAAGGACTTGAGAGGTGCGGGCCTGGGCGTCTGCGATCTACGCGATGCGCCTGCGCAGCAATTCGCGCCTTGACGAAACCACACATGCCATCTGCCTGGAACTTCCAAAAATAAATGGTGCCGTAGCCTTCCGTGAGTTCCAGCATGCCGTGAAGTCCTGGGGTACGGCGCGGCGCGGGGTCAAGTTCCAGGTGCCCGAGACGAAGGACGCCGCAGCCCCCCGAATACCCCGGAACCGTCCACCCTGGGACGCCGAGGATTGTTACGGACCGCAGCGTCCCGGCTTTCAACTCTGGAACTAGAGGGACACTTCCGTCTCTCCTTTCCCCCACTTCGGAGGCGACTAATGGTCCCCCTTTTTCTGCAATGCCCCACGGAGCCGCAACCCCTCGCCCTCTCCGTCGAGGACGGCGCCCACCTGATCGGTCTGCGGAATTCCAAAATGTGGGAGGTCATCTCTGCTGGCCTCGTTATTCCGATCCGCTTGGGGCGGCGCACCCTCATCCCCTACGCCGAGTTGCAGAAACTCCTGGCCCGTCCGCAACCGGAGATCGACGCCGCCCTAACGGCCTTCAAGGCAAACCGAGGTGCGCGATGACCTGGCCGAAAGACAAGGACGCAACCGCTACGTCAGTGAGATCCACGTTCGATGAAGCGGTAGAGGCTCCAATCGCGTTGGCCAACCTCGATCCGCTCGCCTCGATGTCGTTCTGGGGTTTCCAAGGCAAGGGTTACCCGTCATGACCCGCCACGAAGGATTCAGCGCCATGAAGTCCCAGCCCGCCAGCAGAATTCAGTGTCCCACCAGTCCATTGGACCATGGCCAATGGGCAGGCCCCCTGAAGAGGGTCTCCATCGACCTTGATGATCCGGGCAAAAGCGAGGTCCCATGGCTCTTTCCCACTATCATTCCAGCCGGGGTCATCGGCGTGCTTGCGGGCTCTCCGAAATCCGGAAAAAGCACCTTGATCGCGCAAATGGCGGTCAGCATTGTCTCCGGCCAGCCCTTCCTGGGTGTCCAGTCCTCAGAGGCTCAGGGGGTTGTCCTCCTGTCTCTCGAGGACGGAGCGACGAGCATAAGTCGGAGAATCGCAGGCGCCATTCAGCAGTACCCCGGAGAGGACCAACGGCACATAAAGGCACTGGTCGACCACCAACTATATGTCCTGGGGCGTTCGGACCACCCCATGGACGGGCCGTTCTCAGAGCTTCTGGGAGCAATTGACACTTTCCTGTGCTCCATGCGGAAGGAAGGGATCAAACCAGGGCTGCTCGCTATTGACACGCTCTCTTGCGTTGTAAAAGGCGACGAGAACTCCTCCGAGACCTTCAGAGATGTAATGGCAGCCTGCAGGAATTTCGCAGAGCGGTGGTGCGTCACTATTATCTTTTTGCACCATCTACGCAAAACCCCAACCGGGGATAGCCGATCCCGGACAACACCTGTCCCTGCCATCGAACTTCTCAGGGGATCAAGCGCCATCGTGGCCTCCGCACGATTTGTGCTGACTCTCATGCCTCGACCGGGGTCTGGTGGCACCTGGAACGCTACCTCGTGTCAACGGGCTGACCTCCAACTGGCTGCGCACAACGACGGCAGCATCGGGGAGCCGATCCACCTCCAAATGACTCCATCTGGCATGTGGGAAATTGACGACGCACCCGAAGTCAGTGAGATCCGTGGGGATTCTATCCTGTCCAAACCCAAGCGGATGAGCAAGCGGGACATAGTGTTGACAGTGCTTGCCGACTCCCAGGACAAGTCCAGCACTGGTCCAGAAGGACGGGTCAAAGCATTGGCCGTTTTCGCTGAGGATGCGAACCCGGGCGCAGGGCTCCGCTCTGCCCTTCGGGATCTTCGTCAACGGGACTTCGTTGACGACCAGGACAGGGTCACGCTCCGGGGCAAGGCTCATATCAAGCAGTTCCCGTAAAGGCCGTGCGTGCGTGCGGGCATATTCATTTTCTTGGTAAATATCTAGAAATAAGAATAATCGCGCACACGCACGCACGCCCTATGGCTCACGGATGGCCTTCATCCGAATTCCACCCCAAACTTCCGTCTCGTACGGACTCATGAAAGAGGCAAATCATGCTCCACGCAAGCAACGACACCTTCAACGCCGATTTGAACGTGTTGGACACCCTCGGTGTCATGCCGCTGAACGATCTCTTCAAGAAACCCGGCCTCTCGTCTACGGCCCTCATGGGCCTGGAGGCCATCCGTCGCCGCCTGTCCTACGAGCTTTCGGGCCGCCCTGCCACGAGCAAGGGGGACTTCGACCTATCGATGGCCTATACAGCTGTACTCCGTATGCCCTGCGGATCGGCACTCTGTTCGCTAAACATCCGTGGATTGGAGGTGGAACTGGCATACGCCCCCGCGCACCTCGCGACCATGGAGCACGAAGACGCTAACCAACCCGTCGGGGTCTTCAAGATCACCCGCACCGGGGAAATTTTGAGGAACAGCATGGCCGCGGACGAATTCCAGAGGGTCTGGAACGCGTGTTGCGCTGGCACGGAGGAGATTATCGTCGGCGTGAAAACCTTCGGTGAAATGGTGCCCAAGAACAAGACGGATGACGAGGGATGCCTCGCCCAGCTCCTTCCCAGCTCGTTGTCCATCAATGGCCGCGGGGAGAAGGACCTGTAGGACGAAATACCGACCGTCTCCCTCTCCCGGTCGCCACATCGGTGCCGGGAGAGTTTTTTTTTGGCAGGACAGGGTCTAGTCCTGGGAGTCAGCGTGAGCGTGGGACTGCACCGCCAGGGATGACCCCGGCCATGACGGTGCCGAGGTGATTGTGAAAGACGATCCAAATGCTTCCCGCCCCAAGTTACCCGAGTTCATTCGGATTCAAGGAGCCAAGTATGAAGCCTCAGCAGTCCCCCTCCCACCAGTTCGCTTACTCAATCGAGGCGGCTGCTAAAGCCATCGGCGTAGGTCGAACCTTCATTTATGCCCTTATCAAGGCGAAGGTAATCCGCCCTCTGCGCTTGGGCCATCGCACTCTTGTCGCAGCCTCCGAACTCGAGGCCCTTGTTGCCCGCCCGCAACAGGAGATCGATGATCTACTGCTGAAGGCGTCTAAAAAGGGAGGTGTCGAATGAGCTGGTCTCCTACTGGATACGCTCCGATTCCCATGCCACCTCGTCCCGGAGATCACAGTGTAAAACTCCGATCTGCTGTCGAAGGGCGGACACCAAAGCAGTCTCTTGCAAAGGTTGACCTCGAGTTCGAGTTCGATGACGGATTCATCCAGACCTTCACCCTAATCTTTGGTCTCTACGACTGGCTCGACCGCCATCACAGTAAACTCATGGACGATCTCTTTGACATTGCTGGTGTTAGCCAAGGCAATCGCCACGATATTTCGGGACTTCCGCGTGCCCTCCAAGCGAAAGATTTAGGAGTAGAACTCGAAGCGGACCGTAGCCCAAAAAGTCGAACAGGGGTTCGACTCAGAGATGTCTTCGTGTGGGATCCACCGGAAGAATCCACATTCAAATAAGACATCCCCCGGCAGAGCCGGGGGTTTTTGTATGTGAGCCGCTCGGAGCGGCTGTGCGGGATCGCTAACTCGGCCCCACCCCATTGGCTCAGCCACCCAAGGTGGCCACTCCCCCCTACCACGGCAAGACAGGACCCATCCGGCCGTAGACGGTCCTCCCCGGCCACAAGGCCAAACACCCTCGTGGCAAGGCCAGATCGGCCTTCCTGCCCAAGCAGGCACTACCAGAATGTCGACCTGGGGTATAGCCCAACCAGGCATGAGGTAGATCCTTAAATTGTGTCCGACTGACATCAAAAGTGGCTTTTCTTGACATTGTCCGATGGTTGTGTATAAAAGCGTCTGTAAGTCCGGCTTGAGGGCTTGCTAAGGAAGGTTGGCCACCGAGTCCGGTAGGTTGATCGCGTCGAAACCACCAACTTGGAGGACGCGATGGCCGAAGGGAAGTTTGGGCCCGGAAGGGGCTTTGGAGAAGGTCTGTTTGCCGATGGGGGCGAGGGCGTGAGGGCGCTCGTGGAGGAGGTTGTCCTGGGGACCCCTGGGCAGGTAGGAGTCAGTTGACAGACCACAGTTAGTGCGGAGGACTAGCACCCCTTGGACGAAGGGCTAATGTGTGCCGATTTCTCCAGGAAACACCTTAGCCACGACTTCCCCAGGTAGCTCCATTAAGACCTGCTGGGTGTTGTAGGCCATAAACGCCAAACTGGTTGCCTTCCCTGTTTTGAGGTCAATTTTCCCCACGAGCAGTAGGCCCTTTGAACGCGCCTCCTCCTCATACCTAATGAACAGGCGTTCTTGTTCCTTCGCAATCCTCTCCCGTGCCTCAGCATCACTAAATCCATTGTTGGTGTAATAGGCAACGGGATCCCCTCCCAATGCCGTTACTTTGTTCCAGTCGGCGTTCACGGCTGAGGCGATCGTGTCCATCTCCACTGATTTAAACTTCGAGAAAAGGTTATCCACCTCCTGGATGGATAGAGGAACTACAAACCCCACTTGGGTCAACGGATTCGCTTTTGTCCCTTCAATGTAGACCTGTTCTTCCTGGGGACGGTAGGTCTTAAAATGCCCCAGTTCAAACCAATCCTGGGTGTGCTTTGCGAAGTATGCCGCCCGCGCAACCTGGTAAGCCTGATCTGCCACTTTGTAGGCTGCCTCGGCTTCCTTCTCGCAGGACACCTTATCTATCATGCCCCAGAGCTTGGATCGCTTAGCCTCCCTGAGATTGGGATCGCTGATGCCTGCCACCTGTGAATCGATGTCCTTCGTCTTCGTGATATAGGTGAGGCTGTGGGCCGCGAGAAATGGTTCCCCGCTGGTCCTCGGGAGCGTTCTCTCCACAAACCCCCAAAAGCCTGGGTCCTTGGAGAGGAGGATTGGCCCCTGGGGCATTACTGGACTGGGATTGGCAAGCGTTTGAAGGTCGGTTGAGTTCGGCTCAGTGGGGACGGGCACCTTTTTTCCGCAGCCGACGACGGCCACAAGAGTAAGGAAGCTGAGGGCCAGGGATGGCTTGAATCGGGTCATGTGGAATCTCCTTCAAATCAAAACGAGGAAGCCGCAGGACGGACAGCAGGCGAGGCACCGAATGACCATTGGGTGGAGTAGGCCTAGAAGCACCACGAGATGCACGCCGTAGCTCAAAAGTGAACGTGTATAAAATCATGAACAAATAAAAATGAAACACAAGTTAATTCTTCGGACCCTGACAAAATTTTACGCGCAGTCAGGCCTACTCAACCCTGTCCCCCCAACCGAGGAAATGTTGACGGGTTAACGTTCTATGGGTAGCTCACCAACAGAGAAAAGGGAGGGGCCTCGACCGAGGTCGATGCTCCTCCCTGTTTTCCATTCACTCGTTTCTCCAACAGGGTTGAACTCAGAAGCCCTGGATCTGGAAATCGTCCAGGTTGAAGCGGGTCGTGCCACCGACAGTCTTCCGAACTTCAAATCGGATCATGCCGGGGACATTTACGGGGAATGTGGCCTGAGTCAGCGTGGTGGAATTGCTGACCACAGCGGGACCGGCGATCACCCAGTTCGTCCCACCATCCGTGGAGTACCAGAGTTCCCAGGTGGAGTCGGCATCGGAGCCGTACTTCGCGTGGTTGACGGTGACCGTCTGGGCACCGTTTGGCCAATCAAAGGCCATCGTCACCTTACCATTGCGCACACGGAGGCTCTTGGTGCCGGACTTCCGGTCACTGTCGCTGGTTCCGACCAGGGCGTCAGCCAGGGTCCATACACCCGAATTGAAGGTGACGTTGCCAACGGCATAGGCGGTCTTGCTGCCGGATTCGAACCCCTCGGTGAGGGTGTTGGTCGCCTCGGGGTGAACGGTGAGCATGAAGGTCCGAGTTGTGGCGGAGCCATCACTATCCGTGAGGGTCACGGTGATGTTCGCAACTCCGGACTGACCTGCAGCCGGGGTCAGCATGAGAACCACAGCCCCGGAGGTATTGGTCACCTTGATCCCGGTTTCGGGAAGCACAACCCCGTTATCGGACGTTGCAGTGACCTGAATCGCCATGGCAGGGGTGCGATCATCGGCCACCGTGAAGTTGACGGTGACGCTCTGGCCCGAGGTCGTGACCTGGTCCGCGATCACGGCAGGGTTCATGGTTGGTGCCGTGTTGTTGGACAGGGGGGGGATCACGCGGATGACGCGGGTGATGGTGTTGCTGGTGCCCAGGCTGTCATTGGCCGTGAAGGCCACCTGGAAGGTGCCTGTGGAATTGAAAGCATGGGTGGCCGTGAAGCCGGTTGTCGAAGGTGTGCCGTCTCCGAAGGTCCAGGTTGCACCTGCGATTGTGGCGGTAGGATCAATCGCCGTCGGCGCCGTGGCCGCACCCTCAAAGGTTAGGGTGGTGCCCTCATCAATGGTGGTATCCCAGCTGGGCTGGATCATGTGGACGTTCGGGCCACTGGCCTGCTCAAAGGGAGGCCGCCAGCCGCGCACATCGACCGTCGCTTTCCATGCCGGGATGTTGATGCTGGGAGCAACCGTGGCAAGGTTCGGGAAGAAATCCAAGCCGGTGAGCGCCTCGATCCGAGCCACAGAAGTCACATACCAGGTCAGCGTAGAGGTGCTGTTCGTAAGCCCCCAGACGTTCGGCATCAGCACCGCAAGGACCTCTGGATTCCCAGGGGCCTTCTCGTGGACAACGATCTTGTAGCAGGCACTCGGGATCGCAATTCGGAGTCCGGGAGTCACCCTGGAGTTCCACCAGGCGAGCGTCTCTGGGAACACCGAACCGGTGTAGACCCAAACCCGGCCCTTGAACGAGGTGAGACCGTTGGTGCTGCCCCCTCTCGTGCCGCCAATCGCGTCCTCGAGCTTTTGCCAGGTTTGCTGATTGAACTGAGAGGTCTGGGGCACCAGGTTGCTCATCATCGTGGCGTCATCACCCGCGACTGGGGTGTACCGGTACGAGACGTCGGCCCGTGGGATTTGATGACCACGGTCATAGCTGTTGGGCGAGTTGGCGCCCCCGGTGTAGATCCCGGTGTAGTCATCCTTGCCCACCTGGGGTGCATCAAGGCGCATGTCCTTGGTGTAGTCCCCATCGGAATTGGGGTAAGGCGAATTCACCGGGAAATTGACGTACGCCGTCCAGACCGGGTTCTTCAGGGTCTCGTCATACCCAAGGCGGAAGGCGCCGTTGGGATAAGCCACGGCGTCCACATGCGCGGAGGGGAGCACGGTAAGTGGGCGACTCGGAACGGGCGCGGGATCCCCAGCATAGGTCGCGGAGGGCACGGAGGCGATGGCGTAGACCGTTGCACTCTCAGTGCTCTGACCACCTTCACTCACCAGGACCGCATAGGCATCTGAGTTGGTCGGGAACTCCGTGGAGGGAACGGTATAGGAAGCCGAGGTGGCATCCAGGATGGGGGTGCCATTCTTCTTCCACTGGTAGGTCAGGGTTCCACCGTTGTTGGAAGTCGCGACCACCGTGAAGGTCACGGAGTCCGGAGGCACCACAGTTTGGGTCTGGGGCTGGGTAAGAATGGACGGAGGAACGTTCACCTTCAGCAAGGCTGCCGAAGAAGTCGTGGACGTGGTCGTTCCATTCAGCGTGTTCGAAACCTGGACCTGATAGCTTCCAGAGTCGGTGGCCATGGCGCCTGCAATGGTGAAGGTCGACTGGTTGGCTCCTGGAATCGCATTGCCTTCCTTCATCCACTGGTAGGAAAGGGTTCCCTCACCAGCGTTGGAGGCGGTGACGCTGAACGTGACGCTGCTGCCAAGGTCGATGTTCTGAGGCTCAGGCTGAGCAGTAATGACAGGTGGGATGTTGATCCCGAGAATTGCCGGAGCTGATTGAGTGGTGGTGATGACCCCGTTCAGGGTGTTGGTGACCTGGACATCGTAGGTTCCACTGTCGCTGCCGACGACGCTGGCGATTCCGTAGGTGGCGAGATTCGCCCCGGGAATCGCAACACCATCCTTGCGCCACTGGTAGCCAAGGCGGCCCCCCATCTGGACGTTCGCCATGACCTTGAACGATGCGGGGCTGCCCACAACGAGGGTCTGCCCTGCAGGCTGCTGAGTGATGGTCGGAGGGATATTGACCCTAAGCAGGGCCAATCGAGAGGGCATTGAGGTTGTGGTGCCGTTCAGGGTGTTAGTGACCAGAACCGAATAGAGGCCCGCATCTGTGGCCGCCACAGCGGGGAAGCCGAGCGTGGATTCTGTTGCACCCGGAATCGCCCTGCCGTTCTTGTACCAAGCGTAGCTCAGGCTTCCCGAACCAGAAGCAGAAACAGAAAGGCTGGCTGCAGTGCCAAGAGCCACGGTCTGGTGCACCGGCTGGGCTTGGATTGTGGGGGGACAGTTGACGATGAGTTGGGCAGGGATGCTGGAAACGCTGCCAGTCGGGTTGCTCACCGTGACGGTGTAGGTCCCCGCATGCCAGGGAGTCGTGAGGAGGATCGAATAGCTGGGAGAGTCCCAGCCAACCCGCTGGCCATTCTTGCGCCACTGGTAATGAAGGCGGCGCGGCTTTCCAGCGGCCTGCACCGTGAAGGTTGCCCGTCTGCCGATCGCCACAGTCTGAGACGTGGGCTGGGTCAGAATCTGGATATGTGCAGGTTTTGCGTGTTGCCCTCGTTCGTCATCGCGCTCAGTTGAGGCGGCTGCGAGGACCGGCGGGGTTAGGGCTAGGCAGCCCAAGAAGGCAAGGCAAACGCCTATGCGGGATATGATACGCGGACTCTCCATCGACACTCTCCTAGTGGTTTGTGGCTAGATAATCCTAGGAGGGTCTTGGAAAAACAGGAGATGGGCAAGCGCTATTTTGTTAAGTCTTGGCAACGGGTCTTAAGCGCTATAGAAGACTTCACCTAGGTTCAGGTGCAAAAACATCGGCGGGACCCGATGCCCGCACCGAGCCCCACACTCACCTCCTTGGGCGATATCATTTTTGCCAAATTCAACTGGCCGAGAAGGGGTTTCGATGATCTGCCTTTCTTGTCTCTATGACCCACGATACCCCGACCCTGTATGGAAGGGCCTGCCACCGGTTCGGGTGTTCCTCCGCCTACAAAGCGAGGCGCAGGCCAAAGGCGAGAACCCCACCACCCGCGAATTAGTGGAGAGGTGGCGGGCTTCAGACGCGGTCGATTAGCTCTGGCCCATCGCCCCGCAGTGGGCGAACCTCCCATGCCTGGAGTGCATCTTCCGGCGCCGGGCGCAGCAGGGCCCGGAGGCTCGCCTGTGGCGTCCTCGGGTCGATCCAGGCCTCCCGGGACTCGTGCCCTAGGATGACGGGCATCCGCGTGTGTAGGTCCTGCATCCAGGCATTGGCCTCGGTGGTGATGATGGTGCAGGTTTCGAGATCCTTCCATCGTTCCCATAGCCCTGCGAAGACCAACATCTCGTCCGGGTTTGCATTCGAAATGTAGAAAGGGGTCTTGGTCTTGCCGGTGGAGGCCCATTCGTAAAACCCAGCCACGGGGATCAGGCATCGGCGCTGCCGAAAGGCCGCCCGGAAGGCAGGCTTCTCGGCCACTGTCTCCCCCCTCGCATTGAAGGTCTTGGCCGCGATCACCGAATCCTTGGCCCATGACGGTATCAAGCCCCATCGGCGCATCCGAGGTTCCCATCCTGCTTGAACCGTCACCAGCTGGCCCGTTGGCGCCACGTTGTAGCTCTCCTGAATTTCGAGGAAAGCCACCAACTCAGCGATATGCCCCTTCAGGGAAGTCACAGCAACTCGACCGCACATGACACGTCCTCCTCGAACAGCGTTTAGGAGGGCCCTCACTGTGGCAAAAACCCTCTGATCGCTCCCACAACTACTCCCGTTTCGTTTTGGCCGCATACTCACCGAACATTCTTGAGGTCCAGTGTGCCCACTCCTCCCAACGGCTCCATAGTCATCCTCACGGGAGCTGGCATCTCCGCTGAATCCGGCCTGCGCACCTTCCGTGATGCCGATGGGCTCTGGGAGGACCACCGGGTTCAAGACGTTGCTACTCCAGAGGCCTTTGACCGGGATCCTGATCTAGTGATGCGCTTCTACAACCAACGCCGGAGGCAATTAGGGGATGTGGAGCCCAATTCTGCGCACCAGGCACTGGCTCGCCTTGAACGGGAGTGGCCCGGGCCAGTCTTACTGGTGACCCAGAACGTTGATGATCTGCACGAGCGGGCAGGAAGCAAAAACCTCATCCATATGCATGGGGAGTTGCTTAAGGCCCGCTGCCTAACATGCCAATGTGTGTTTACCTGCTCGGGCGATATTGACCTGCAGAGCCAATGCCCGCGCTGCCGGGCCAGCTATTGCCTGCGGCCCCACATCATCTGGTTCGGTGAGACTCCGGCAATCGGCACTTCGGGTGCCGTCTACCCCGCTGCAGGCCTGGTCTCCTTTACTCCCAAGGACGCCCAAACCATCGAACTGAACCTCGATCCAAGCGTCGGAGTCATCAAGTTCCGGGAAGCGAAGCACGGGAGGGCTTCAGAGGTGGTGCCAACGTGGGTGGATGAAGTTTTAACGGGCTTGAGATGAAGAAAGGACCAGGCAGGCCTCCAGAAATTTCCCCTTGCCTGGTCACTACCTGGAAACTCGTTCTGTTCTCCACCCCCTCCTCGTAGGGTATGGCTGTGTTCATGTCGCGATTGGTCACGATCGAGGCCCACACAGCCTGTCCCCTTTGGCATCCCGATTATTGGTCCCTGGGTAGGCGGTTCAGGATGGTGATGAACCACAACACCAGATCGTAGGTTTTCTGGATGACGGAAAGCTCAGGGTTCATGGCTCGCATTCAAAATCTGTCGCGACCAGGGCTT
>JFJP01032976.1_pt1 | contig 12462 bp, 12 predicted proteins | sample 431651 | NCBI WGS metagenome assembly JFJP01 (sample SAMN02602958, study PRJNA72255) | Microbial mat metagenome, whole genome shotgun sequencing project. | biome: fresh water; feature: sink hole; material: water; isolation source: purple microbial (photo- and chemosynthetic) mats found in... | reverse complement strand
GATTGGAATCGTTGTATGCGTTTCTTAACCGAAGTCGATTCAAGTTCGGTAATGGTAAATGCTTCAACACGCTTTGCAGATGGATTTGAATATGGATTAGGGGCAGAAATCGGAATTAGCACCGACAAATTACACGCTCGCGGTCCCGTTGGATTAGAAGGATTAACTTCTCAAAAATTCATTGTGCTCGGCGATGGTCACATCAGAAAATAAGGTTTGAAAAATGGCAAAGTTTCTCAACACTAGCGCAACAAATTATTTTTTAGAAGAACTGATTAAAAACGCAAGAGAACGCTTAATTTTAATCAGTCCTTTTTTGAAATTAAATGATCGCATTAAAGAATTATTAGAAGACAAAAACCGTCTTAAAATTGATATGCGGATTGTTTATGGTAAAAGTGAGTTGCAACCAGAAGAAATTAATTGGCTAAAAGATTTATTATATGTTCGCACAAGTTTTTGTAAAAATCTTCACGCAAAATGTTATTTAAATGAAGACAATTGTATTATTACAAGTTTAAACTTATACGAATTTAGTCAAGTTAATAATAATGAAATGGGCGTTCTCATTATTAGACAAGAAGACCATGATTTGTATAAAGATACCTTTGAAGAAGCACAACGTATTATTAGAGTTAGTGAAGAATTACGTTTTTCATTAGAGAAAGTTGATAAAGATAGCCCAATAACTAACCATGAAGAAATTAGCGGTAAATTAACTACTTCCAAATTGGCGCAAAAATTAAATATAAAAACCTCTGATTTACTTGCAAAATTAGTAGATAACGGTTATTTAGAGCTAAGAGGTGATAAACATTTTCTTACCGCAAAAGGTAAAGAAAATGGTGGTGAATACCGAACAAGTCATAAATTTAATGGTGGTTATTTTCTTTGGCTTGATTCATTGAATTTAGAATAAGGAAGTTTATAAAATGCAACGTAAAGGAATTATTTTAGCGGGTGGTGCTGGAACGCGATTACATCCCGCAACGCAAGTGGTTTCTAAACAGCTTTTGCCAGTGTATGATAAACCCATGATTTATTATCCGTTGACCACGTTAATGTTGGCGGGTATCAAAAACATTTTAATTATTTCAACGCCACAAGATACGCCGCGCTTTCAAGAATTATTACAAGATGGTTCGAAATGGGGTATTTCAATTCATTACGAAATTCAACCTTCTCCCGATGGTTTAGCGCAAGCCTTTATTATTGGAGAACGTTTTATTGATCAAGATAATTGCACGTTAATTTTAGGCGATAATATTTTCTATGGTCATGATTTTCAAAGCCAATTAAAAGCCGCTGCAAAACAAAAGAAAGGATCAACGGTTTTTGCGTATAAAGTGAGCGATCCCGAACGTTATGGGGTTGTTGAATTTGAAAAGGGTTCAAAGCGGGTTTTAAGTTTAGAAGAAAAGCCCAAACAACCGAAATCCTCTTATGCGGTAACGGGGCTGTATTTTTACGATAACAAAGTCGTGGAAATAGCGAAAGCATTAAAACCTTCGCCGCGTGGAGAATTAGAAATCACTGATTTGAACAAAGTTTATTTAGAACAAGGTGATTTGAAAGTTGAAATTATGGGTCGAGGAATGGCGTGGTTAGATACTGGCACGCATGATTCACTTTTAGAAGCGGCGGGCTATATTTCAACAATAGAGAAACGCCAAGGATTAAAGGTTGCGTGTCCAGAGGAAATTGCGTGGCGACAAGGTTATATTTCGACAGAGCAATTGCTTGAATTAGCGTATCCTTTAAAGAAAAGTGGTTACGGTCAATATTTAGAGCAACTTACAAATATAGATGTTCACTAAAAGATAGGAATGGGTGCATTTTAATCAAAGCTAATTGGCTAATAATCCGCAATCACGCTATGACTGTAAGGTTGTTGAAGAGTAGGCTTGCATTCATTTTATAAATAGTCTAAGTTACTCGACTTATTTTAGTATCTACTAATTTGGTGAAATACCATGAGCGACACAAAACAATCTGACGCGAAGGGTGAAACACAATCGCTATATGTAAAACATCAGGCGATTCATCCGCGTTCAACGAGTGGTTTTTATACAAACCTGCGCCGATTGGCGGTGATTTCTTTGCTGGGGCTGTATTACATAGTGCCTTGGTTGATGTGGGACGGGCGACAGGCGGTGTTGTTTGACCTCCCAGAACGCAAATTTTATATTTTTGGGCTGGTGTTTTGGCCCCAAGATGCGATTTATTTAACCTTTCTGTTAAGTCTTGCCGCGTTTGCTTTATTTTTCTTTACAACGTTGGCGGGGCGCTTGTGGTGCGGGTTTGCGTGCCCACAAACGGTGTGGACAGAAATCTTTATTTGGATGGAACGCTGGGTCGAAGGCGACCGTCCTCAACAATTAAAATTAGACAAAATGCCCATGAATGCTTACAAATTGCGCATTAAAGCAACTAAGCATTTGTTATGGATTTTGTTCTCATTATGGACAGGTTATACCTTTGTCGGTTATTTCACGCCCATTCATCTATTAACCCAAGAGTTAATTGCTTTTAATACAAGCGGTTGGGAAACGTTCTGGGTTTTCTTTTATTCGTTTGCAACTTATGGAAATGCGGGTTGGCTGCGTGAGCAAATTTGCATTTATATGTGCCCGTATGCTCGGTTTCAGGGGGCAATGTTTGATCGCGATACATTTGTTGTTGCTTACGATGAGAAACGTGGTGAACCGCGTGGTGCAAAAAAACGCAATGAAACCAAACAGTTAGGTGATTGCGTCGATTGTGGTCTATGTGTTCAAGTGTGCCCAACGGGTATCGACATTCGAGATGGTCAACAATATCAATGTATTACCTGCACCGCGTGCATCGATGCGTGTGACGAAGTGATGGTAAAACTTAATCGTCCCAAAGGCTTAGTCGGTTACACCACCGAAAATAACCTCGAAGGCAAAACGACCCATGTTTTAAGACCTAGAATCTTGATTTATGGCGCTTTATTGATATTTTTCATCTCTGCAATGGGGTATTTGCTGGCGCAACGAATTCCTTTATCCTTAGAAATTGTGCGCGATCGAAATATGCTTTTCCGTGAAACAAATGAGGGATTGATCGAAAACGTCTATATTGTCAAGATTTTAAATATGGATCAAAAAGATCATACTTATCAATTAGTTGCAGAAGGCATCGACGGCTTAAAATTGGAATTAGGTCAAAAAGATTTGAGCGTTCCGTCGGGCAAAGTGGTTGATATTCCTCTCAGTTTGCAAGCCGATCCGTCAAAATTGGTGAAAAAGAGCGTGAATGTGGTCATTTCTGCGCAAGCGCTTGATAATCCTGAACTTAAAGTTTCTCGAGATAGCCGTTTCGTCGGTCCAAATAAGTAATTTTTGCACGCAGTTTTATTTCACTTTGCTCAACGCTAGAAATAAAACGAGAACTAAAATAAAGGTCATATCCATTTGAATTTCTCCAAATGTGGTATGACCTTCTTTTTTAAATCCTAAAAATGCTCAAATAAAAATAGTGTTTCTATTAGCATTTGAAAGCGCGTTTTTCATCCCCATTGATAAGAAACTATTTTACCCAAAAAAACTAACCTGAGGTCAAACATGAGTGAATTAAATCCCCCTAGCAGTCCTTTGTTGCCCTTAAAACTCACTGGACAAGACACTTTTCGTTTTCGTTGCCACAAAGAAATTGGCTGTTTTAACCAATGTTGTAAAATGATCGACGTAACACTTGCTCCTTACGATATTATTCGTTTGAAACGCCGTTTAGAAATGACTTCCAATGAGTTTCTTTCGCTTTATACCTATCCATTTGAAATGGACGGACACGGAATGCCAGGCGTGAAGTTGAAACCCCTTGAAGAAACCACTATTTGCCCTTTTGTAACAGAGGAAGGTTGCGGTGTTTATGAAGACCGTCCAACCGCGTGTCGTTATTATGCGTTGGGTTTGATGGCGATGCGTTTGCAGGATTCTCCAACTGATGAAAATCTGTATTTCAAAGTGAAAGAAAATCATTGCTTGGGACATCAAGAAAATCATGAACAAACTATTGATGAATATCGTCAAGAACAAGGCGTGGAAGAATACGATCAAATTAATCGCGGTTGGCAACAAATTATCTTAAAGAAACGCTCTGCTGGACCTGCCATTGGGCGACCTTCACCGCGTAGTTATCAATTGTATTTCATGGCGTGCTATAACGTTGATAGTTTTAGAGATTTTATTTTCTCACCCGGGTTTTTAGACAGTTATGATTTAAAGAACGAAGATATTGATCAATTAAAATCTGATGATGTCGCAATGCAACTTTTTGCATTTCGTTTCTTAAAGCAAGTATTGTATGCAGAAATGAGCATTCCTCTAAAACCTGAAGCCGAAGCAAAACGTTTAAAACGCTTAGAAGAACTCAAAAGACTTAACCCTTATGACAACGATCTCGGCACTGACGAGCCTTCTCTAGTGGATTGATTTCTAAACATAAATGATGCGGCGCTCACCGCATCTTATCCATTAAACCCTCAAAAACCATTGCTTTCTCTCGTGATTTTTACTTGTTTTTTTAATGAAAACTTGGTATTTTCAAATCTGTATTTGATGAAATAAGAGGAATTTAAGATGCGTAAATTGAGTGAGTTGCTCGGTATAACTTGCTTAGTATTTACATTACAAAGTTATGCGGCTTCAATATACGATCCTGGTATTCAATATTGCCAGTCAAATCCAACGTTGTGTGGTTTAGAAAGCTATGGTTCTTTTGAACGTGGAAAAATGCAAGGGATTCAACAAGGCATTTCACAATGTCAAATAAATCCAATCAGTTGCAAAATTCCTTTGGCTTTTCTTGAAACCAAACCCAGAGATAATTTTCCAGATGATCCAGAAATATTGGTTTATTTAAGTCCACAAAGTTTTGCTCCAAATAAACCAAGCATTTTTGAAATGGGAATGGGGTTTTGGTACAACTATCAATTGATTTCAAGACAACGACGAACTTCAAATGATCCTTACATTTTTGATTTAAAAATCATCAATGGTCTACAATAATTTTATGGAAAAGCTAACTATGCGCCCATCATTAGTTATAGCGCTGTTTTTTATGATTAATTTATCTTATGCAGATCAGGTAGAACTTGATCACGAAATTAAAGGAAAATTCGCTTTTGATACGATTACAATTGGCATTACAACGGGCTATCAATTCCTTAACTTTAAACGCCCAGTTCCTAGATTAGATGGAAAACAAGATGCTTTGTATAACAATAGTCCCTTTATTCAACTTTCATCAGCATTTCATTCTGCATTAGCTGCTTCAGAATCGACATTTCTAGGATTTGAATTAGATGCCTTTCAAATTGGAGCAAGTGTCCTTGCAACAAATCGAATGACAGGAGGACGTTATTCTGAGCAAACTTTCAATAACGTTGAACGCCAAAAACTTGGTAATTATACCGTTAATTATCGAGATTATACGATTTCTAGTGGCTTATATCTTAAACATGAAGAATTGAAAAAATATAAAATTGATTTTATTCAAATTGGATTAGGTTACAAATGGGGAGAAACTAACTTTCATGAAACAGAATCGGAATTCGTAAAAGTTTCAAATCAACTTAATTCGATCAGCAGTATTTCAAATATTAATGAAATCTTTAAAACATCTGGTGTTTTTGCAACCCTAGGATTAGAATCTGCTTTCTATAAAAATAATAAATTAAAAGTCGCCGCAGGATTCGGACGTTTGAAAGGTAAATATGAATTATCCAATCTTCCTCCAGAATACAGTCCATTGCCTTTTAATACTTGGGCAAAATCATTAGAAATATCGACTATTATTCCTCTAAAAGGCTTTAATTTTGGGATTTCTGCCAGTCGTTACTGGTATTCATTGGATTCTAAAAGTCAACAAACCAGTTTTACAACACCTCCACAAATAGAATACTTACCACCTGTTGAGCAAATTCAAACTACTTTAAAGTTTTCATTATATGGTAATTTTCATTGAGGAGAATGAACCATGTATTGGTTGAAATTATTATCTTTAATAACGCTATTTCTAAACAGTGCTTGTAGTTTGTATTCTTCGCAAGAAAGTTTTATTCAAAATGGCACGCCCGTTGTTACGGCTTCTCTTGTACATGAAACCCAAGATTTAACACAAAAAATTCAAGAAATTCAATCATGTAAATACTATCCACCCGTAAAATCATCAGCAACAACTCAGAAAGAAAAACGGATTGCATTAATTATTGCAAATAGTGATTATTTGATTAATAGTTTAAATCTACAAAGCACTAAAGAAGATGGAAGAAAAGTGGCACATGAGCTTTCAAAATCTAATTTTGAAGTGATTTTATGTCAAAATAGCCCATTATCTGATATAGAAACAATTACTTATTATTTTATTAAATCAAAAATTGAGGAAGATGAAATCCCTTTAACAATGATTTTCTATTATTCTGGGCATGGCGTTATTATTCCTTCTTTTGAAGAACAACTCAAAAATAATCGAGAATATCATAGCAATCTATCTCAGAAAATTGCTAAGAAAATTAAAAGAAAAAATCTAACTCAACCTTCTTTAGTTTTAATTGATCCAAATGACGAAATTTCTGCTAAAATTAGAGCTAATTCTTTTGCTCGTCAACAAATTACTACAAGACTTACAAAACCGCTTTGTGAATATAATAATAAACCTCAAGAAAAAACGTCAAGTTATTTAGTGCCCAGTGATATTTGTAAAATTGAGGAAAAAAACTTAGCAAAAGGTTATTCAAAGGATAATTTATTTTCAGTCAATGATTTCTTGAAAAATCTTGCAAATCAGCTTAAATTATCTCAAAATAAAAAAGCATTTATTATTATTGATGCGTGTAATTCTCCGCCTGATGATATTATTGAGTATGAAAAAGTTTCTCATAATTTTGAAACAAAAGGCGGCAAAGTTTCTTTAAATTCATCATTAGCAGCTCCTGATTTTTCAGTGATTGATTTAGAGAGAATGCTCGTTTTATATGGTGCAACACCTGGAAGCTTTTCTGGTGCAAATAAAGATAGTGGTGGAATTTTAACTAGCCATTTCTTAGAAGGTATTAGAAATGGGGTTTCTGCAACGAGTATTTTATATGCAGCATCTAGTGCAACAACTCAAACAAATGAAGAACAACGTACTAATCAGGAATGTTTATGGATTTTTATTTTAGACCTATTTATCAATCCACTTTACCTTGGAATTAGTTTTTATTTTCTTTCTTTTTTAATGAGAACCCTGCCATGAAAAAACTGATTTTATTTTCTTTAGTATTCTTAACCGCTTGTAATAACAATAATATAATAGTTGACGAGATAAAACCTATTGGTGTGGAATTGAAAAACCGCGTAATTGAATCAGAGGTTTTACCACATATTAAAGAGCAAGAAAGTTTAATTCTTCTTCTCAATAAAGAATTAAATAAACTGAAAAGTAAATCAAAATGTGGAGAATTTACAGATACTTGCGATGCTTCACAACATGATGATCCAATGCAGAAAATGGAAGAAAATGATGCGTGCATTACTTTATTAGATGAACGCCGCAAGTACTTATTAAAAAACTGTATTAAATAGGGAGCAAATAAACATGAACAATAATTCTTTATCTACTCAAGATGCGTTGTCTGCAAAAATTGAGCAAACACATTTGAAAACAACCAAATTACAAAACATTGATAGCTATCATTATGCAAATGTACTTCCTTTAACGGGAGGTGTTTTTGTGTTAGCAATAGTTGTGTTTTCGTTGGCAACTTATTTGATAAGAAAAGGCGTTCCAAGTGGTTCTATTTTGAAAGTATTTGGGACAATTTTAATTATTTTTGCAGCGGTATTTCTAATGGTGGCGGGATATTCTGATACGCAAGTTGCTCCTGTGATTGGATTATTGGGAACAATTGCAGGTTATTTGTTAGGAAAAAGTACCACCGCAGATATGGCAATTGAAACAAAGAATGCCACTAAAGAAGAATCAAAAAATACTGAACCTGATTCTATTTCAACTTCCTCAACTTTATCTGATAAGAAATCTTCAAATAACATTAAAGCAATTTGAACGATTATCTTCAGGAAATAACTAGCTGAGCGGTTTCTTTTGCAATCCCAACAGTCGCAATTGATCCAGCGTTAAATTTTAAGAAATCACTTTCAATTCCATCAGAGAAAATTACCCCATTAGTTGGCATAAATGATTCAACAATTAGTGGATTATTTTCATTTAAAATACCACTAACTAATTGGGTTTGTGATGTTTTACTTTTGAAAGGTTCTCGAATTACAAACATTAGTTCGTTTTCATTGAAAGCATTTGATGTTTGACGCTTAGTTTTAATCAACGCATTTGCCATATTAAAAACTGAACTTAACCAACCCGTTGATCCCGCTTTTGTAGAAATAATAATACCTGAAGAAGATTGGGTTTCATTTTGATTTGAAAAAGTGATTTTATAACGTGCAGAAGTATGTGAAGCAACGCCAATAAACAAATCATTAAACGCTAACAAACGTTGACCATCATTTAATTTGGCTTCTGCAAAGTGAGCAACTTTAGTTTGAAAATTGTTATTTAAAACCTTTTCAATTGCATTTAAATAAGTGTGAGCATTAAAAGATAATAAAATACCATCATAACGTTGAGGATCGGGATTAATTGCAATGATAGGAACTTGCTTAACATATTTAGCTGTATTTGCAACCAAACCATCTTGACCAATAACTAAAACAATTTGATTTTGATGAAATAAAAAAGAAGGCAAAAATGATCGATCAATAAGTTTATTTTTAATAACCGTTGACAATTCACGTTGAACGAGAGAAAGCACTTTGTGAAATTGCTCATGTTCTATTTCATAATCCTCAAATTCTCCGCCCAAATTTTCAATATAAAACTTCGCCTGTGCTTTGGTATTAAAACGCTCAATTAAGGTTTCTAAACGGGTTTTATTTTTAACCACAATCGCATATTCAATTTTCATAATTAACTTTGAGGAAAACAGACAATGAAAGTTACTTTTCCTTGTTCACTTTCGCACCATACTTCTGCGTGAATAGATTCTGCTAATTTCTTTACAATAAACAAACCCAATCCTGTTGAATGTTCGCCATTGGTTGGTTTGGTGCTTAATTTACTAAATTTTTGAAATAACTTGTATTGTTCTACTTCACTTAATCCTATGCTTTCATTAGTCACCGAGCAATAAAGAATGCTTTGTTTTTCTTCAATATTTATAAACACAGTTCTTTCCCAAGGTGAATATTTCACTGCATTAGAAATTAAATTATCAATGATTTGAATAACTGCATTTTTATCCGCATAAATGGGATAAGAATCTGAATTAAAATTAAGCTGTATTGTAATTTGTTTAGCATGTGCAGGTGCTTGATAAATATAAAGAATGTTTTTAATAATTGATAGAAATTCAAGCTGTTCAAAGTGTAAAGTAAATTTACCAGATTCAATGGCATTGATGTCGAGCAAATTAGAAATCAACACAAACATTCTTTTAGAGCTATCATTGATTAAATCAGCAAATTCAATGATTTCTTCTTTCGATAGTTGTTCAAAGTTTGTTTTAATTTCTTCAGAAAAGGCTTGAATGCCAGATAAGGGATTTTTTAAATCGTGAACAACCACGCCCAAAAATTCGTTTTTTTCTTGATCAAGTTCAATTAATCGTTGGTTTTTATCTTCAATTAATTTGTTATGATGTTGAATGCTATAAAGAAACAAAAATGTGAGGATATTTAATAAAGAAAAAATAGTTAATTTTATATATAAACTCTGCTTTAATTCCATAAAGTAATTGTTTTCATGATAACCAATAATATAGGAAACAACTTCTCCCCTTAAACTTCTAATGGGGTGAAAAGCTAACACATAATTAACGCCTTGCAATTTAATAGAAGAAACGAAAGGTTTGTTTAGGTTAAGTTGTCGATTTAGTTTATTTTTTAATAAATTATCAATTTCTTTCATAGTGGTTCTACTAAAAAGACGAGCATGTAATTTGCGGAGTTTCTCATTTTCGCACATATATTCATCGCTAATTTCACAAGGAACATAACTACTTTGATCAGAAACAAAAACCGTCCCAAAAACCACGTCTTTTTTGAGAACCATTTGATATTCTAGCGGATACAATTTAGAAATCTCTTGATGAATCCCGTCAAATGCCATACTTGCTTCAACACTTCCAACATGTGTCGTATCATCAAAGAGAGGAAAAACATAACGAAAAGCATTCATTATTCGACCTTCTTCAAATCCTTGAACGGGTTTTTTTAGTTCATTTGCTAATTTAACTGAATAACGAATATCAGTAAGATTATCGCCAAATTGTTCTGGTTTATGCATTCTTAAAAAGCTAGTATTATCAGGAAGATGGAAATGTAATTGGCGTAAATTTTTTCTCTGTAAATTATTATAAGTGCTTTGCAGTTTTTCATACATTTTTTGACGAATAACAGCTTGTTCTTCAATGGTTGCCGTGTGAGCATATTTAAATAGATCAATAATATCTGGTTTATTAACCACTTCCTCAAAAATTGCTTGAGAAACTAATCCAAAAATATTCACAACTGCATTAACCACTGTTTCTAATCTATTGGTTAATTCATTAGTGTAGTTTTGTTTTTCTTGATAATAATAAGAAACAAAGCCACCAATAATTATCACTTCTAAGATAACAAAAACTAAAAATGAGAAAAATGGTTTAGCTACTTTTGAAAAGCAAAAAAGCACCGTTATTTACCTCACATATTTACCGTGTGATTGAGGTTGCAATAAAGAATCAAGCAAATCTGGACTAATATTAAGCGTTCCAATTTTATCAGCATTTTCAGCAAGTTGTCTAAATGCCAACGCAATATTAAATTTGGGATCGGGGTTGTTATTTAATGCAACTAAAATCCGCCAATCTATTTCTTGATAAGGTTTCAACGTGGTTTCTATTACATAACCTTGGGTTTCTGCATCTTTACGTTGATTGGCGGTTTTTTGTTCGAGCAACTGAGCGCGTTGGGTTTCAATTGAGATTTCAGTTTGCACTTCCATTTCGCGTAACTTTCTTTGATTTTCAGCCTGTTGAACTTCGGCTTCCATAATCTTTTCTGCGATTTGTTTCTTTTTCTCTTCAACAGCGATTTCTGTATTCAATTCACTTTCTTTAATTCGACGTTCTTGTTCGACGGCAAAGTTTCTCCGCTCATAAATTGCTTGATCGGCTTCTTGCTGGAGTTTCTCGCGGGTTTCTGTTTCTAATGCTCGAGCCATTTCTGGCGTGGCTTGAACGGCTAAAATATTGACGCTTAAAATCTCAATCCCCAACATTGCAATGGCTTGAGAATTTTGTAATCCTTCGAGGATTTTATCTTGAATAGATTTTGCTGCTCGAATCGCTGCTTTTAAACTTAATTCATGAATAAAAGAGGACGTTGCAGTTTGGGCTTCATTGATAATGCGTTGATTGAGTTTCTCAATATCGTTTTTCTTATAAATGCCGCGTTGATCAACGGTAAAATCAAGGATTTCTGCCAATTGCGTTGGGCTTTTGATTTTATAAGTAATTTGCCCTTGAATGGTGATTTCTTGATAATCATTGGTCATTTCATTAAAAATAAACGGCAAATCATTACTTCCCATTGGAATTGCCGCAATTGAACTATTGAAAGACAAATAGAAAAAAGCTAATCCACGCCCTTGTTTATTGGGTTTTCCATTCGTGTAATGAATAACGTAAGTCATTGAATCAAATTTAATATAACGAATCCCAAACATGGTTTTTTTCTCCTTAAAGTTTAGAAACTTCTTCGATATTTAATCCAGTTATTTCTGCAATGGTTGATTTATCGATGCCTTTTTGTAACATTGCTTTTGCGGTTTCTAGTTTTCCTTTCTGAATACCTTTCTCGATGCCTTTTTCAAGACCTTCACTAAAACCTTCTTGATGTGCTTCAATTTTGTGAAGTTGAAAGCTATATTCGTCGAACATTCTTGCGCGTTCTTCGGGAGAAATGTCATCGCGTTGAATCAAATCAAATAGTTTCTGCATGATTGGATTGGGATATAAAGTTTCATCGACCAATTCATCTAAACTATCCGCAATCGCACTTAACCATTGGCGGTAAGGTTCGGGGGTTTTTTCAGAAACGTGTTTTGGGTTGAGATATACGATGCGATGTTCTATTTCTGGGAGGCGTTTTCCATCTAAAGTTTTTGGAGCAAAATCGGTAATGGCAATGTCCGCGCCGTGTTTGTCTTTGGAAGTTAGAACAACAATCGTAAAAACCCGCATTTTTGATTTGTAATAATGAGAACTGACCGCTTGTTCTAATAAAGCAACGCAATGATAATGAAGAAAACGGTCGTAATGATCTTCATTTCTAACCTGTTGAATATCAACAATAATTCTATTTTTAGTATCTTCGGCAAACAAATCAAATTTAG
>JFJP01030250.1_pt1 | contig 12462 bp, 11 predicted proteins | sample 431651 | NCBI WGS metagenome assembly JFJP01 (sample SAMN02602958, study PRJNA72255) | Microbial mat metagenome, whole genome shotgun sequencing project. | biome: fresh water; feature: sink hole; material: water; isolation source: purple microbial (photo- and chemosynthetic) mats found in... | reverse complement strand
GCACCGCAATCAGTAGCGAAAATTCGCTGACCTGACCCAGCCGCACCCCGACTTCCATCGCGATACTCGGCCGCTCGCCCGCCCATTGCAGAAAACCGCGAAACACCCAGGGCTTGATCACCATCAGCAGCAGACCCAGCACCAGCGTGGGCATGAATACCGCGCCGAGCATCCCCAGGTCAAAGCCCGCGCCGAGCGAGAAGAAAAACAGCACCAGGAAAAAATCGCGCAACGGTCGGAGACTGTCAGCGATGTAGAGGGAAATGGGACTGGTGGCCAGCGCTACCCCGCCGATGAACGCGCCGATAGCGTAGGACAGCCCCAGCACCGCAGCAACCTGCGAAATACCCAGACACCAACCAATCGCGATGAGAAAAATGTATTCGCGAATCTTGTCGAATTTGCGAATCAGCGGGATCAACACATAGCGTGAGGCCATCCAGGCGAAGCCTAGCAGCAGTGGCAGGGTCACGATCAACAACCCCAGGCCGCCCACGGAAGAACCCCGGCCGCCCAGACCTTCGATCAGCAACAATATAGCGATGGCCAACAGATCCTGAAGTAACAGAATACTGATGATAATTTCGCCAGTATGCTGATGATGCAAGGTGCGGGTGGGCAACAACTTGAGGCCAATGATCGTGCTGGAAAAGGTCATGGCCGCGCCGACCAGCAGGCATTCGCTCCAGGTATAGTCAAACAACCGGGCAACGCCGATGCTCACCACGGCGAAGACCAGCGACGTGCCCAGCGTGATCAGCGTCGCCTTGCGCAGCATTTGCAGGAGGCGTTGCGGCGACAGGTCCAGCCCCAGCAAGAACAGCAGAAACATAATGCCGATCTGCGCCATCTGCTCAATAGCCACCGCGTTGTCGATCAGCTTAAAGCCGTAAGGGCCGATGAAGATCCCCAGCACGATGTAGGCAATCGGCAAGGCCTGCCGGGCGTACAGCGCCAGCGTCGCGAACACCGCCGCACCAGTAAAAATGAGAAATAGCGAAAAAACCAGCGTGTTTTCAGCGCCGTGCATGTTGAACTCGTTATTTGGAAAAAAGCTGTTGAATAATCAAGGTTAAACTATATCAGAATCAGCGCCTCTTTAACCTTTCGGAGGTTCCTGCCTTGTTGGCAATCCGGGTTGGTGTAATTCTCCCTGCAACAGTAGAATTCATAAGTGATGTCATTATCCACAAACGCTTTCCGAACTCCCGAACTTCAAGGCCATTCATTATGATCACCCTGATCGTTAATCTCGCCGGACTGGGCCTGATCGGCCTGATCGTCTGGTGGTTCTGGATCGCTCGCGCATGATCAAACAAATTCCCCATCTGCATAAAACCTCGTGGCTCCAACGCGGCGTGTTGGCGGTCACCTCCGGCCTGGCTATAGGCGCGGGCATCGTCCTCGCCTCGGCGCTGTTTAGCCTGTTGCTGGTCGCTGGATTAGCCGCCGGCGGCTGGCTGTGGTGGAAATTTCGGCAGTTTGAGCGCCGGATGCAAGAGCAAGGTGTGACACCGGAAATCATCGACGGGGACTACACGGTCGAACCCGGCCCGCTCTTGCTGGAAGATCACCGGGAGCCTCCCCCGCCGCGCCGGAAAAAACGTTCGCGCTCCCGCTCCCGGTGACTATTCCGGTCTTCTTCAGCGGGATTGCCGATGACCCGCTGACCCGACAAGTCCACGCCCAACAAGTGCGCCTGCTTTACGACCAGGCACCCTTGGGCTTCATCGCCGGCTTGCTGATTGCCCCGATGTTGACGGCGATGCTCTGGAACGTGATTCCGCATCCGGTACTGCTGATCTGGCTAATGCTGCTGGAAACGACGCTACTGATTCGACTGGCGCTGACGGTCGCGTTCCGCCGCTGCGCCAATGCCGACGACGAACCGACGCGCTGGGCCATCTGTTATACCGTCGCCTGCGCCGCCAGTGGGTGCTGCTGGGGGGGAACGCTCATCCTGTTCACTCTCTCCCCCTCGGTCGTCTACGACGCCTTTATTGCGCTGGTGCTGGGCGGCGTCCTGATGAGCGGGGTGCTGACCATGACCCCGGTGCCGATGACGTATCGGGCTTACGCGATGCCACTGGCGTTGCCCCCGTTACTCTGGCTGTTAGTGCAGGACGACATGATGCGCGCCACCATGGGCGCTGCCGGACTCCTGTATTTGTTGCTGGTCATGGCCGCGGCGCACCGTTACCACCAAACCTTGACCCAGTCGTTGCGCCTGGCGCTGAGTAACGGCGAACTGGCGCAATCCTTTGCCGCCGCCAGGCAACAGGCCGAGACGCATTACCGGCAACTGGTCGCCGCACTGGCTGAGGAAGAGCGCATCTCCGCGACCGCCCAGCGCCAGCAGACGCTCCTGGCGCACGCCTCGCGGCTGAATACCCTGGGCGAAATGGCCTCCGGTCTGGTCCATGAAATCAATCAGCCGATGACCGCGATCGGTCTCTATACCGAAGCCGGCCTCGCCCAGGTGCGCAGTGGCGAGTTTGAACCGGCCGAGATCCGCGAAACCCTGGAAAAAATCGCCGCGCAGAGTACCCGTGCCAGCGCCATCATTCAGAAAATTCGCCGCTTCGCCCGCCAGGGTTCATCCCAGTACGCCCCCGTGCGGATCGAGGCATTGCTCAATGAAATTGCTGACTTTCTGAACCTTGAAGCCCAGCACTACGCCATCCCGATCCACTATGACGTCTCTTCGGAACTACCCCCGGTGTTGGCGGATGGCTTACAAGTCCAACAGGTCATTCTTAATCTGGTGCGCAACGCCATCGACGCCATGAGCGACAGCCAGGGCGCTGGCCTGATCGCCATCTCCGCTCATGCGAACCCGGACGCCGTGGAAATCCGGGTTCAAGACACCGGTTCGGGCCTGCATCCCGATACGGTAGGTCAGTTGCTGCACCCCTTTTTCACCACTAAGCCGGACGGCCTGGGCCTGGGGCTATCGATCAGCCAGGCCATTGTCGAGGCGCATGGCGGACGGCTATGGGCCGTGCCTAATACCGACCGGGGGGTGACATTCCACTTTACCCTGCCGCTGACCCATTACGCTGAACGTGCCGAACTGGCGAATCCCGTGGCGCTGCCGGTCGCAACGACCGAGATCCCGTTGTGATGTCACCCGCCGCCACGATCTACCACTGGCTGGAGGGTCTGCACCACGACCGCCGCGCCACCTTGATCAGTCTGCTCTACATCGCGACCGGCCTGTTGTGGTTCCTCATCGGCGACTGGGCGCTGACGGTGTGGATGGGCCACGCCGCACCGGCGCTGCTGCCGACCGTGTTGAAAGATACCGCATTCGTGATCGCCAGTGGCAGCCTCGGATACGGTCTGCTGCGTCGGCATATCCACAATGCGCACCGCGCCCGCCAGGCGCATGAACAGACGGAAGAGCAATTACGGCGCGCCCGCGATGATCTGGAAACCCGCGTTCAGGAACGCACCGCCGAATTGTTGACCATGAATCGCGCCCTGGAGCAGCAGATCGCGGCGCGGATGCAGACGGAAATCGCCCGGCGTGATACGGAGGAGCGCTTTCGCCAGTTGGCCGAGCATATTCGCGAAGTGTTCTGGGTGTATGGCATCGATGAGGAGCGGTTGCTCTACGTCAGTCCGGCCTACGAAGACATCTGGGGACGGCCGGTGCAGAGCTTTCACGACCGGCCGCTGGACTGGCTGGAAGCCGTGCATCCTGATGATCGCCCGCGCATTCATGCCGCGCACATTGATAAACATCAACAGGGTCATCTCAATGTGGAATATCGGATCATCCGGTCTGATGGGCAGATGCGCTGGATTTGGGATCGCGGCTTTCCGGTGCGCGATGAGACCGGTCACGTTTACCGAATTGCGGGATTGGCGGAAGATATTACCGACCGCAAACGGGCCGAAGATCAGTTGCGACGGCAACAGGTCGATCTGGCGCGGATGGCACGCCTCAGCCTGGCCGTCGAACTGGCGTCGAACCTGGCGCACGAACTGAATCAACCGTTAACCGCGATTGTCGCCTATACCCAGGCGTGCCTGACCCTGCTGCACCGGGGTCAGGCTGATCCCCGTGAACTCCGGGGGACGTTTGAAGAAGTGATGAATCAGGGTTTGCGTGCGGGTGAAATTATCCGTCACTTACGGGAACTGGTGCGGCGACACGACCTGACCCGGACGCCGCTGGACATCAATATCCTGATCCATGCGGTCATTTACTACGCTCAACTGGAATTGCGCCAGGCGCGGATTGATTTGCGTCTGGAATTGGCCGAATCCTTGCCGACGGTGTTGGCGGACGACCTGCAGGTGCAACTGGTTGGGGTGTATTTGATCCGCAATGCGATTGAGGCGATGCAGGGGACGCCGGAGGGTTCACGCCGGTTGACGGTGCAAACCGCCCTGGCCAGTCCTGACCGGGTGCAGGTGACGATTCGTGACTGTGGCCATGGCTTCAGTCCGGGGGTCATTGAGCAGTTGTTTCGGCCGTTTTTCACCACCAAGCCGGGCGGTATAGGTTTGGGTTTATCCGTCAGTCGCTCGATGATTGAAGCGCAGGGCGGACAGATCTGGGCGACGCCCAATCCGGATCACGGTGCATCGTTTTATTTCACCTTGCCGGTTTACGCCAATCTCCATCCCCACGCGACACTTTGATCATGGACCCGACGCCTACGATCTTTCTGACTGATGATGATCCCGCGATCCGCGATGCGGTTGGACTGCTGTTGCGTGCGCATGGATTGCCGGTGGAAACCTACCCCAATGCCATCGACTTTCTGGAATCGGACGCCATTCACCGGCCGGGTTGTTTGCTGCTGGATGTGCGGATGCCTGGTATGAGCGGCCTGGATTTGCAAAAGCGCTTACAAACAATGGGTTGCCGGATGCCGATCATCTTCATCACCGGCCATGGCGATGTGCCGATGGCGATCCGGGCGATGAAAGCGGGAGCCTTCGATTTTCTGGAAAAGCCCTTTCAGGCCGAGGCGTTGCTGACCCGGATTCATGAAGCGCTGGCGCTCGACGCCCAGGAACGGCATCGGCAAATCCAGCGCCAAGCGATTTGCGCCCGGTTGGCCTTGTTATCGCCGCGTGAGCAGGAAGTCATGGAGCGAGTGGCCGCCGGTCAGTACAACAAGGTGATCGCCGCCGAACTGGGCATCAGCATTTCCACCGTGGAAATCCATCGCAAGCGGGTGATGGAGAAACTGCACGCGGAGTCGCTGTCAGAGTTGATCCGGATGCTGGCTTTAATTAACGAGTAGGAGGTCACGCTATGTCTTTGGATTGCCGCGTATTACTGACTGACCTGTATCAGTTGACCATGCTCCAGACCTATCACGCCGAGCGGATGCACGATGTAGCGGTCTTCGATCTGTTTGTGCGCCGGTTGCCGTCCCGCCGGGGTTTTTTGCTGGCCGCGGGTTTGGAACAGGTGCTAACGTATCTGGAGACCCTGCATTTTACGGCGGGGGAACGCGCCTGGCTGGCCGCATCGGGGCGTTTCAACCCGTCGTTCATCGCCTCACTGGACACCTTGCGCTTCACCGGCGATGTCGAGGCGTTGCCGGAAGGCACGGTCTTTTTTGCCAATGAACCGATGTTGCGTGTGACGGCCCCGCTGCCGGAAGCACAGTTGGTGGAAAGTCGGCTGATCAATCTGCTGCACTATCAGACGCTGATCGCTTCCAAAGCCGCCCGCTGTGTGCTGGCCGCACCGGGCAAGCTGCTGGTGGACTTCGGAATGCGCCGGGCGCATGGCGCGGAAGCGGGGTTATTGGCGGCCCGGGCGAATTATCTGGCCGGTTTTGCCGGCACCGCGACGGTGCTGGCGGGAATGCAGTTCGGTATCCCGCTGTTCGGCACGATGGCGCATTCACTGGTGCAGGCGTATGACCGTGAAGAGGATGCTTTCGAGCGGTTTGCCGCCGCGCAACCGGGGAATGTGACGTTGCTGATCGATACCTACGACACCGAAGCCGCCGCCCATAAAGTGGTTCGTCTCGCGCCGCGCCTGCAGGAACGGGGTATCCAGATTCGCGGGGTGCGCATTGACAGCGGTGACTTGGCGGAACATGCCCGACAGGTTCGGCGCATTCTTGATGACGGCGGGTTGCACGAAGTCACGATTCTCGGCAGCGGCGATCTGGATGAAGACCGGCTGGCTGAATTGCTGGCGACCGGCGCGCCGCTGGACGGTTTCGGCATTGGCACCCGGCTGGATGCCTCTACCGACGCGCCAACGCTGGATATGGTTTACAAATTACAGGAGTATGCCGGCCAACCCCGGCGCAAGCGTTCGGAGGGTAAGGAAACCTGGCCGGGTCGCAAGCAGGTTTATCGGCGAATCAGTGACGAAGGCGTATTTCTTGGCGATTGCCTGGGGCTGGAGGAAGCTCCGCAACTGGGCGAACCGTTGTTGCAACCGGTCATGCGTCAGGGTCAGCGAGTAGCTCCGCCAGAACCGTTGAGCGCGATCCGCGAACGGGTGCAGCAACAACTGGCCGCATTACCGACAGCGTTGCGGACGAATCAGGTGGAACCGCCGTATCCGGTAGCGATTGCCCCGGAATTGCGGGACATGGCGGCGCGCTTGGACCGGGAGGCGCATTAGCAGCGTTGATGGCAAAGGGAAAAATGTAGGATTCAATAGGTGGCGTTCGATCTCTTCCTTTCCACACGACTACTTCTGCCGTTGCAAAAACCGGGTGACTTCCAGTGCAAACGACTCTGCCCGCCAGGTGTTAGTCGCGGTGACGTGCGTGGCGTAAGGCATGACCCATAACCCGCAGTGGGGAATCGCGCCAAACATTTCCAGAATCTGATCCAGGGGCGCCACAGGATCGCGGTCGCCAACGACGATCAAGGTGGGCTGAAAAATACAGTCCAGTACTTCCAGATCGTGCTTGTGATCAGTGGTCGCCGGCTCCAGCGCTTCCGATACCCGGCTGATCACCTCCTCCCAGGCATCCGGCCCTCCCTGTGGCTCATGGATGTCGCTTAACCACTTATGCATCCCGACGCCGCGCCAGTAGGCCGGGTCAGCCATGTTGCGGGTGCCCGCGTGAGTCTGTTCATCCTTGCGGTAACCAATCCGGTACAGCACCAGGCGGCTCACGCGACCGGGATGGTAGAGCGTCAGCCATAGCGCGACCGCTCCGCCCATCGAGGATCCCACCAGATTCGCCTGAGGCAGGTTCAGTTCATCCATCAGTTCCAGCACGGCGCGGCCCATGTCGGCGACGGTCAACCGCTCGGCCACCATCGGGCTGGCCCCATGCCCCAGATGGTCAGGAACGATCACCCGGAAATGGCGGGCGAACAGCGGAATGTGCGGCATCCACTCCGCCCCGCTCATGCCGCCACTGTGCAGCAGCATCAGCGGCTCCCCGTGGCCGCTTTCGGTGTAATGCAGAATCGACATGTTGACTTTCTCGCTCTAAAATCGCATCCCATAATGCCTTACGGCAGCGCGGCGACCTGCTTTAATCCCGCTTGACCCTGCCAGTAACCATCGCAAGCGCCATAGGGCAAGGCGGCGTTCAGCGCCCGCGCCGCTTCGACCGCATCCCGTTCCCCGCGCAGACAGGCCGCGAACGCCGTAATGACGGTTTCCGTGCCCTGCGCCTGCGGGCTGATGCGCAGTACATCGACATGCAATTCCCGCAATTCCGCCAGTTCAGGCAGCAGGTTACAGGTCTGCGCCGACTGGGTCTGAATGCCATTCAGCGTCAGAAATGTCTGACCTTCGCGAGTACTCAGCGTTAAGCCTTCGGGATCGTTCAGACACCGATACTGGCAATCATCCTTGGGCAAATTGTGATAGCGGGCGGTGAAACAGCGGGCGGAATAGGCCAGCGGCATTCGGCCATAGGCAAACACCTCGGTTTCCACGCCTTCGGGCCGTCCAGCCTGAATCGTGCTGAGGGTTTGCCGCGACAATTCCACCGGCATCACCCAGCGTTTCGCACCCAACTCGGTCAGAACGCGCAGGGTCTGGTCATTGTAAACGTTGATCCCGGTCCCCAACACGAACGGCATTTTCCGCTCCGCCAGCAGCCGCACCGCGCCCAGGTCATTGGCTTCCACCGTGAAGCGGTCGTTCTCGCACAACCGCCGCAGGGTTTTGAGTTCCGATTCCGCTTCCAGCAGGGCCAGGGTGGACAGCACGACCTCCTTGCCCGTTGCGCTCAACCGTTCGGCCAGCACCAGCCAGTCGCTGGTGTTCATCAGGTGGCGTTTCGAGCAGACCGTTTCGCCGATATAGACGATATCCACGGGCGCGGTGATGATCCGTTCGTAGAAATCCAGCAGGGTGTCCCGGGGCCAGTAGTACAGCACCGGCCCCAGCGCCAGTTTTGGTTGATGGTACGCGGTCATCATTGCCAGGTCCGGTGATACGCACCCAGCGTGGTCTGCTGGCCTTCCGACACTTTGCCCAATTCTTTCAACCATTCCGGTTTCGGCGTATAGGCCGACGGATCGCGGCGGCAGGCGTCAATCGCCGCCCGCCAGACTTTCGTCACCTGGGTCACATAGGCCGGACTGCGCTGGCGACCCTCGATCTTGATCGCCGCGATGCCCATGGCCTGCAATTGCGGCAACAACTCCAGGGTATTCAGGCTGGTGGGTTCCTCAATCGCGTAATAGGTCTGATCGGCGACCGTGAACCGGCCCTTGCACAGGGTGGGATAACCCGCGGATTCGCCCGGTGCGTAGCGGTCGATAAGCAGTCCGCCGAGTCGCGTTTCCAGCCCCTGAGGCGTTTCTTCCCAGCGCACGGCTTTGGCTGGAGAACAGACCCCGCACATATTGGGTGATTCGCCGGTGACGTAGGACGACAGCAGGCAGCGACCCTCAACCATGATGCACAGCCCGCCGAAGCCGAATACTTCAACGTCCACTGGGCTATTGTCGAGAACATGCTGAACCTGCGGGAGCGAGAGGACGCGGGGCAATACCACCCGGCGGATGCCGAACTGCTCGTAGTAGAAGCGGATGGCTTCGTAGTTCGTGGCGGAACCCTGGACGGAGAGATGCAGCGGCAGGTTCGGATGCTGGTGATGGGCGTAGTCGAGGACGCTGATGTCGGCAGCGATCACTGCGTCCACGCCCAGTTCGGCGGCCTGATCGACCGCCCGTTCCCAGCGCGGCCAGCCGGCCGGTTGCGGAAAGGTGTTGAGCGCCACGAAGACCCGGCGGCCCCGGGCGTGGGCGTATTGAACCCCCTGCACCGCGGTTTTGGCGTCGAAGTTCAGGCCGGGGAAATGGCGGGCGTTGGTGTCATCGCGGAAGCCGATGTAGACGGAATCGGCACCGTTATCAACGGCAGTTTTCAACGAGGGTAGGTTGCCCGCGGGACAAACCAGTTCAAGGGATTTGGACGCAGGCGATTGCATTGAAATAGCCATGTTATTCCCCGCGTTCCCGGGCAATGGCGCGATAGCCGATGTCGGTGCGGTAATACGCGCCTTCCCAATGCACCCGCTTGGCCAGGTTGTAGGCCAGATTCTGTGCCTCGGCGACCGTCCCGCCCAGCGCGGTTGCGCACAGCACCCGCCCGCCATGGGTCACGATAGATCCGTCTTTCGCTTCCACCGTGCCGGCGTGGAACAGCTTGACCTCATCACCCAGTTCTTCGTCATGCGCGGGCAGACCGTGAATCACATCGCCCTGCCGGTAACGGCCCGGATAGCCGCCGGCGGTCATCACGACGCCCAGGGCCGGGCGCGGGTCCCAGTCCACGGCAATCTCGTGCAAGCGCCCATCCAGCGCGGCCTTGCACAGTTCCACCAGATCGGAGCGCAATCGCATGATCAGCGGTTGTGTTTCGGGATCGCCCAACCGGCAGTTGTATTCCAGGACTTTGGGACCCTCAGCGGTCACCATCACCCCGGCGTAGAGAAAGCCGACATAGCGGCGACCTTCCGCCGCCATGCCGCGCACGGTGGGTTCAATAATCTCAGCCATAATCCGGTCATGCAGTTCCGGCGTGACCACTGGGGCGGGGGAATAAGCGCCCATCCCGCCGGTATTGGGTCCCCGGTCGCCATTGTCGCGGGCTTTGTGATCCTGGGAGGAGGCGAACGGCAGGATAAATTGGCCATCGGTCATGACGATGAAACTGGCTTCCTCGCCATGCAGGAATTCCTCGACAACGACGCAGTGACCGGCGGTTCCGAAATCCTTGCCGCTTAACATGCCATGGACTGCCGCCACGGCTTCATCGACGCTTTGCGCCAAAATGACGCCTTTGCCCGCTGCCAGGCCATCCGCTTTCACTACCACCGGCGCGCCCATCTCCCGAATGTAGGTTTCCGCGGCGTCCGGGTCGGTGAAACTCTGATAACGGGCGGTGGGGATGTGATGGCGAGCCAGGAAGTCCTTGGCGAAGGCTTTGGAACCTTCCAGTTGCGCCGCGGCTTTGGAGGGGCCAAAGCAGCGCAGACCGGCCTGGGTGAACAGGTCGGTAATGCCCAGCACCAGTGGGACTTCCGGGCCGACAATGGTGAGGTCCACATGATGACCCTGGGCAAATTTGAGCAAGTCCGGTGGATCATCGGCGGTGATAGCGATGTTCGTGACCTTCGGTTCACGGGCGGTGCCGGCGTTGCCGGGCGCGACATAGACGTTGTTGACCCGGCCCGATTGCGCCACTTTCCAGGCCAGGGCGTGTTCACGGCCACCGCCGCCAATGATTAGAATATTCATCAGAATGCTCTGTAAGTGTGGTGATAGCAGCGCAGAAGATGCGCAGAGTGGGGGTTCGCGGATATGATCGCACTCTAAGATACGCAAGGGGTTACATCAAGCACTAGGAACACCGGTGCGAACGGAATAACGTGATGGCTCCGGGATGCACGATGTATAAATCATTGGCGTTTACCGTGATCTTTCCTATAATCGCCGCCATTTTTCGGCCAATCCCAAAGGGGGTTTGGCGCGACCGGACATCCTTGACGATTTTTCCGGCTTAACGTCCCCGCTAAGAGCGACGCGCGCAACCGGATCACAGGGCTTTGGCAACACACTGAAGGTTTTGTGATTTCTCTCGGTTTTCCCCGGTTTTTTATGAGTCCTGTTAGGAGTAGATTTGATGTCCTCGCTTAGCGAACTGGCCGCCCGTTCCCTGGTGGACGCTGTGACCGAAACCCCCTCGCGTCGGGAACTGGCCAACGCCATCCGCGCTTTGAGCATGGACGCCGTACAACGCGCCGAATCGGGACACCCCGGCGCCCCGATGGGTATGGCCGACTTTGGTGAAGTGTTGTGGAATGATTTTCTGCGCCACAACCCGGCGAATCCCAAATGGCTGAATCGTGACCGGGTCATTTTGTCCAATGGCCACGGCTCGATGTTGTTGTATTCCCTACTGCATCTGAGCGGCTACGACCTGACGATTGACGATCTGCGCAGCTTCCGGCGCCTGGGATCGCGGACCCCCGGCCATCCGGAGCGAAGTCTGACCCCCGGCGTGGAAACCACCACCGGCCCGTTGGGACAGGGTTTGGCCAATGGCGTGGGCATGGCGCTGGCCGAACGGGCGCTGGCGACCCGCTTTAACCGTCCCGGTTTTCCTATTGTCGATCACTACACTTACGTCATTCTCGGCGATGGCTGCCTGATGGAAGGCATCTCCTACGAAGCCTGTTCCCTGGCCAGTAACTGGGGATTGAGCAAGCTAATCTGCCTGTATGACGACAACGGCATTTCCATCGATGGGCCGGTGCGCGGCTGGTTCAACGATGACATTATCAAGCGCTTTGAAGGTTTCGGCTGGCAAGTCATTCCGAACGTGGACGGTCACGATGCGGCAGCGGTGCATGACGCCATTACCCAGGCGCGGACGTCCCTCGACAAGCCGACGCTGATCTGTTGCAAAACCACCATTGCTTGGGGTTCTCCCGGCTGCCGAAGTCGCGGCGACCCGCGAGAAAATCGGCTGGCATTACGAACCCTTTGTCATTCCCCCCGAGACCTATCGCGCCTTCGATGCCCGTGACAAGGGCGTGGTCTGGGAAGCGGAATGGAACGCGATGTTCGCCCGCTACCGGGCCGAAAATTCGGATGCGGCGGCGGAACTCGATCGGCGCTTGGCCTGTGGCTTTCCCGACGACTGGGAAGCACTGGCCTGGAACTTTATCCACGCGACTCAGGATCGTCGCGAAAATATCGCCACGCGGGTTGCGTCGCAGCGGGCGCTGGAAGTCTACAGCCCGCATTTTCCCAGTCTGGTCGGCGGCTCCGCTGATCTCACCGAATCGACCGGTGTTCCCTGGGTGGGCTGCCGCCCCGTGGATTTCGAGCATCCCGACGGGAATCTGATTTATTACGGCGTCCGCGAATTCGCCATGTACGCGGTGATGAACGGGCTGGCGCTGCACGGTGGCTATGTGCCCTTTGGCGGCACGTTCCTGATGTTCGCCGACTATGGCCGCAGCGCGATTCGCATGTCGTCGCTGA
>JFJP01039862.1_pt1 | contig 12463 bp, 11 predicted proteins | sample 431651 | NCBI WGS metagenome assembly JFJP01 (sample SAMN02602958, study PRJNA72255) | Microbial mat metagenome, whole genome shotgun sequencing project. | biome: fresh water; feature: sink hole; material: water; isolation source: purple microbial (photo- and chemosynthetic) mats found in... | reverse complement strand
ATTTGAATTTTACTGATATTAGTGATAAATTACACATTATAATATTATCAATTAATCACATACCTCTATGAAAACTTTTGGCTTAGTTGGTTATCCGTTAACCCAATCTTTCTCACAAAAATATTTCACACAAAAGTTTGAAAAAGAGAAGATTGATGCCCAATATCTGAATTTTTCCATAGAAAGTATTGGCGAATTTCCTGAGATTTTAGATGATACCGAAGGCCTTGCGGGTTTAAATGTTACCATCCCTTACAAAGAAAAGGTGATTCCCTTCATTCATGAATTGGATTCCATTGCTCAAAAAGTAGGTGCGGTGAACCTTATTAAAATTGAAGAACGGAAAAATAAACCTTATCTACTTGGCTCCAACAGCGATGTATATGGTTTTGAGAAATCATTAAAGCCTTTTTTAAAACCAAATCATACCCATGCCTTAATTTTGGGAACAGGAGGCGCTTCGAAAGCAGTACGGTATGTATTAAAAGAACTAGGTATATCATTCAAAATGGTGTCGCGTAAACCAAAAACAGATTGGATAACCTACACCGATATTACACCACAACTTATTAAAGAATACCCTTTAATTATCAATACTACACCCTTAGGCATGTTCCCAAATATCGAAGGTTGTCCATCGTTGCCTTTTGAGGCAATTAACGGCAATCATTTGGTTTATGATATGATTTATAATCCGTTGCAAACAGTTCTGTTGAAAAAGGCATCTGATGCTGGCGCAACGGCAGTAAATGGGTATGAAATGCTCCTTTTACAAGCTGAAAAATCGTGGGAATATTGGAATAAATAGGGAATCTTATCAGCTTAATTTATATTTTAAATAGAGCCACAGATTCACAGATTAGGTTTTAAAATCTGCGAATCGGTGGCTTCTTTTTTTGCGATAATTGAATATGGATATTCTACATTCATCAGAAAAAGTGCCTGAGCTTTTGCCGAATGACCCGCTTTGCAACGATCTTTAGCCTCAATTATTTGTCGGAATTCTTCAATAGTTAGTTTTTCTTTTCCAACTTCCAATAAAGTGCCAACAATGGCCCGTACCATATTTCGTAGAAAGCGGTCGGCTTTGATGGTAAAAATCAGTTGGTGTTCCGTTTCCTGCCAATAGGCTTCCATAATTTTGCAATTATTGGTTTTTACATCGGTATCCACTTTACTGAAACTGGTGAAATCGATGAATTGGAATAGCTGGTTGGCAGCCAAATTCATCAAGTCAACCCTTAAAGGAAGCTGATAAGTAAAACTGAACGGATAATAAAACGGATCCTTGTCTCTGGAAATATAGTATTGATAGGTTCTGCTGGTGGCATCAAATCGGGCGTGAGCTTCGGGATGCATCTTTTTAATGTATTGGATAGCAATTTCCTTTGGCAAAAAACGGTTGAGTTTGTGCACTAAATTAGGCTCGGTTTCCAGTTTTTCAGAAACAGAATCAAAATGAGCCACATAATTTTTTGCATGAACCCTGGTATCAGTCCGTCCACAACCGGTAATGGCAATGGTTTCTTTAAGTATTAAGGTAAATGCTTCTTCCAAAACCTCCTGAACCGAAACCGCATTGGGTTGGTTTTGCCATCCATGGAAAGGGGTGCCGTTATAGTCCAATACAATAAAATAGCGAGGCATAGTTCTTTTTTCTGCAAATAAAACAAATTTATATCATCGGTAATGAATATTTTGGGATTATTCGGTTGTTAAAAATAGTGAGAAGTATTTTCATCGAGGAATTATTATCAGCTTATTTCAGTGGAAATACCTATCTTCGTTACCTTTAATTGCTCATTTTTCAGCCATCTAAAACCTATTATTAATCTTGATATTTTCTAAAAAAGTTAAAAAAAAGTTAAATCCGGTTAAATATGGTTAATGCATTATGTGGTTGCCAAAACAATAGCAATATTTGCATCGTTAAATTTTTAGCACGTTAAATTAGATGATATTTTTACTACAGCTATTATAAATTAAAAAAAATAACATAAATAAACTAATATGAGCGAGATTGTTGATATTAAAGAGCTTAATGAGCGCATTCAAAGAGAAAGTGCTTTTGTTGATTTGATCAGCATTGAAATGAACAAAGTAATCATTGGTCAAAAGCATTTAGTTGAAAGCCTTTTGATTGGTTTATTATCCGATGGGCATATACTGCTCGAAGGGTTGCCTGGCTTGGCAAAAACATTGGCCATTACAACGTTGGCAAAAACAACCCATGCCGGATTCAGCCGGATACAGTTTACTCCCGATTTATTGCCAGCCGATGTGGTTGGTACCATGATTTATAGCCCTAAAAAAGAAGAATTTACGGTAAAAAAAGGACCTATTTTCAACAATTTTGTATTGGCCGATGAAATTAACCGTGCCCCCGCCAAAGTGCAAAGTGCTTTATTGGAGGCCATGCAGGAAAAACAAGTCACCATTGGCGACCAAACTTTTAAATTGCAACAACCGTTCCTAGTGCTGGCAACCCAGAACCCTATTGAACAAGAAGGAACGTATCCGCTTCCCGAAGCACAGGTGGATCGGTTCATGCTCAAAACCATTATTCATTATCCGAAAAAGGAGGAGGAACTAATGATTGTGCGTGAAAACCTTTCTAAAAATTTCCCTGAGCCCAACGCCATTCTTAAAACTGAGGATATTCTGAAAGCCCGTGATGTGGTTAAGGATGTCTATATGGATGAAAAAATTGAAAAATATATTGTTGACATCGTTTTTGCTACCCGCTATCCAGCAGAATATGGACTACCACATTTAAAAGATATGATAAGTTTTGGTGGTTCCCCAAGAGCAAGTATCAACCTTTCGAAAGCAGCAAAAGCTTATGCATTTATTAAGCGCAGGGGATATGTAATTCCTGAAGATGTTCGTGCCATGTGCCACGATGTGCTACGCCACCGTATTGGGTTAACCTATCAGGCCGAGGCTGAAAATATGACATCGGAAGACATTATCAACGAAATATTAAACACCATTGAAGTTCCTTAGTAGACTTTGAGATATGAGACAATGAGATATGAGAAACTAGTTCCTAGAAACAAGAAACACATCTAATAGCAAGTTTCTAAATTCAAATCTCTAAACTCTAACATCTAAACTCTAAATTCTAATAACGATGGAAACTTCAGAACTATTAAAAAAAGTACGACATATTGAGATAAAGACCCGGGGGCTTTCGAACCAGATTTTTGCGGGGGAATATCATAGCGCTTTTAAGGGCAAAGGGATGACTTTTAGCGAGGTGCGCGAATACCAGTATGGCGATGCCATCCGAAATGTGGATTGGAATGTTACAGCTCGGCTGAATCACCCGTATGTTAAGGTATTTGAAGAGGAACGTGAACTTACTGTAATGCTGTTGGTGGATGTGAGCGGGTCGAAGAATTTTGGTACCCACTTACAATACAAACAGGAATTAATTACTGAAATAGCAGCAGTACTCTCTTTTTCGGCCATTAAAAACAACGATAAAATTGGGGTTATCCTGTTTAGCGATAAGGTGGAGAAATTCATTCCACCGCAAAAGGGACGAAAACATATACTGCGCATCATTCAGGAATTGCTCAATTTTGAACCGGAAAGCAAGCAAACCAATATAGCAGTGGCTTTGGAGTATTTAACCAACGCTATTAAAAAGCGTTCCATAGGCTTCATCCTTTCCGACTTTATCGACACCAAGTTTAAAGATGCTCTCACTATTGCCAACCGAAAGCATGATATCGTGGCATTACGGGTATTCGATCAACGGGAAACTTCCATCCCAAGCATGGGTCTGGTAAAAATGGTAGATGCCGAAACCAACGAATTCAAATGGGTGGATACTTCAAGCAAGTCAGTTCGCCAAGGTTACGAGCATTGGTGGAACAACCACACCAACAACATTGAGCAGACTTTTAAAAAGTGTGGGGTTGACTATGCATCGGCCGCAACTGGCGAAGATTATGTGAAACCACTTATTTATTTATTTAAACACCGAGGAGCATAATTTTATGATAAGGCAAAAACAATATAATATATTTTTAATACTGGTGCTATTATTTGGAGTATCAGCTCAGCAGTTGAAAGCACAGGTTACTGTATCAGTAAAAATGGACACCGTGCGTCTTTTGATTGGTGATCAAACGAAACTGAGGATGGAAGCTGTTTTTCCTGCATCGGCTTTGGTTGGGTTTCCCATATTTGCTGATACTATTATCAAAAACCTGGAAATAGTAAATATTGCCAATCCCGATACCGTAAAAGAAAATGGAAATTTAAAGGTGACGCAAGAATACACCGTTACCAGTTTTGATGCAGGTACTTACGAAGTTCCACCCATGAATTTTACCGTTGGTTTTCCCAAATCGGGAAGATTGGATACACTTCTATCGGTTCCGGTTTATTTTATTGTAATGACCATGCCTCTTGACACGGTCACCCGTAATGCTATTGCCGACATAAAGAAACCCATTGAGGCACCGCTAACGATGGCTGAAGTATGGCCTTATGTGGGTTATGGGTTGGCGGTGCTGGTTATTCTATTTTTGGCCTATTTCCTTTATATGAAATTTGCCCGCAAAAAACCCATTTTTGAAAAACGGGAAATACCCAAAGAACCGGCTCACATAATAGCGTTGAGGAGTTTAGATGCCTTGAATGAGGAAAAGGTATGGCAACGGGGGGAATTGAAAGAATACTATTCCAGGCTTACTGAAGTAGTTAGGAGATATATCGAAGACCGTTTTCAAATACCGGCTATGGAATCGACCAGCGATGACATTATTGATGCATTTCGCTCCGGTGGACTTTTAACCAATGAACTTAAAAACGATTTGTTTGACACATTGGTCCGGGCCGACTTTGTAAAGTTTGCCAAGGCAACCACTTTAGCTGATGAAAACGAAGAGAGCATGAAGTTTGCCTACAATTTTGTTCTTAAGACAAAACCAGTTGAAATCCTTAGGGAAGAAGATGAAATAGAAAAAGGAGATTAGAGAATAGAAATTAGAATCTAGAAACCAGAAACTAGAAACTAGAAACCAGAAACATCAGTTTAATTAACATGGAAAACATCACTTTTCATAATCCCGGTTTGCTTTACTTATTATTGCTGCTAATACCATTAATTGCTTGGTATGTTTGGAAGCAAAGCAGCATGCAGGCATCCATCCGGTTATCATCGGTAAAAGGATTTGCCCGCACACCCAAAACCTACAAGTATTATTTAAGGCATGTGCCTGCTGCTTTGCGGATTCTAGGTTTGGCGGCCTTAATAATTGCATTGGCCCGTCCGCAAAGTACCGATAACTGGAGCAATACCTCAACAGAAGGAATTGATATTGTTATAGCGCTCGATATTTCCGGCAGCATGCTTGCCGAAGATTTTTCACCCAACCGGTTGGAGGCGGCGAAGAAAGATGCCATCCGTTTTATTTCCGGCCGGCCGAACGATCGCATTGGATTGGTGGTATTTTCGGGCGAAAGTTTTACTCAATGCCCTTTAACCACTGACCATGCGGTACTTATCAATCTGATTAATGATGTTAAGCAGGGAATGATTGAAGACGGCACAGCAATTGGTCTTGGTTTGGCTAATGCAGTAAGCCGGTTAAAGGAAAGTACGGCCATGAGCAAAGTGGTGATACTCATGACCGATGGAGTTAATAATCAAGGGGAAGTTCCCCCACTTACAGCAGCCGAAATTGGAAAAACCTTTGGAATCCGGATTTATACAATTGGTGTGGGTACTGAGGGAAAAGCTCCTTATCCGGTAACAGATATGTTTGGGAATAAAAGGTATCAGCAAATGGATGTTGAGATTGACGAAGAGGTGCTGACCCAAATTGCCCAAACCACCGACGGAAAATACTTTAGGGCTACCGATAACGAAAGGCTTGAAGAGGTTTACACAGAAATTGATAAATTAGAAAAGTCGAAAATTGAGGTGAAAGAATACAGCAAAAAGAATGAAGAATATCTTCCATGGGTTTTATTGGCAGGAATCCTTCTTTTACTGGAGTTGGGACTGAGAAATTCCATCTTGCGCTATGTACCGTAACGTTTAAAGTTAACTAGTATGTTTCAATTTGCACACATCGAATTATTATATGGTTTAATCGCTTTGCCACTGTTGGGGATACTATTTATTTTGGCTCTTCAAAATAAAAAGCGTGCCTTAAAGGCGTTTGGTGATTATACTCTGGTAAAGGGCCTATCGCCCGATGCTTCTGCTGAACGCCCATGGATTAAATTTATCATTGCAGAAACGGCTCTTATGCTTATTATTATAGCTATGGCAGGACCTCAATTTGGAACTAAATTAAGGGAAACAAAGCGCGAAGGGATTGAATTGGTGATTGCTTTGGATGTATCGAACAGCATGCTTGCCGAAGACATTGCCCCCAACCGATTGGAAAATGCTAAGCGGGCTATATCTAAACTGGTGGATAGGTTGCATAACGATAAAATTGCATTAATCGTTTTTGCTGGGGATGCTTTTGTTCAGTTGCCAATGACTACCGATTATGCTGCTACCAAAATGTTTTTGAATACCATAACGCCAAATTTGGTGTCGAATCAGGGCACAGCTATTGGAGCAGCCATTGAGCTGGGAATGAAATCTTTTACTCCGGGTGATGAAAAAAATAAGGCCATGATAATTATTACCGATGGCGAAAATCACGAAGGGAACGCATTGGAACTGGCTTCTGAAGCCCAAAAAGCAGGAATTGTGATTCATACCATTGGTATGGGATTGTCGAAAGGAGCGCCAATTCCTCAATATAATAATATGGGTCAAAAAGATTACCGCACCGATGCACAGGGCTCGGTAGTGATTTCGAAACTGGATGAGGATATGCTTAAAAAAATTGCTGCATCCGGCGGAGGTAAGTACATCAGGGCAAACAATACCAAATCAGGATTGAACGCTTTGTTCGATGAACTGAACAACCTGGACAAAGTGGAAATGGAATCGAAAGTATATGCCGAGTATGAAGAACAATACCAGTATTTTGTGGGATTTGCTTTGTTATTTTTGTTTTTTGATTTTTTTATCATGGCAAAGAAAAACAAACGGTTAAGTACCACGAATTTATTCAAGAAAAACTTGCTTCAAGTAAATAATTAGAGGAGGAAAGCAAAATGACACGATATTTAATGTTGAGTTTATTCACGATTTTGTTTTTATTTTCCAATGCTCAGCAAGAACGGAAATACATCCGGCAGGGAAACCGGGAATATAAAAAGGCTGCTATTGATTCGGCTCATGTTGATTCTACAAAATTCGTGAACGCTGAATCGGACTATAGAAAAGCATTGGATAAGGATCCAAACAACTGGGCGGGCATATACAATTTGGCGAATTCGCTATACCGACAACGTAAGCTCGAAGATGCCACCAAACAATATATGGCAGCCTCCGGAATGGAAAACAAAGACAAAAAGGAAGTGGCTATGGCATTTCATAACTTAGGCAACACTTACTTGGAATCGAATAAACTGGATGAAGCGATTGAAGCTTATAAGAGTTCTTTGCGCAACAATCCAAGTGATTTGGAGACAAAATACAACCTGGCCTGGGCACAGGATAAACTGAAGAAGCAACAAGAACAGCAGCAAAAAGACGATCAGGATCAGGATAAACAAGACAAGGATAAAGATAAGAAAGATAAAAAAGAGGATCAAAGCCAGAACCAGAAGAACGACGAACAAAAGCAAGATAAAAATAAACAAGAGCAAAGTCAGCAGCAAAAACAAGATCAACAGCAGCAGAAGCAACAGCAACCAAACCAAATTTCAAAAGAAGATGCTATGAGGCTTTTGGAAGCATTGCAAAACGATGAAAAAAGTGTTCAAGAAAAAGTGCAAAAACAAAAAGTTCAGTCTAAGAAGCGTAGTTCGGAAAAAGATTGGTAGCGTTAGCCTATATGTATCGAAATAGTATCTTTGCACAAAATGGTAAGGATTCCATAGAATCTGAACCCTACAGATAATAAAAATAGATGATTAGAATAATAACTATTCAAAGAAAATTAAGAATGGGACTAGTAAAATACAGGAAATTTTTGTTAATCCTTGTCTTCATTGGGAGCACGTATTTTTTAAGCTGGGGTCAAGCGGTTGAGTTTTCAGCTTCAGCACCACGAGCCATTGAAATGGGCGAGCAATTTCGTGTAACCTATTCACTGAATGCAAAAGGTAGTGATTTTGAAGATCCAAATTTTGGAAATTTCAGGGTTCTTTCCGGACCTAATATTTCAACCAGTAGCAGTGTGCAAATAATAAATGGGAGCATTTCACAAAGTGTTTCTTATTCGTATGCTTTTATTTTGTTGGCATCTACCGAAGGGGCACAAACCATCACACCAGCTAAAGTTAAAGTAAAAGGAAAGATTTATGAGTCAAATGCCTTATCCATTGAAGTTGTAAAAGGTGCCCAATCAAATCAAGCCGCACCAAGTGGAACAAACCAAGCGGGAACAGTCAACCGACCATCTTCAAGTAATAGTAAACTATTTGTAACAGTAGAAGTTGATCGGAAAACCCTGTACCAGGGAGAAAGTTTGGTAGCTCAAATTAAATTATATACCCAGCAGAGTTTGTCTGGATTCGAAGAAATAAAATTTCCACCGTTCACTGGTTTCTGGAGTCAGGATATTGAAACTCCTCAGCAAATTGAGCTTCACGGCGAAAATGTAAATGGACAAGTTTATCAAGTGGGTTTATTCAAAAAAACGTTGTTATTCCCTCAACATTCCGGTGAAATAACCATCGACCCATTTGAAATTACCATGATTGTGCAAGAGCGAACCCGCAGTAACAATCCTTTCGATGATTTTTTTGGAGGTTCTTACCGGCGCATTCCAATTAAAGCGATTAGCGACCCAGTAAAAATTTCGGTTAAACCATTGCCTGGAAATAGTCCCACTGATTTTGCAGGCGCTGTAGGAAAGTTTACCATGAGTGCTACGGTTGATAAAACGAAAGTTAAAGCCAATGAAGCCATTACGTTAAAAGTAAAAGTTTCCGGTACAGGAAATCTTAAATTGATTAAGGCATTAAATGTTGATTTTCCTCCTGATATTGATGTATATGATCCTAAAACCAATCTGAATACAAAAATTACCAACGAAGGAATTAATGGGAGTGTAACGTTTGATTATTTATTTATTCCCCGCTTTGCAGGGAACTTCCGTATTGCTCCCATATCATTCAGTTATTTCGACCCCAGTTCAAAGTCATACAAAACCATCACTTCGCAGGGATTCGATATTACAGTTGACAGAGGTTCCGGCGATCAGGAAATGACCTCGGGAGTGGTTCAATCAACAACCAAAGAGGATGTGAAGTATATTGGTAAAGACATCCAGTACTTAAAATCAAATTCCCTTTTAAAGAAAAAGGAGAGCTTCTTTTTTGGTTCCTTGCTATTCTATTCCGGATATGTAATCGCTTTGTTGATTTTTGTTGTAATACTTTTAATACGGAGAACTCAGATTCAACAAAGCGCCAATCAAGCAAAAACAAAGAAAGGGAAAGCTAGTAAAGTATCCCGTAAGCGACTGAAACAAGCACTTGCTTTTATGAAGCAAAACAATTCCGAAAAATTTTACGATGAAATACTGAAAGCCATTTGGGGATATTTAAGCGATAAATTGGCTATCCCGGTTGCGAATCTTTCAAAAGATAATGTAAGCGAATGGCTGGTTAAACATCAGGTTGAAACGCAGGATATTCAGGAATTAATGCAGCTGCTCGATTCCTGTGAATTCGCACGATTTGCCCCAACTATGGTTTCGGGTGGAATGGAAGAAGTATATGGTAAAGCAGGAAATCTGATTTCAAAACTTGATCAAAAAATTAAATAATGGCACAGTTTAAAATAGTTTTAATAGTTGCTTTATTGAGCATCGTTGGGCTTGCAAAGTCAAATACCAATCAGGCAATCCTTGATTCGGCTGCTTCATATTATTCAAAAGGGCAGTTCGAAAAGGCGATTAATTCTTACGAGCAGGTATTAAAAAATGGCTATGAATCCATTGATTTATATTATAATTTGGGAAATGCGTATTATAAGTCAAATAAAATTCCATGGGCCATATTAAATTATGAACGGGCTGCTAAATTAGCTCCAAGCGACGAGGATGTCAAGTTCAATTTGGAATTGGCCAACACCTATATTGTTGATAAAATTGAAGTGATACCTGAATTTTTTTTGAATTCCTGGGCCACTGGTTTTGTTATGATTTTATCAACCAATGAATGGGCTATATTGAGCTTATTAACTTTTGTAATAGGATTGACCTTATTATTGATTTTCTTTCTGTCAGGAAAAGTTTGGGCAAGAAAAATATCCTTCTGGTTTGGTGTATTGCTACTTATTGTTTCATTGTTTACTTTCAATTTTTCTCGAAAGCAAAAATGGTTGATCGAAAATGAACCCAGCGCCATAGTTATTACGCCATCTGTTGTAGTTAAAAGTGCTCCATCAGAAACCGGAACCGAATTATTTTTAATTCATGAGGGACTGAAAATAAAAGTTACCGATAACCGAGGAGTTTGGCGCCAGATTAAACTTTCCAATGGTAGCAAAGGCTGGGTAAAAGAAACCGATTTTATAGTTATTTAGAATAAGGTTTACGTTTGAAAAAAGCCATTTTGGACCCTCATTCCAAAGTGGCTTTTTTTGTTTTTGTAAGTCACAATCGTAAAGGCAAATAACTTCTGTATTTTCAAAACTACCGCAAATTTATTTAAATGAAGTTGCTTTAAAAATAAAAATAGTTGTAAATTGGGTTCCTAATTTATACCCAAAACTAACAACGAATCGGCTTATGAAAAAAATCTTACTCGTGCTAACTGTAGTATTATTATGGAACGCACTACCCATGCTTGCTCAGGAAAAGAGTACCAAAGCAGAATCTATTTACCGCAGAAGTTCATTGCATACCATTTTGCTTGAAACTGGCGATTTTTTAAACAAAGAAATGGTTATGAATTCATATAATCAGGCTCCATTTCCTGATAAATACAACGACCATAAATTACCGGGTTCTGTTTTCCGTTTTGAAGATTATATAACCCTTACTCCCGAAGAAAAAGCAGCTTTAAATGACACTGTTGCTGCCGTGAGTGATGATAAGTCGAAAGACTCCAAAAGAGAAAAGATGCAGACACAAGCTATTGAAACTTATCTTCAACGAAACAAAATTGCCAACCAGATGGTGGCAAAATGGTTTAGCAGAGATGCAAATGGAGCATTTAAAATGGATATGATTCATGAGCGCGGTTCCTATGATGCTACCGAAATGGCAGCCCAAATGGCCCAAAAAGGCATCCGTGGTTTGGCTTCGCTTAAAGATGCCGGTGAGGAACTCATCAGCAATACGTTTATTGTGGTTAACAAAATGAATTTTGTTGAAAACGAACCCATTGCTCGGGCAGTAAAAGAAGCAGCCTATTTAGCCGCTACCCAAATAAGCAATTCCATGGCTCGCATGGCTACTGAAAAGTCAGCCGATATTCTATACAATTCAACCAAAGATGGCTATTCAGTTTGGACTATTTCCTATTTGTATCAGCTAAACTGGAACGAAGATATAGCCAATACTTTTTATATGAATATGTGGATGGATTCTACATCATTGGATCCTGCACGTAAAATACTCTTTGATACCACAACCATGTTTACTATGAAATATGTTGGTTTTGCCAAGGCAAAATCTGTTATTTTGGTAAGCTTAGGAAAGGAGACGCAAGCTATTATACAACAAGCAACCATCCGTAATATTGACAAAGTATATACCAAACTGCAGAAAGAGTTCGACGTATTTAAAACTAAAACCCCGATTTATTCCACCGACCCAGCGGTAATGGCTAAAATAGGTTTGAAAGAAGGAGTGGAACCGGGCGATAAGTTTGAAGTACTTGAAATGGTGTGGGATAAAAAAACCCAAACAACAAAATATGCCCAAGTGGGTGTTGTTAAAGCCGAAAAGGGCATGATTTGGGATAACCGGTATAATATGGGGGTTGAAACGGGTGATAAAGAAGAAGAAGCCGGAAACACTAAAATTGATGGCACCCACTTTAAAGGCGGTGGAAAGAATATTATGGCTGGTATGTTACTCAGGCAGATTAAATAGAAAATAAATAAAATTTATTAGTTAAGCCAGGGCAGCCATGCTCTGGCTTCTCTTTTTTTTAAAGATATTTTTTAATAATTATTATTAGATTTTGAAGCCAGGAAATATACCCAAATGCGACAGAAAACGCATTTGAAATCCTGTAAGGATTTCAAATGAATAGCCCCGAGTTTTAACTCGGGGAATATGAATTTGTGCATAAAACGGCGCACCCTGCGAGAAATCATTGAAATTACGAAGAAATCGTGCGTCGAAAATGGAAATTTAAAATCGAAGTTCCTAAATGCATTTGCCCTAGCCAAAAGCGAAGATTAAATTTT
>JFJP01029797.1_pt1 | contig 12463 bp, 9 predicted proteins | sample 431651 | NCBI WGS metagenome assembly JFJP01 (sample SAMN02602958, study PRJNA72255) | Microbial mat metagenome, whole genome shotgun sequencing project. | biome: fresh water; feature: sink hole; material: water; isolation source: purple microbial (photo- and chemosynthetic) mats found in... | reverse complement strand
ACAGAACTGGCTCCCGGCATCACAGCGAAATTGCTCATCAGAGACTATGCCATCGTGGATACGGTGATATCGGGAGAAACAAACGCCGCTTATGCCAATTTCCCGGCACCTTACAATCAGGCTGACTACTCCTCGCAGATCAAGGTACGGGAATGGTATGAAAAGGGCTACATCGAGAAGGACGTCATCACGCGCGATGATGTGGAGGGAACCTTCACGGCCGGCAAGGCGGCTTCCTTCTATTGGGATGCCGCGCAGTACAACACGGTCGTTTCTGCCCTGACTCAGTCTGTATCAGGCTCCAGGCTTGAAATATGGGATCCCGATCCGCTGAGCTCCCAGAATTTCGTGGGCATGAAAAAAGGATCCTACACCGCATGGAATTTCATATGCATTCCTGTGACGACCCCCGATGACAAAGCGGAACGCATCATGAAATTCTTCGATTGGATGTTTGCAGCCGTCGAAAACCACGACCTGATTGAATGGGGCATCGAAGGAACGAATTTCGTTGCCGTCGGAACAGACAAATACACCTACCCGGAAGGACTGGACCTGACCACCAACTACAATTTCCCGGGATACGAATTGTCCTGGAATCCGAACTTCATCCGATATCCTCAGGACTATCCGGAAGATGTGCTCCACGTGATGAAATCGGCCAACGACACCAAAACCTATTATGACCCGATGCTGTCCGGTTTCCGCTTCAATGGGGATCCGGTGAAGAACCAGCTGGCAAATCCCGATTTCCTGACATCAAAAACCATGTCGGACAATCTGACGCTGGGCATCTTCGCAGATGTGGAAGCGGAATACGCAGCCATCGATGATTCAATGGGCAAAAACAAGACTCTGCAGGAAGACATCGCGGCCATCAAGGCGGAAGTGCTGAAGCAGGCCGAAGTGTATCTGGCTGAAAGGAAAATCTCCGACGAAAAAATCAGCCTGAAATACCCCACAGTCGCCGAACTGAAAGCCCAATACAAATAAGCCGCCGATAGAAACAGGAAGGCCTGCGCAATCAAACGACGCAAGGAGCGGTTGCATGCCAGGATGGTTATATTTCCATTTTTTCAGCCCCAGATATTTCAACAATGGAGTGACAAAAGCAAACCGTGCGAAAGCGCGGGCCGCAAAACCTGAAGTCTAAAGCACCAAGTGCCAGGATGGTTCAGTTGCCATTCTCCGGGAAAAGGGAACCTTGGTCGGCTTTTCAAATTCCAGACGACGTTTTCCTGCCTTGCAGCCAAATTGCGTCAGGCTTGTTTCAAAAGCCGGGGATGTCATTCATGATTCAGGCCGACACGAAGGCCGATGGACCTGGATGCGCCGCCAATGACCCGCACGACTATCGAAAAACGGTTCGTGTTCTTGGAAAGGGAATGGTCATTTATGTCTCGCAAAATCATGGCTCTTTTATTATGTCTCACACTTGTTTTTTCTTCTTCCGTCTGGATATCCGCCGCGGCAGAGGACGTGTCCGAACCTCTGGTCATCACATTCGACCAGGCAGCGTCCACACCGGGTGGCGAATCCCATTGGAATATTCAAAACGCCAACCCCGTGGCCGTACCCTATCAGTTTCAACTTGTCGGCTCTACCGGCACAACACCGGAGAGAATCGGCGTCGGCATCGCGACAGTTGGAAACAGCATCCTTGTGACAGATACCGTGGATACGGAACTGCCAAGAATCGATAAAATAAGCATCCACTGGGAGCAGGAGCTGGCTGACGCAACAACGGATGCCTCCATCACGGCCTTCAGCACGGAGTTCTTTCTCCTTACGGCTGCCGCCGTTCATGGCGACATTCAGAAAGACGATGACTCCGACAGTCTGCTTGGAACGACCAATTACTGGAAAGATACAATGCTGGACCTCGAGGCCGTTCCCATCGCGCAATCAGAGTTTGACAGCTGGGGCGGTGACATGACCGGCTCGGATGATACGAATCCGGATGAGCTGCTGATGGATTCCGACAAGACCATCTCCGCCGTCTTCACCCTGAAGGATTACGATGTGACGGTCAGCACCTCCATCTCCGGAAACGGAGAGGGGTCCGTCACCGGCGGTGGAATCTTCGCCGCCTTCTCCACACCCACCATCATCGCCACCCCGGATGCAGACAGTTGGTTCGAGGGTTGGTATCTCCAGGGAAATTTCGTCTCCGACAGCGCAACCTTCACCTTGCCGGGCATCATGACAGATGTGACCTATGTCGCGAATTTCATGGCCGACGGAACATCATATCCGGAAGCCAGACTGGTTCTGGACAAGAAGGCGAACGGGTCGGATGGCCCGGTATCCCTGAATGTGAATGGGACAGTCACCTACACGATTCTTGTGACGAATGCCGGCAATGTCACCGTATCTGCCATTGAACTGGTTGATTCGATGGCGTGGGATTCACCGTATGATGCATTCATTCTGGCGCCATTGGCCTCGAAGGAATTCACTTTCACGAAAACTTTCCATGATGCCGGCAATTATACGAATACAGCCACGGTCGGCGGCATCGCCATGATGGTGCCTTTTGATTCAGAGGAAGATGCAATTGAAGTCGATGTCGGTCCTTACGTCGATCAGGTGATGGTCACGGTCAGCACCCCGACACCGACACCAACGCCGACCGCGACGCCAACAGCCTCCCAGACAACTTCGACCTATGTCGCACCCAATGTGTCGTTCACCGTTGTCAACGAAGGACCCGGTCATGCCCTGCCGGGCACTGGTGTCTTCAGCCAGAACAGCGTCATCCAGATGCTGATCCTGCCTGATGCAGGTGCCACATTTGTCGGTTGGTTCGGCACAAACGGATCCGAAATGCTCGATGGCCGAATACTCATGACCGGCAACAAATCCGTCATCGCACGTTTTGCCCCGATCGGGACCATTCCCGATACGACCATACCGGTCGCTCCACCCGTCATAACCCCAGAACCGATTGTTGTCCCCGTCGTCACCCCGACCCCGCAGCCGGTTGAAATCCCGGTTGTGGAACTGCCGCAGGAAGAAGTGCCGGAAGCGGCGCCTACACTGCCCCAAACGGCAGGATTTCCGATTGAGCTCTACGGATTGTTTGCCTCAGGTCTGATTGGCACCGGCATCCTGCTCCGCAGAAAGTCAACACGGAAATGATGAGAAAAGACTGATATCACTCTCTTCTGGATGCCTCATGCGAATCTCGTGATTCGCATAAGCTCCCGGACAGGGAAGGCCGGACCGCAAACGCTGTGGTCCGGCCTTCCTTGTGCTTTTCACCTGAATCAGGCGATCGTGATATAATGACCAGGACAGTTCGCATTGAAGATGACGGATTCAGGTCCGTTCATCAATGGATGTCTGATGCATGAATGTTTTTTTGTCCACAACGCAACCAAACATAGAAGAACAGGGGGCGCAACATGCCAAAATTCGGAGTCAGCATCTACAGTGTCAGCCGCAAAATCATGGCCGGTGAATGGACCGCCATGCAAGGTATAAAGTGGTTGGCGGAACAAGGCGCGGAAGTCATTGAACTTGTTCCTTTCGGGATAGATTTCATCAAGGAGCCCGAGCTGATTCAGCAATGTCTGGATACAGCCGCGGCATGCGGGGTTAAAATCGACAACTTCTCCCTGAACGCCAATTTTCTGCAAATCACGGAAGAGCAGTATGCTGCGGAAGTCGCCAGAGTGAAAACCTACATCGATATTTCCGGCAAACTTGGCGTATCCACCCTTCGGGTGGACTGCGCAGGATTCAGACGACCCATTGAAACCAATACGACAGCGAATTTCATCCGGGAACTCCCTGTGATTGTGCGTACCTACGAGGATTTGTGCGATTATGCCATCAAATATGACATCACCATTCTTTTGGAGAATCATGGCTTTCATGTGAACGGATCAGAGCGGACGGCATTTGTCTTCGAAGCTGTAAAAAGGCGGAATTTTGGCGGTCAGCTCGATTGCGGGAACTTCATCTGTGTGGATGATGTTCCTGAAGCCGCCATCAAAATGAACATCGGATATGCCACCACCATACACATGAAAGATTTCTACATCCGGCCGGAAAGCCGCAATCCCGGCGATGCCAGTCAGTTTGACTGTTCGAATTCCTGGTTCCGCTCCCGGTTCGGGAATTACCTTCGAGGCTCCATTCTGGGTCAGGGGGACCTGGACATTCCCGCCATTGTCAGAACCATCAAACAATCCGGCTTTGACGGCAATATCTTCATCGAGTACGAAGGCATGGAAGACTGTCTATACGGAACGAAAGTGTCTCTGGACAACCTGCGGAGAATCTGGGCGGAGGTGTGAACAACCGCTTGTTTCACGGACACTGCCTTTTACGTCTCAGGAATGCCTTCGTTTCAATTCTTTTTCCTGATACATGAGCAAGTCCACCTGCTTCATGAATTCTTCGGACTTCATGCCGGTCTGCGGGTCAAATACGGCATATCCCATGCTGAATCCCAATTGAAAGGGGCTTTCGTTTCGTTGATTATACGCGCGGACCGCATCCTCAATTCGTTCGACGGTTGCCTCCAATGCGGACCGACCGCAGCCATTGAGCACCACATAGAATTCATCGCCCCCGAAGCGCGCAATGAGATCGTCTGTCCGCAGGCATTTGCGGAGCACCACGGTTGCGGCTTCCAGCGCTTTATCCCCCATATCATGTCCGTATGTGTCGTTGATGAACTTGAAATTATCCAGATCGATCATGATGGCGGAAAATGACCTTTCTGCAGAAGCCTCTTCAATTCGTTCCCTCAGATAGGACTCCAGTTTTTTCCGGTTGTATGCGCCCGTCAGGTAATCGGTCTGCATGGTTCGGCTCTGGATGCTGAAGAAAACGATGAGCAGCGAAAGCGTGAGTCCGTGCAGCATGAGGGAGGTCCCGGGAAAACTCAGTTGCAGCAGGATGCAGATGGACGGAGGAACCGGGAAGAAAACCAGCGCGACATAGTTCCTCCGTTCAATCTGTTTTTTGTTGAAAACCACCATGAACAGGGATGATGCGGTAATCAGGATGAATTGGGCAAGACCAACCCAGAACAGGGGTCCCCGGTGATAGACCTGCCGGTCGTCAAACGAGTAATACCAGCCGGTGAACTGGGATGCCACCAGCAGGGAGAAGTTTCCGAGATATAGCACCATGAGCGGGATCCCCCAGCGCATGGTTTCACGATCGCTGTGGTACACCTGTCTGTGGACATAAAGGAAATACAAGGAAGGGATGACCGTGTTCAAGGAAAAGATGACAAAACTCCCGGCACGGCTCAACAGGACAAAGGACGGTTCCATTCTTCCTTCAAACCAGGATAACGCATCTGATGTCAGCATGAGCAGCGTCGTCATGAGCATCCAGAAATAAAGACGATGCAGCAGGTTGCTTTCCTCAACCGTTTTTGATGCATGAATCCCGATGACAATGACAATGACAAGGGAATAGATATCGATGATAACATTGAAAACAGAATCCAATCTCCGGCCTCCCTATTTGGTTCACGCTTTCATCCTACCATCATATTGTCTTTCCAGTCGAGCTGCATTCAGATTTTTTCTTTGTTCGCCATCTTGCGGTAAAACTCCTTCAGGCTGCCACCCATGGTTTTGGGATTCATCATGCGAATCCGAAGATAGAGGTCTCCGCGTCTGCCCTGTGAATCACGGTACCCTTTTCCGGCAATCCTGATTTTCCCGTCCGTCTGAATGCCTTCCGGTACCTGAACCAGAATCTTGCCATCCAGTGTCTCGACTTTCGCCTCGCAGCCCAACCCGGCTTCCCAAGGCAAAAGGTCCAGCGGGGTTTCAAGATCCAGGCCATTCAGCAGGAAATGATTATCTTCCAGCACAATGACCTTGATGATCAGGTTGCCGTTTCGGCCTCCCTCCATGCCGGGATTCCCTTGCCCGGCCAGCTTGATCCGCTGTCCGCTCAGAATGCCGGACGGAATCTTGAACGAGATGGTCTTCCCCGAGGCACTGTCCCGCAGATTGACCTTTTTCTCAATCCCATGATAGGCTTCCTTCAAAGGAATGCTGATTTCCGCCTCGATGTCTTCTCCATCCTGCGCAAAGTGTCTCGTCCGACGGCTTTTGTTTGTATCCCTGCCAAAAAGATCACTCAGGCTGTCCGGATCTCCTCCGAAAAACATGTTGAAAAAATCGCTGAAATCATTGTCGGGCGAGGAACGGGGTGAATATCCCGCTTTCCCCCGCTGCGTCTGCGATGGGTCAAAGTCCCTGCCGTTCTGAAATTTGGCTTCTTCAGCCAGTGCATCATATTTCTTTCTCTTGTCAGGGTCTCCGAGCACTTCATACGCTTCACTGAATTCTTTGAAAAGCTCCTCGGATTTTTTGTTGTTCGGGTTCGCATCCGGATGATGCTTTTTGGCAAGATTCCGGAATGCCTTCTTGATTTCCGCCTGTGATGCAGTTTTTCCTACACCGAGGATTTCATAGTAATCCCTGTATTTCATGCTGCTCACCCTTCACGGCCATCTTTTGGTAAATGACCCTCAGCCATTCAGTCCAAGCTTGTTCACGTTCTGCGATGAATCAATCGGAAACAGGTCCTGCACCAATCATATGGTACAGGACCCACTATCATCATACCCAAAATGCGGGTTTTGTAAAAGCATCCATCAGACAATCAGCCGACCAGCAAATCTGATTCCACCCGGCGGTACGGTCCGGCGCATGGACTGCTCAAGCGGGAAAACCCACTCGGCAGGAGTTGCTGGAACAGCATCGTGCTTCTGCGGCATTCATTTCATGTCACGGGTAACAGCTGTCGCAGTCCGATGAAGATCCTTCGAAATCTTCCGATACCCGGAGTGCAGATGTTTCTTCACATCATCCGCCTTATCCTGGACATCTGCCGCCATGCGGACAGCGCCATCCTTGATGTTTTCGGCAGCATCCGCAACCTCTTCCTTTTTTTCGATCATTTTGTCTCCGATCGCATCCAGTGGGCTTTCACCCTGTTCTGCTTCCGGTTCCATTCCTTCGATTTCCGCGTTTTTCGTCATCATGATTCCGGTTGCGACTGCGGCAACTGCGGCAATTCCCAGACCCATGACAATTTTCAGACCTGTATGATGATTTTTTTCTTCCGTCTGCGTATCTTCTTCCAGAACCGGTATCATATTCTTGCTCATTGGATTGGCCTCCTTGTTCGGCACATTGTGTAGGACCCATCATATTCACCTGACCGGATTCCGCCAATCGGCACCCACATCTCCCGGTGCGGGTGGAGATGAAGTTCACATGCTGTGACGGCATATTGGACAAACCACCCGGTCCAGCTAACCGCCAAACCGGGTGATATCATTGATTTCTATTCAGATAAACCGAGACTGGCAGTCATTTCGGTTCATCCTTGACACTGTTGATGGAATAAAGACGTCTGTTCCCGTCCTGTGGCAAATTGGCGATTATGCCTGCAATTTCTTCAGGTTCAAGTGTTTCCAGACTTTCAATGAATTCTGAAAGTCTTTCATATTCAGCTATGGAAAACAAAACCGCATCCGGCTGGTTGTTCTTCAGAATGAATATTTTCCCGCATCCTGCGGCTTTTTCCCTGCAGGATTTGTAGTTTTTGATCATGTCGGAATTGGATACAATGGCCTTTGTAGAAATAATCATGCGTCATCCGTTTCCTTTTCCTTGTGATATTGCAAGTATGACCCTTTTCAAAGAAAAAGTCAAGTCTTTATTTTAATCATTTTTAATATTTTTATTTGTATTATTATTAAACTTATCGTGTAACATTCTGAGTTCTTTGAGCGGATCACGGGAGCCATACGCGGCCGGATGTCAACCGTTCAGCAAATCCGCAAGATACTTTTCATGTGCTTCCCGGCCCAGTTCGGGCCAGGTCTCCCGCAGCCCTTTCCGGATGACATCCAGGTATTTTTCGGAAGGGTTATTTGCTGCAAGGATTCCCGGCGATGTAAAACAACTGATCGGATATTTCCCGATGACGCCCAGTTTCAATTCGTGCCGATACCATCCTTTTTTGCTCTGCCCACATTCCATCAGCTGAATATCCGCAAACTGCTCTTTGGAGATCAGATAGGCACGCCCCAAAGTCCTGACTCCTTCCACCGGGAGAGGCTCCACAAAAGCGACCGCCTTGTTTTCCCATTTTGCGGACGCTTTGGCAAAATACAGTTTGTGCGGGATTATGACCGGTTTGCTGTCGCGGGGAGGCGTATGGTCGGCACAGCGTTCGATATAACGCATGAACCGATCCGCGCAAAGGTTGCTTCCATAGCACGCGTACCAGACGAGGTCGTTTTTCTTCATGTCTGTCCAGGCATTGAATTTTTCATTCATGGGCGGTCTCCTCATTCCATGTTCGGTTTTTCCTGTCCATATCCATCACCGTTGTGCCAGGCACCCGTCCCATCATCCACTCAATTTTCCTTGACCGTATCCATCCACCGGTACGTCAGACAACCATCCATGACCTTTGTGATATATTCCCTTGTCTCGAAGAAGGTGATCGCAGTCGGAAAGTCTTCGGCCTTTTTCATGATGCCGCTTTTCTTCCAGCGCCGCACATTTCCGCCGCCTCCGTTATACGCAGCCAGCGCCATGTCCACATTCCCGTCGAACTGCTTGAGCATGGAACGGAGGTAATAGGCCCCGAACCGGATATTGGTCTCCGGATCCTGCAGATTCATGTCTTCTTTGGAAACACCCAGCTTGACCGCAATATCGGCACCCGTCGCAGGCATGATCTGCATCAGACCCACAGCGCCGACCCTTGACAGCACCTGTGGCTGATACTGGCTCTCCTGGCGCATGAGGCCCCATATCAGGAATGGCTCCAGATCGAATTCCTTCGCGGATTTCATGACGAATTCCTCGAAAACCTTCGGATAGGCAAGTTCATAGGCCTGACGGTCGTTGACTTCCGTCAGCGCTCTGGCTCCCCAGATGCTGCTCCTGTATATATCTCCCCGTTCGAGATTCCATTTCCCCAAGGCCAGTTTTTCTGCCGGCGTGGTTTCCCGGATTCCGATCGCATATTCCAGTTCGGCGATTTCATCCAAACCCATTTTTTCATATTTTTCTGTTTTGGCCAAATACTCCGGATTTTCCACCGGAGTTTCCGTAAACGGTTCCCAAACAGGATCCTCACCGGTTCGAGCCATCCACGCGGGATGCGCGGACAGTTCCTTCAAAAGCTTGTCCTGATTATCCTGTTGCCCGAGTCTCCTGCCAAGGATGTACGCCCGGTAGGCGGCATCATCCAGATAGGCCGCCGCTTCCTTGCTCTTGTCTTCGGTAAGCCGCAGATACGCTTCCAGCGCCATTTCCGTTTCACCAAGCTCTTCTGCGATCTGTGTGCCCCGCCAGACAACCGAAGGTTTGCCGCTGAGCATGAACGCTTGCGCGGATTCTTTCAGACGCCCTCCCTTTTCAAGAAGCAACCCGAGCCGTTCTCCACCCATCGGACCGAGTCTGCGGTAGAGCGCCATCGCCTGCTTGCCCTGTTCCACCGCTTCCAGACAACGCGCGTACCAGAAGGCTGCATTCGGATCCGTCACGATGGCTTTCGGATTTGCCAGTGCAGTGATCAAATCCGTCGTGGCTGCCCCCGATTCACCGGATACAGGCACTTCAAGCTTTGCCAACAGGGGTACCGCCTCGGTATAACGCCCCGATTGAGCCATGCTCATAGCATGCAGCCTGGATAGTTGAGCGGACTGCGCCGCTCGGGATTCCTTTTGAAGCTCAATTTCCAGAAAGAGAACCGCTGCATTCCCAAGGCCCTTCTCCAAAAGGATTTCCCCGATGAGGACAGGTGACAGATCGATTTCCAGCATCTCCGTCAATGCCGTCTCATTGGGAAGAAGTTCCCTGTATGCGGCAAGAGCCGCGGAAAGATCACCTTTTTTGCGGTATGAATCCGCCAGTTTCAACATGACTCCATCGGTTTCGTACAGGGAGTAAGCCTTCTCATAGAAAGGGGAAGCATCCTGTTCCTCCGCCTCCATTTTTTTTGCCATGTAAAGATTCGCATGGTAACCGATGGCATCATTGCGCGTCACATATTCATCGATATGCGATTTGATTCTGTTGATTTCCGAAGGGTCCATGCGTAAAATCAACCCAAGGATATCAAGCTCATCCTCCAGCTCCGGAAGCGCAGTCGCCGGAACCGCTGTTGCACCGGCTTCCGGCGCAGTCCCTGCGGATTGGGTTTCTTCGGCGTCCAGCGGAGCGGACGTCTCCGGACTGTTTGGATCCAGACTGCAGCCGGTGAGGGAAAGCGCAATCAGAATCACGAAACTTAGCGTCAACCATTTCATTCCTGGCTTTCTTGTCATACCGGTCATATAACCATTCTTTCACCATTTTCGGGCCAATTCCTTTTCAATGGGTGTCACAAATCATTTGTTGCATCATATATCGCATCATCCATCGCAACATCCATCGCATCATCCATCGCATCATCCATCGCAACTACGTATATCATAACACGGATGACTGGCCGAGGTCCGAAACACCTGTGTGGCATGATAAAGATCGCTGTGCCGGTCTATCCTTGCAGAACAGGAACAGGTACAGGATCTGCTCCTCCTGAAACGGGAAGGACGACCAATTCGCCCTCCACCACATCAATCGTCACCGTTCCGCCGTTCATCAGAGATCCGAACAGGACTTCATCCACAAGTCCGGACTTCACGCGATCCTGAACGGCCCGGATGATTTCACGCGCGCCATAGGCCGATTTCAGCCCTTTGTCCGCGAACCATGTCAACGCCGCCTCGGTTGGGTTCAGCGAGATGTTCTTTTCCGCAAGTTTTGCCGAGAAGGCCTGTAATTCCTTTCGTGCCACCCCAATCGCCATCTCCCGATCCAAATGCCTGAAGGAGATGATCGCATCCAGACGGTTGCGGAACTCCGGCAGAAAAATGCGTTCCACTTCCTTGCGCATGTTGTCCGTATCCAGCTTCTTCTCTTCAAACCCTATCAGCGCCTTGCCGATTTCCCGTGCCCCGGCGTTGGAAGTCATGATCAGCACGACATTGTGAAAATCCGCCTTCTTTCCGCTGTTGTCCGTCAGCATGCCATAATCCATGATTTGCAGAAGCACGTTGTATACATCCGGATGGGCTTTTTCGATCTCATCCAGCAGCACGACACAGTAAGGAGATTTGCGGACAGCTTCTGTCAGCAGGCCTCCTTCCTCATAACCGACATATCCGGGCGGAGAGCCTATCAGCCGGGAAACCGTATGCTTCTCCTGGTATTCGCTCATGTCGAACCGCAGCAGCTTCACACCCAGGATGGCAGCCAGCTGTCGGGTCAGTTCCGTTTTTCCGACACCGGTCGGACCAACGAACAGCAGGGATGCAACAGGCTTTTCCGCCTCGCCGAACCCCGCACGTGAACGTCGGATTGCCTGAACCACCGCCTTCACAGCCTCATCCTGACCGAAAATCACTTCCTTCAGTTGGGTGTCCAGCGTTTTGAGCGCGGAGATTTCATCGGCTTTGACGCTCTTCTCGGGGATTTTGGCCATGCTGGCAATGGTTCGCTCGATCTCCCTGTCTGTCACCTGAAGAACGGTAATTTCCTCCCCGTCCACCGTATCACCGAATTCCATGCGAACCAGCGCCCCTGTTTCATCCATCACATCAATGGCCTTGTCAGGCAGGTGACGCTCCTGGATGTATCGGGCGGAAAGTTCCGCCGCCGTCTGCAGCGCCCCGTCGGTGTACAAAACGTGATGGTGCTCTTCATAACGCGCTTTCAGCCCTTGCAGAATCTGCACGGTTTCTCCGATGGACGGCTCCAGAATATCAATTCGCTGGAACCGCCTGGACAGAGCTCTGTCTTTTTCGAAATGCTTCCTGTATTCCTCATAGGTGGTGGACCCGATGAACTTGATCCTGCCGGCCGTCAGGAACGGCTTGAGGATTCCGGATGCCTCCATGCTTCCGCCCGAGGTCGCGCCGGTTCCGACCAGGTTGTGGATTTCATCGATATAGACAATGGCGGTTTCAATCTTTTCAAGTGCATGCAGCACCTTTTTCATGCGTTCCTCGAAATCGCCCCGATACCGGGTCCCAGCAATCAGCGCACCCATGTCGAGTGAGAAAATCCGGCTTTTTTTCAAGTCCGCGGGGACTCGGCCCTCCGCCACCATGACAGCAAGCCCCTCGACAATGGCTGTCTTGCCGACGCCTGGGTCCCCGATGTGGATGGGATTGTTCTTGACGCGCCGCAGAAGAATCTGCATGGTGCGTTTCAGCACGTCCTCACGGCCAATCAACGGATCGATGCCATGATTGCGGGCCTTCTCAAGCAGATCCACCGTGTAAAGCCTCAGCAGATTCTTCTTCTTCGGCTTCAGACTGTCATCTTCGTCATTGTTTCTTTCATCGGAATCGTCTTCGTCATTGATTTCATCGTTTTCATCGAGTCCATTGATTTCATCGTTTTCATCG
>JFJP01039860.1_pt1 | contig 12466 bp, 9 predicted proteins | sample 431651 | NCBI WGS metagenome assembly JFJP01 (sample SAMN02602958, study PRJNA72255) | Microbial mat metagenome, whole genome shotgun sequencing project. | biome: fresh water; feature: sink hole; material: water; isolation source: purple microbial (photo- and chemosynthetic) mats found in... | reverse complement strand
GGACGGCGTTCATTTTCCTGTTCAAATTTCGAAAATGCTTTGTTAATTTTGTTCAATGAACCTACCTGATTCAGAGGTAATCTTACAATACGCGACTGCTCGGCCAAAGCCTGTAAAATAGACTGGCGAATCCACCAAACTGCGTATGAAATAAATTTAAATCCACGTGTTTCATCAAATTTTTCAGCAGCTTTTATCAATCCCAAGTTTCCTTCGTTGATTAAATCCGGAAGACTTAATCCCTGATTTTGGTATTGCTTAGCAACCGAAACGACAAAACGAAGGTTAGCACGGGTAAGTTTTTCGAGGGCTAAACGGTCGCCATTGCGAATGCGTTGTGCCAATTCAACTTCTTCTTCAACTGTGATAAGATCTTCTCTTCCAATCTCTTGTAGGTACTTGTCAAGCGATGCACTTTCCCGATTTGTAATTGATTTTGTTATTTTTAATTGTCTCATTTCTATATAGAAAATTAGCTTGCAAAATTAATACTTTTTTTTGACGTGACCAAATTAAATTTTCAATTAGTTTTGTGGTCGAAATAAATGATTTTCAAGGCTTTTAAAAGAAAAAAAGTAAGGTGTATTTTAATAAAATCATCGCAAATCTTTAAAAATCAATAGTAATTTTTATTATCATTTTATCTTCAGAAAAATTTTGAAATGATTAAAAAGAACTGAAAATTACTGTGATAATTCAGCAATTAAATTTAGCTCTTATCTCAAAAAAAACAAATATAAATTTTAATATCTCTCAAATTCTTTTTCAAATTCAGAAAAACTAATTTTCTGACTCAATGGATTTTGTAAAATTTTGTAAAATCAAAAAAACTGAAACTAAATTCTTGAATCTTTAATAAAAAGAGTTCTTATTCAAGTTTTACTAATTCTATCGAAGTCTCACAAGTAGAAACGTTTTAATCTCAAAATTGTTTTTTTAGAATTAAATTTTAATGAAAAAAAATCAGACTACTCTTGATGTAAAAGTAGTCTGATTTGTCCTATCTACTGATTTGAATTAATCAGCCAGATTTATAGCATAATAAGTAATTTTTCCGTTTGGATAGATTCCGGCAACATTCAGTACTTTGAATTGATCTGATGTATTCATTGCAGATTCCAGTGCAGATTCGATATCTTCAATACTTCGGATTGGTTGATTGTTAATTTTCACAATTACAAATCCGGTTTTTATTCCTCCCTGTTGAAATTTGCCTTTTGTAACTGACTTAACTTCAACACCATATTCGAGTTGCAACTGATTTTTAAGTTTAGAATTTAACTCTTTAAATTCAGCGCCTAAAATATCGATATTTACATCTGATGAAACAACAGAAGTATTCCCCTGACGATTCTTAAGTTCAACATCAAAAGTCTTTGGTTTATTATCGCGCAAAATAGTAACACTAATTTTATCGCCGGGGCTAAATCGTCCGATTTGTTCCTGCAACTGAGCAGCAGATTTAATATTTATTTCATTCACTTTAACTATTACATCTTCCTTTTTCAAGCCGGCTTTTTCGGCAGCACTATTCTCTACTACTTCATCCACATAAGCACCTTCCATCGTTTTAAGGTTTTTATCTTTTGCTATTTTATCCGTTATGTCGCCCATTTTTACACCCAATACTGCCCGTTGTACCACACCATACTGACGAATATCAGATACTACTTTTTGAACAATACTAACCGGAACAGCAAATGCATAGCCTGCATACGAACCTGTTTGCGATGCTATTGCAGTATTAATTCCTACTAATTCACCTTTTGTATTTACTAAAGCGCCTCCACTGTTGCCCGGATTTACCGCTGCATCGGTTTGTATAAACGATTCAATTTTCATAGCTGCATTCAGAATATTTATATTACGGGCTTTGGCGCTTACAATACCTGCAGTAACTGTAGATGTCAGATTAAAAGGATTCCCAACTGCCAGAACCCACTCTCCTACTTTTAGTAAATCGGAATTACCAAACTGAATAACTGACAGATTTTCAGCTTCAATTTTAATTAGTGCAATATCTGTATTTGGATCGGCACCAATCAGCTTGGCTTGAAATTTACGATTGTCATTTAATGTAACTTCTATTTCTTTCGATTTGTCAATCACGTGATTATTAGTCACTATATAGCCATCATTGGAAATAATTACCCCTGAACCAGAACCTTCCTGCATGGGTATTTCGCCTTTCTGTTGCTGCTGAGGACGACCAAAAAAGTATTCAAAAAAGGGATCGTCTTGAAAACCAAATTGTTGTACACGTACCGGAGTTTTTGTTTTTACGTGCACAACTGCATGAATTGATTGTTCAGCCGCAACTGTAAAATCGGTCTGCATTGCAGCTGTATTCGTATTGCCTGTAAAATATGCCGGAGTTTGTTGACCCTGAAAAACCGAATCATTTCCCCTACTTTTTGTAATTGAATTTGTTATTAAATTTGTAGCTACGCTCACGGCTACTATTGCTACAATAAATCCGAGCGTCCTGGTTCTTTTTGAAACATTCATACTTGTTTTGTTTTAATGATTATGTTGAACAATAAAAATTATTTTTGTTTAAATTCAATGCGAAAATAAACAAAAGTCGTTCCTCTAAGTATTTAACGATTAGTTATTTCTCCAAATTTAACATATCTATTTTCCTGCTTAACGCGTATTAACGAAGTAGATTTGAATCATTAAAAAAAACTGAAAATCGGCACAAAAAAAACTGCCCGGAATGTCAGACAGTTTTATTTAACTTCATATAATGTCAGTTTAAAACTGACATTATTACTTACTTTTTATATCCATATACAGCTAATTCACCCAATTCTTCTTCGATGCGAAGGAGTTGGTTATATTTAGCCATACGATCGGAACGACTGAGCGAACCGGTTTTAATTTGGCCAGAATTGGTTGCTACTGCAATATCAGCTATTGTAGCATCTTCGGTTTCGCCCGAGCGGTGCGAAGTTACTGAGGTATAACCGGCACGGTGTGCCATTTCTATGGCATCCAATGTTTCAGTTAGCGTACCTATTTGATTTACTTTAATAAGAATTGAGTTTGCACATCCTAAATCAATTCCTTTTTTCAGGTATTCAACGTTTGTTACAAAAAGGTCATCACCTACTAATTGAATTTTTTCACCCAATTTTTCTGTCAATAATTTCCAGCCAGCCCAATCGCTTTCGTTCATACCATCTTCAATCGAATCAATTGGATATTTAGCAACCAAACCAGCTAAGAATTCAACTTGCTCGGCTGATGTTCTTTTTACACCTGTTGGTCCTTCAAATTTGGAGTAATCGTAAATGCCATCTTTGTAAAACTCTGATGCAGCACAATCAAGCCCAATCATTACATCTTTACCTGCTTTGTAACCAGCTTTTTCGATAGCAGTAATGATTGATTCCAATGCGTCTTCAGTGCCTTTTAATACCGGAGCAAAACCACCTTCATCACCTACAGCTGTACTCAGATTTCTGTCATGAAGTACTTTTTTTAACGAATGGAAAACTTCAGCTCCCATTCTCAGCCCTTCGCTAAATGAAGTTGCACCCACGGGACGAATCATAAATTCCTGAAATGCGATTGGAGCATCAGAGTGTGAACCTCCATTAATAATATTCATCATAGGTACGGGTAATGTGTATGCATTAGTACCTCCAATATATCGATAAAGTGGTAATCCTAAATATTCTGCTGCAGCTTTTGCTACAGCTAAAGATACACCCAAAATTGCATTCGCACCTAAGTTCGATTTAGTTTTGGTACCATCCAATTCAATCATTTTTTTATCAATGTGTCTTTGTTGCAATGCACTTATACCAATAAGGGCAGGAGCAAGTTTCTCGTTAACGTTTGCAACTGCTTTTAGAACACCTTTACCCAAATAGCGACTTTTATCACCATCGCGTAATTCAATCGCTTCATTTTCGCCGGTTGATGCTCCTGACGGTACTGCAGCTCGTCCAATAACACCAGATTCCAATAAAACATCCACTTCGATAGTAGGGTTTCCACGTGAATCAAGTATTTCACGTGCTACAATTTTTTCAATTTTACTCATTGTTTTTATTTTTATTTTTGATAATCTTTTTAATGATTCCTATGTTTTTAAACATTTAACTTTGAAAAATGTTCGGATTTATAGCTTAAATATTTTAAAAAAGAATAAATTTGCATAGAATTTGATTACTAAAATATTCTCACAAATAAATCATCATTAAATGAAAAAAAATATTCTTCTTTTTATCATAAGTATTTCTTTTATCTCATGCGCAGAACTACTGCAAATCGCTTCTCAAACTTCTTCAACAATGCCTGTCACTAATGCTGAGAATGTTTCAGGATTAAAAAGCTCTCTTGATATTGGCATTGAAAAAGCAGTTGGGATATTGGGCACTGAAAATGGATTTTATAACGATGCTGTTCTAAAATTATTACTGCCTATCGAAGCACAACCTATTATCGACAATATAAAATTGATACCAGGAGGACAAAAATTAGTAGATAAAGCAGTACTTATGTTGAATCGTTCCGCTGAAGATGCAGTGAAGGAAGCAACACCAATTTTTAAAACCGCCATAAAAAACATGTCGTTTACAGATGTAATGGGAGTTCTTTTTGGTGGTGAAAATGCTGCTACACAATATCTCAGAGCAAATACATACAATGAATTGAAAGTTGCATTTGCTCCTAAAATCAATGAATCGTTAGCAAAACCACTTTTAGCCAATGTATCAACCAATGATTCATGGAATTTATTGACAAACGGCTATAATTCAGTTGCTTCGAGTCCGATTGGTTCTATAGCCGGACTTAAGAAAGTAGATGTAAATCTTGTGAATTATGTCACCGGGAAAGCTTTAGATGCATTATTTATAAAAATAGCTATGGAGGAAAAGGCAATCCGTACCGATCCTGTAGCACGTGTATCTACATTATTGAAAAGAGTTTTCAGTCAGGTGGATAAAAAATAACAAATAATTTACTATTATTTCATTTACAATTTAATTGCCTTACCAGCAATTTAATTCATTGTGTTTTTTTTGTAATTGATATTAATTCATTTAAAAATTATTGATGCAAATAAGTCATTTACAGCACAAGGATATTGATATAAACCGTTGGGATCAATGTATCTCCGAATCAATAAATCAATTGACTTATGCTTTTTCGTGGTATCTTAACATTGTTTGTCCGGGTTGGGAAGCCTTAGTGGCGGATGATTATGATTTTGTTATGCCTATTCCTGTAAAAAGGAAATATTATTTTCCGTATGTTGTTCAACCCTATTTTACGCAACAATTGGGTGTTTTTTCAAAAATGCCGGTGAATGAAGCCATTTTAAACCAGTTTATAAAAAAAATTCCATATTATAGTTATCAATTAAATTTGAATGAGCAGAATATAAATTCTGAAATTGAAGTGCTGCCCAATTATATCCTAAATTTGAATAGAGCTTATGCTTTAATTGCATCAAAATATTCTAAAAATACACAACGTAATATTGAAAAAGCGAAAAATAATTCTCTTACAATAGATGATGCTTTAAATGCAAACGATTTTATTGAATTTTACAAAGCAACCCAAAAAACTTATCATCAAACTCAAGGTGATATCATCAGAAAAATAATTGACAACGGTATTGAAAAGCAAATTGTTAACTTACATGGTATCAGAAACATTGATAATGAGCTTGTTGCTACTTTATGTATTTTAATTTCACCCAAACGTATGACTTACCTTTTACCGGTTTCAAACGCAGAAGGAAAAAAATTATCTGCTATGTTTTTGATGATTGATAAATTAATCAGGCAAAATGCCGAAAAGGAAATTATTTTTGATTTTGAAGGATCCCAAATTGAAGGTATTGCCCGATTTTATAAAGGGTTTGGAGCTGAAAATCAACCCTATTTCATGCTTAAAAGATTTCGACCTTCATATTTAATTGGCAGATTTACAAAACAATGAAACAAAATAAACCATTGAAAGTTTTATTTTTATCAGCTTGGTATCCGCACAGAAACGACCCCATGTCGGGGCTTTTTGTACGTAAACATGCAGAGGCAGTGGCTTTGTATGCAACTACTGCTGTACTCTATGTTGTTACTGATAAAAATGTCAATAAAACCGAAATCGTTTCGAAGAATATAAATGGAATAACAGAGTTTATTGTTTATTTCCCTGTTCCGCAATCAAGTTTTTTATATCGGTTTTTTATGTTATTAAATTTTTTGAGAGCATATATTTCAGGATTTAGAATTTTACATAAATCATGGGGAAAGCCTGATATTGTTCAAGCAAATGTTTTTACAAGAACAGTAATAATTGCATTTATTTATAAAATCTTTTTTAAAGTTCCATATGTAGTTATTGAACATTGGACTAGATATTTCCGTCCACTAACATTCAATAATATTTTTCATAAAAAAACAACTCAATTGGCTGCTAAATATGCCTCAGCAATATTGCCTGTAACAGCACATTTGAAAAAAAATATGGAACGCCATGGGTTGTTGTGCGATAATTATATCGTTATTGACAATGTTGTAGATGATATTTTTATAAAAAACAAAAGTGTAAACAATCGAACGAAAATAAGCATTATCAATGTAACTTGTTTTGACGATGAACAGAAAAATTTAAGTGGAATTCTAAGAGTAATTAAGAAATTATATACAGAACGTCAGGATTTTAAACTAACAATGATTGGAACAGGGAAAGATTTTGAAAAAATTCATTCAATGGCTCATGAAATGAATTTACTTAATAATGTAGTATTTTTCACAGGTATGCTCGAAGGAGAAGCATTGGTAAACGAATTTTTCAATTCTGATTTTAATCTATTGTTTTCAAACTACGAAAACATACCAGTTGTTATATCCGAGAGTCTGATTTGTGGGAAACCTGTAGTTTCGACGAATGTTGGAGGCATTAACGAGCATATAAATTCAACGAATGGCATTCTAATTGAAAGAAATGATGAGGGTGCATTATTGATAGCTTTAAACAAAATGCTTGATAGTATTAAACAATACGACTCAGTTGCAATTAAAGAAAGTGCTCTTAAAAAATACAGTTATGTTTCGGTAGGTCAAAAATTGTTTTCAATATACGAATCGATATTGACTAAATAGTTTTAAAAAAAAAATACAATTAATGATATTAAAAAAGTCTGAAACCCGAATTTCTCAACTATATCAAGCCCTTTTCTCGCGGCAAGTTATAACAATGAAAAAAACAAGGTTTTGGAGTTGATATTGGACAATAGTTTCCTTAAGCAAACCAAAAGGATGCATTCAAGCAATGGTATATGTTGATGTTGAATAAAATAATTGAAAATTTAAAACCTCAGTAACAACTTAATATAATGACATTTAGCAATATAATTAAAGTTTCTTATCGATTAATAGCAAATATAATTTCCAATCCAACATCTATCTTTTTAATATTGGAAGATGAAACGTATTACAAAAAAGCCATATTCAAAAAATATGGCATTGAGAAACTTCATACAGTAGATATAAATAATTTTTTGCAAAACAGAAAAGCAAGTATTGAAAATTATACTTACTTAGATGGTTCGTCCTTGGTAACCGATTTGGCATTACTCAAGTCTTTAGCAGCTTCGTTCGAAGCATGTGAATATCTGGAAATTGGCACTTGGCGTGGCGAAAGTCTTGTAAATGTTGCTAGTGTAGCTCATCGTTGCACTTCAATAAATTTATCGCCAGAAGATATTATTCAAATTTTTAAAAATCCCGAATATGCGGCTCAACATGGTTGTTTGATAACCGACAATTCGAACATAACCAACATTTATGCTAATTCGCAAACATTCGATTTTTCAACTCTAAATAAAAAGTTTGATTTAGTTTTTGTGGATGCTGATCACAGTTACGAAGCAGTAAAAAACGATACAGCTAATGTTTTTAAACTACTTAAAGACGAAAACTCAATAATAGTTTGGCACGATTGTGGATTTAATTCCGAGTTACCACGCTATTCGGTAATTAAAGCAATTTTGGACGGGAGTCCAACCGAATTTCACAAACATATATACCACGTTTCAAACACTATGTGTGGCATTTTTACCCTTAAAAATCTTGAGTCCTATCTTATTCAATCGCCTCATCGTCCCGACAAAGTATTTAGCATAAACTTCGAAAATAAAGATATTTAATAAATTGAATATCAATATTATGACTGCAATGAATAGCATAAAATCAATATTTAAAAATAATGAGAAAGTAGTGGAAAACTATTTTTTTATGACAGCATTGCAGGTGATAAGCTCAGCATTTGGCATTTTAATATATCCCTACCTAATTCGGGTTTTGGGTAGCGAAAGTTATGGGTCTTATGTTTTTGCAGTTGCAATTGTAAGTTACTTTTTAGGCTTAATTTCTTTTGGTTTTCATTATCCTGCATTGAAAACTATTTCACAAAATGCAGACGATATAATTATTAAAACAAAAACGGTTTCGGCAATTTTCACAGCAAAAACTATATTACTTAGTATTGCAGTTATCATTTTCATAATTTTACTATTTTTAGTACCCTATATGAGAATTAATAAAATACTATTTTTAGTGATTTTCGCACAAGTTACATCTGACATTTTGTATCCAGCATGGTTTTATCAAGCAGTTCAAAAAATGGCAATTGTAACTTACATTCAATTATTTTTCAGGATTGCGTCCTTGCCTTTTATTTTTATTTTTATCAACACACCAAACGACATTATATTATATGCATTTATTGCAACACTTTCGATTATTCTACCAGCATTTGGTTTGTTTTTATATATGATTTACAATGAAAAAATCCGGGTTCGTTTATTGCCTCTAAGCCAATTAAAATCTTACTTTTCAGATGCTCTTCCTTTTTTATGGTCCGATGCAGCAGGGTTAATAAAACAAGAAAGTGTCACTGTAATTATCGGTGCATTTTTCGGAATGCGCGAAGTTGCTTTGTACGATTTAGCAAACAAAATTATTATCATTCCCCGAATGCTTACTAAGAGTATAAATTCAGCAATATTCCCTAAAGTAATTAATAATTTGAAAACTCAAACGATAAAACGAATTTTACGATATGAATGGATGATTGGGTTTGCCATTGTTTCAATAGTAATACTGTTTGGATATTGGGTAATTTTATTGCTTGGTGGCGCCGAAATGACTGATGCTTACCCACTAGCAATTATTCTTAGTTTTAGTATTATTGTATGGTTAGTTGTTGGGAGTTATGTTAATTTTATTTTTGTACCACAAAACAAATATTACTTTATAACTCAGAACCAACTTGTGGCATTAATTTCATTTATGTTAGTTGGAATTCCGGCTGTTCTAATTACTAACAACATTTGGGCAATTGTAGGTGCATTAACCTTTTCTGGATTTTGCGAAATAGCTTATTGCAAATATTTAATTTCAAAAAATAAAATGTTATGAATCCGGAAGTGTCAGTTTTAGTTCCAATTTACAATGTATCATCTTATATTGAAAGGTGTGCTCATAGTTTATTTAATCAAACATTTAACAATATTGAATTTATATTTATAAATGATGGATCAACGGATAATAGTATTGAATTATTAGAAAGAGTAATTGATTATTATCCAATAGTTAAAGATAAAGTTGTAATTATTCATCATGAATTTAACAAAGGATTAGCTAATGCTCGAAATACTGCTTTAAATGCTTCCAGAGGAAAATTCGTATCTATTGTCGATAGCGATGATTTTGTAGAACCTGATATGATAGAAGCACTTTATAATAAAGCTATTGAAGAAAATGCTGATATTGTAATTTCTGACGTATATTTTGAACTTTATTCAGAATCCATTTTAAAAACGGATAACCTTTCGGTAGATCCTGAAAATTTTTTTTCCGATATAATTAAAAATGAAGGATGTTATTCATTTTTATGTAATAAATTAATTAAAAGGTCGTTATATCTGAAAGAAGACTGTCGTGTACCTTCAGGACTAAATTTCTATGAAGATAGACATGTTATGACAAGATTATTCTTTTATGCTGAAAAAATTGTAAAAGTGAACAAAGCATTTTATCATTATGTACAATATAATGATAATGCAATTACTAAATATAAAACTCGTATGCACTTCCAAAATATGATAGATTTTTGGAATTTACTAGGCGATTTTCTGAAAATCAAAAATCTATTTGAAATTTATGCTCCCATAATGGAATATCCTAAAGTGCAAAGTAAAGTTGGTCTTATGTTAGATTGTAATTCATATAAACTGATGAAAGAGTATGCCGATTTGTTTATTGAAGAAGAATTGAAACATATTAAAAAATTCAAATACGGAGAAAGAATTATTATGTATTTTATTAGAAATCATCATTTTGTTCTAGCTGCATTTTTTCAAAAGATGTTGGTACTTAAGAACAGCGTATATTTTCATAATGGAAAAATTAAAATACATAAAATGCTTTTTACCAGATTATTCAAATTTGCATAAAACAATATTTAGTCAACAAAAAAATAAAAAATGAAAATCAAAAACTATTTCTTTCAATTTTTACTTTTCGTGTCGTTATTTAATATTTCTACCTTACATTCAATCGATTATCGTACCATCCCTCTTGCCCAAAATATTGCGTTAAAAGAAGGTTTTACATTTACAATAAATGAAAACGTGAAAATTATTGTTGATAGTAAATCCAAAGCACAAAAAAGAAATGCGGAGTTTCTGAAGTCATTTTTACATGAAAGTAAAGGTGTTTCATTAAAAATTGTTTCATCAAAAAAAGAAACTGGCATTATTAAGTTAAGCCTTGACACCTCAATTGCCAATGTCGAAGGTTACCGTATAAAAATTGAAAAAAATAAAATTTCGATTACGGGTAAAACAGAAGCTGGTGTGTTTTATGGCATTCAAACCCTATGTAAATCTATTACAAGTGATACAACGAAAAATGACATACAACTTCCACCTGTTGAAATCAACGACGCTCCTCGGTTTTCTTATCGTGGGATGCATTTAGATGTTGGACGACATTTTTTTTCAGTCGATTTTGTGAAGCGTTATATTGACATTCTGGCTTTGCACCATGTCAATACTTTTCACTGGCACTTAACGGAAGATCAAGGCTGGCGAATTGAAATAAAAAAATATCCTGAATTAACCAAAATTGGCTCACAGCGAGCTCAAACTGTGGTTGGTCGTTATAATAGTGGTATTTACGATAGTATTCCTTATGGAGGTTTTTATACCCAAAAACAAATAAAAGAAATAGTTCAATATGCTGCTGATAGGTATATAACTACGATTCCCGAAATTGATATGCCTGGTCACATGTTGGCAGCACTTGCATCATATCCACATTTAGGATGCACGGGTGGTCCGTATAAAGTAAGCGACACTTGGGGTATTTTTGACGATGTACTTTGCCCAGGTAAAGAGTCTACATTTACTTTTGTCGAAAACGTCTTATCTGAAGTAATTAACTTATTTCCTTCAAATTATATACATATCGGCGGTGATGAATGTCTGAAAAACAAATGGGCAATTTGTCCTAAATGCCAGGAAAGAATAAAAAGTGAAGGATTGAATACAGATTCGTTACATTCGCCCGAACATAAGCTGCAAAGTTATTTCATTACACGTGTCGAGAAATTCTTGAATAGTAAAGGCCGTCAAATAATTGGCTGGGATGAAATTTTGGAAGGCGGACTAGCACCAAATGCCACCGTAATGTCATGGAGAGGAATAGTTGGAGGCATTAAAGCAGCAAAATCTGGTCACAAAGTAATAATGAGCCCAAACTCGCATCTTTATTTTGATCATTATCAATTTATATCGCCAACTGAACCATTTGCAATATGTTGTTTTTCACCTGTCAAAAATGTTTATAATTACGAACCAATTCCTGCTGAACTTAACGAAATGGAAGCAAAGCACATTATAGGAACGCAAGCAAATTTATGGACAGAATATATTGCCTCTGAGCAATATGCTGAGTATATGTTGTTACCACGCTTGGCTGCACTTTCGGAAGTACAATGGACAATTCCCGCGCAGAAAAACTATTCCGATTTTTTAATCCGTCTTCCATATCTTGCTGAAATTTATCAGAAGCGTGGTTATAATTTCGCTAAACACGTTTTCGAAAACAAATAACAATTTCTATAAAATAAACATTTTTTCTTTACACATTTATTCTAGTTTTATCCGCTGGCGGAATTACCAGCGTAGCTTTATTGAGCTCCTAACTATTATTAAACAATAAAAGGCTTGCAAAAATCTCGAGTTATTTATCTCTCAAATAACTTCTTCAATAAATCGGGACGTTTCAGTTTTTGCAAATCACGCTGGATAGCTTGCCTGTATTCAGGTTTGTACCAAAAGAAAAATTTACGCTGATCAAGTTTCTCTTCTTTTGTTTTGGGAGTAAAAATAGGTTCGAGTGTATAAGGATGATAGCCTGAATAATAAATTTCG
>JFJP01027854.1_pt1 | contig 12466 bp, 12 predicted proteins | sample 431651 | NCBI WGS metagenome assembly JFJP01 (sample SAMN02602958, study PRJNA72255) | Microbial mat metagenome, whole genome shotgun sequencing project. | biome: fresh water; feature: sink hole; material: water; isolation source: purple microbial (photo- and chemosynthetic) mats found in... | reverse complement strand
AAATCAAATAGCATAATTATTCCTGAAGACCTGAATAATGTGTCGGGGTTCATTTCGAAAGCTCTTGCTGTAGCTCAATTCAATATGGGGAGTCAGTCTGCGTTTTATGGAATTGAAAATGAGAAAATTGTGAAGACCGAGAAAAAAAATTAAAAATAAGTCTTGTACTTTCTTATAAAAATCAAAAAAATTTTATCAACAAAATAACCAAATTTTTTTTAATTTAAAAAATTATTTTTTCACTTCTTTTGAAAAATTTTTCATTTATTTCGATGAATCCTCAAGCAATCCTTTTAGAAAACTGTGAAAATCTATTACTTGAAAAAAAATATTTTCACCCAGAGACAAATAGTCAAAATTCAACTATTGAATCTGAAGAATCTGCAACGAAGAATTATGCACCTGAATTCAGAAGATGGTTAATTTTAGCGAGCTTTATTTTCTTAAATTTTGTCAATGGAGCTACGTGGGTCGTTTTCTATTCAATTATTGAAGAAGCCAAAACTTATTACTCTGTTTCTGAGACACATATCCTATGGTTTTCATGGCAATTCAATATAATATATATTCTGATATCTTTTCCAGTTTATTTTTTATAAATTTATCGGATTGTGGTCAATATATTATGCTTTTAGACCTCATTTATCATTGCGAAATATTTATCACACTCCCTCATTCTTGGAAGTTTTATGATGGCTTTGGGCTCCTGGATCAGATATTTCGCCTATAAGAATTTCTTTTTAGCTCTTTTTGGCCAATGTTTTATTGCCCTGTCAACTTCTTTTATCCTTGCAGCTCCAAATAGTAATGAATTTTGAAATAATTAAACACTTTTTTAATTTATTCTAGCAATTGCAAATGTTTGGTTTCCAGAAAAGGAAAGATTTTTAGTTGTGACGCTAGGGTCGGCTTCAGGTGCTGTGGGTTCTGGATTTGGCTATTTTTTTTCATCTTTATTTATAGATGACGATCCAGTGTGTTTAATTTTTATCTTTAAAAGAAGATGAAATATCTCTAAATTTTAGGAAAGAATCAAGGATTTGCTCTTTGTTTCAGCAGCAATTTTATCTTTTCCTTTGATTTTGAGCTTCTTGTTGATTAGAAAAAATCTTCGGAGTGAAGAAATTCATAAAAAAAATACAGTTTTTTTCTCTGAAGATTTTATTTTAAGAATTAATAAAAATTACAGAAAATCATGAAAATCCACCTTTGGAAATCTTTGAAGCTTTTGCTTCAAAACAAAAAATATCTGCTCTGCAATTTTTCTTTTTCAGTTTGTTATGGAAACTGTTGGAACCTCGTTGCGATGATTGACATTTTTTTACAAAAAGAGGGCGTTTCCTCCGTAAAATTTTAAATGAAAACTATATATATCATTTCTATAAAAAAAGATAATGGTCGGAGTCATTGGTCTCGTTTTGCTTCTTTCTGGCTTTTGTGGAAGTTTATTGGCAACTTTGTTTCTTCGATATGCTACAAATACTAAGAAATACTTCGATTTAATGATAAAAATCATGTTCGTCATCTCTACAGTTTCGTTCATTTCAATCTCTATTTTAATTCCCTTAGGAGGATATTTCCCATTATTGATTATATCTCTCTTATTTCTGGGATTGGGGGCCTTCGGCTTGCAGCCTTTTGAATGTGAAGCTTTAGAGAAAATCGCATATCCTGTTCCAGAGGCCATTTCAGTGAATGGGTTCTATTTCATAACAAATCTTATTGGTTTACCTTTAGCTTTCATATCTAATCTGAAAGGTAATACCTTTTATTTAATTTAATACTTAAGAGAATTTTTCGTTAAGAATTTGAAGATTATGGGTTATGGACATTGAGCGTTAGTTTGATACCATTTTCCATTTATATTATTTTTTTTTATAAAACCAATACCAAATAAAAGTCGATAAAAAAATAATTATACATTGTTTAAATGCTAAAAATCTTTATGGATCATTTTTCGCATTTGATAGATATTTAAATAAATTTAATTTTTATTTAAAAACTTTCTTCAATGGGTGTTGTTTTAGGCAAAAGATCTCCTAAATCTCATCAAAGAAAAAGCTCCAATTTGTCGACAAATCTTTCAGAAAATGAAAATTTAGCTGCTCTCAAAAATTATGCTTTAATAAGCCTGAAAAAAACCAATGAATCTGTCAACAACATTTTTGCTTATTCCAATAAAATGACTTTTTTTTCAGAGAAACCTTCAAAAGAACGCAGTTTTTCTGTAAATAAATTCGAAAAACCCCACTTTACTCCCTTACAAAGAGTACCTGATTTTAAAAAAACCGCATTTGAAGTATTTTTATATTTTTTGTGCAATTTATTTTTTAATGATTAAATTAAAATTAAAAAAAAAAATAGAAACTCAGAGCTGAGTCTGTTCATAATATTCATTTCCCTTCCTCGAATTTACCACCACTAGAAAGAAAATCCATTGCCGAAGAATTCAAAGATGTCCAACTTCCTTTTCAACTCGCCAAAAAACATCCGAAGAATAAATCCGCTCAAAAAACAAGCAGCTTATCTGATATAAAAAACTTCAAATCAGGCTTTGATTTAGACTGTTGTAAAACTCAAATGGCTTCAAAAAGCTCACTGTTTAGCGAAATGAAACAAATTTATTCAGAAAGGGAATTGAAAGAGTTCATTGCTCATAATACCCCAAAAAATTTTAATTATACTCCAAGCTCATTTTTAACAGCAATGAAACGGAATTCTTTTGAGAAATCGTTGAATTTCACACCAAATTCTGTTGGGAGTCTAAAACGTTTGAATAGTCCACAAGCGGAAATCTCAGTATTCTCTCCGAATAGGGGTTTCATTTCTAATGGAATGCCATTGAATCTCAAAGGGAAATTCTCAGAAGAAGCTCAAAACAATATGAAAATCGTTAGTTTTAACAAAAATCCAATATTTAAAGAAAAGACAGAATTATTTCGAAGTTTTTCTTTGAAAACGAACTCTAAAAAGGTGCTTGAGACGATAAAAGGCTTAGAATCATTTAAAACTCAATCGAATGAAGCTGGTCTTACCAACATTAAAATCCGGAAAATTCTAAAAACAAAGAAAGGAGACAATATAATTAATCGAACGAGCAGTTTGATAAAAAAATAAAGAGCTTTGAAGGCTGTTATATATGGATGGAATTTTTATTAATTTTATTATGTTTAATGTTCTTATGAATTATTGTAAAAAATATAAAAAAGTATTTTTAATTTAATATGGAAAAAATATAAAAAAAAATGAATAAATTTAAAATTTAAAATAATTGAAATGAACTTGCATCAATGATATCACATCTCAGATTAAATCATAAAATTAATTTTCAAATAAAAAAATGGAAAAAAAGACCAAATTCAAGTTAAAATTCGTAAAAAATCATCTCAAAAATCCTCGGATCTCGAAGCATTCAAAGTGTTCTCATAGGTGTAAAAAGTCCAAAAATCTTTCCATAACTCCCTCAGAAAATTCGATGATAATCTTCAAATATTTCAACCCAATTCAATTTCATCGTTTAGCAGGAGATTTAGTATTTTTGGATAAAATCGAGACAGATACCAACGAATTTGTTGGGCTTTCCTCCCTCTGGAACAACTTCAAAGAAATTCGCGATATCCATGTTAGCAAGAACTTTATCATCTGCAATTACAACGACTCTGATCAATACACCGAGGTTGGCTTACTTTTATATCGTTTGAAGACCCTAGGGAATTCAGAAAGTAATGATCTGGCAGATGCTATCAATAAATACGCTGAATATTTCAAAAGTCTTGCTTTCTCAAGAAAGCCCAGACTGTTAGAAATCGTGAATGATAGCAATCAGAAGGAGTTTGACCTATGCTTGAAAGCCCATGAGAAAGAACCTATGTTGTTTTACCATTACAAAGCCAATAGCGATTTCAAGTTGTTTCGCAATAAGATTGGAGCGAATAAGATTCTCAGGGAAATGACCTTCGGAGATGATATCAAACTATTTGAAGAGAGTCTCTTTGTGGTTCCTTCGAATGAATATTATCAATTTATGAAGAATCATTTGAACATATGCTTCAATAAAGATAATGACGCTGTCAAAATGTATATGAACACCATTATAGGGGTAAAAACAGTGTACACAATATGCTATAACTTCTTAATAAGTAATGAAAATGTCATTGTTTTGACCTTTCCGAGAGAAATTCAAAGTGAAGAAATTAAGAATCTTTTTGATAAAATATCGGGATTTGAAGTCAAAGGCTTTTTTGAAGAGAAAAAAGAACAGATTATACCTAAAAATTTCGTTTATAAAAACCTCGATGCTTGGGAGAGATTAATGAAGAAATATTTCGAACCTTGGATTTCGAATAATGAGGAGAGTGAAGGGAGACAATTGGTTAAAGTAAGTAACTGTTGCTCTTATTTGAGTCTAATGGGGTCAGACTCTTTCAATAATTTTTTTTCACTGAAAGATGAAGAAATATCTTGAGAGAAAAAAAATAAAGTTTTTTCATAAATTTTAAAATATCACCATAAAAAAGTTTTAATGAATATATATATATATGAACAAAAATAATGTTTTTTCCAAACATTTTTTCATTTTTTTGTGAAAATCAAAATCTACCAATTTTTTTTTTTTTTGCTGAAAAAAATTTTTTAATTTTTTCTAATTAACGTGAAGTTTTATGAAAAATATCAATCATATTAAGTATTTGCGGAGTTTTTCTCTGAATTACTGCTCATCCAATCTTACTTTTTTCAAAAATCTGCTTCAGAATTTCTCTTTGAAATTATTTCTTCTTGATGAAATTTCCAGGAAATTGTGTTATTTTACTGATAATCTCTCGTTGATGAATTTAATGATGAAAAACACAGAAAAAAACAAAGAAATTTCAAAAGAAATCGAGAATTCCTTTGGTTTTATCGATGAATATATGCATAAGCTCAATAGCGATGAAGTACTTTATAATCAACTTTTATACATGAAATACCATGAAAACAGCCAATTTTTCAATGAATATGAATGTGATTTCTTGAAGAATATGATAAAGGATTATGAGGAAAAATACGGGATTTTAATGCAAAAAAAGGAAGCAATAGAGCAAATACTCAATGAAGAGCATTATTACAAGGGGAAATTCGAGAAAAACCTGAATGAAAATGAAGAAAAACTTGAATTTTCTTCTAAAAATTTGGAAATTTTCAAGAAAATCGGTTTTGAAGAAACAAAATTCAATGAACATTTTAACGGAAAAAATATTTCGATTTTGTTATATTATAAAGAGATTTTGCTCTTGATGAAAAAAGTAAAAGATGATGAATTAAAGGAAATTCTTTTGAAAAAATACCTGGATTCAAACGAGCAAAATATCCCAATTTTATCTCTTTTATTGAAAACCCGGAGTCTCTATACGAATTTGATCAATCCTGAAGAAACTTATGCTGAGTTTTCATTGAGAAACAACTCAATGATCGGGAATTATCTCAATATTTCGAATTTAATCATGCTTCTTTCAAAAGAAGCAGTGATAATTCAAAGAAGAATTTCTGAAGAAATCAAAGAAAATTGTTCTTTATCAGCACTTTTCGAGAAAACTTTCGAAGAAAATAATTCGATTTTTTCATTGAAAAACGCCATTCAATTTATCAGTCAATTCTTCGAAAATTATGCTTTAATCAAGGTTTTATGGTCTTTTTCTTCAGAGGAAATTTTCGCTAATGAAATAAAAACAATACGTTTTGAGATAAAAAGTATTGAAGGTAATAGTTCATTAGGAACAATAATTCTGCCTTTATCCGGCTTTAATTCCACTCAAACAATGGTTATTTCAGCCAATTGTAAAGCGAATTTCTATGAGAAAATTCGAATAAAACCAAAATTTTATTTGATTTTTGATTTTTTCAAAATAAAAAAAGAAGAAATTTCGTTAAAAAATGAAGAAATATCAGTGAATTTTGGACAAATGAAGAATATTGTCCATGAATTCGCTCATGCTCTTCATAATATCCTCTCTTATCATGATTTCCAATATATCAGCAATAATACACGACTCGATTATGCAGAATTTATCGCGATTTTCTTCGAAAATCTCTTTTGCAAGCATTTTCCAACAGGAAAACACAATGAAAATTCAAAAAAACTTGTTGCAAATACTCAAAAATTCAATGAGAAAACTGAAAAAATTGATAAAAATACTCTTAAAAAATTGGTTGAAAAACTAGAACAAATCTATTTTTCTCTATTAGATTTAAGAATTCATAATGAAAAAGACTTTTTTCACAAATCTTCTTCAGAAATCAGCAAGATTATTAATAGAATTAACAGCGAAACTTTCTTAGAAGTTTTTGGGGAATTTGATAAGAATCATCACATGATTCCTAATCATTATTATTGTTCAATGCTTCATTTAACGAATTATCCGAGCATTTATTACTCTTATTCTATAGGTTTTATTTTTTTCGAAGAGTTTTCGCTGAAAGAGGAAGAAAATTCAATGAAATTTAGAAGAAATCTGAATAAATTCCTTGCTTTTGGGCATAAAAAAGATATTTTTTATTTAATTTTAAAAGAAATCTTTTAAAACGTTTTGTTTCTGGTTTTTTAAATACAAGAAAACACCGTTTCGCTTAATTTCTTCATTAGAACACCCACTTCTTCGCTGTCCTTTAAAGTGTAGTCCCCTTCAACTCGATTCTGACCCACCCAAATCAAATATTTTTTGATTAAATCCTTAAAATCAAATGAAAAAAAAAATTTAAATGAAAAAAAATTTAAATAAAAAAAAATTCGAATGAAAAAACTCAAATGAAAAAAAAAAATTTAAATGAAAAAAAATTCCTTTTACTTCAAGTCCTTTTGACGAATTCCCCTTCATAAACTCTCTAACCTTCTCAAACATCCCCTCATTCCCTCCCAAGACCATGATAAAATCAATATCATTGATGCTCTGATAGCTCTCTAGCAAAAGTCCTAGAAACATGCCTTTACTGATCCCAATCGGCCTAGCTTCAATGAACCCATGTCCAATCACGATTTCCACCTCCTTGATTTTCTCAAGACTTGACTTCAATTGCGAAATCAATGATTTTGACTGCATTTCAGCCAATTCTAAAGGTACATCTTCATAATTCCACACCAAAGCACTTTCCTTGATCTCCATCGTGCTTCCCAGTGTATTCTTCGTATAATTCTCCATAGTCTTTTTTACCACTTCTTTCCAACTCCAATCGATAGCTATCAATTTTGCCCATTTCTTCTTCGATTTCAACTTATATAAATATCCAGATTCTGCTACTAAGCCTATATCGTGAAGATTTCCTAAGGCTATATCAAGATTATTAGCAGATTTCGAAGTTATCACATATACTGTATTTCTTTCATCCTGGACCAATAAAGATAAACTCTTCATTAATTCCTCGTTTAACTGATAGGCTCTTCTTAAAGATTTCTTAGAAAAACGGTTCAAATCTGTGATAGAAGTTGGACGAACTAAGGTTCCAAAGAACTCAAAGATAAAGATACGGTTACTGGTTTTCTCGTAATCTTGAGCGAATTGAGAAAGCTCGAAAAAAGGTAGTTTGGGATTATATGGGATTTTCGTGAGAGAATGGGAAGTTTTTTTAGAAGAATTTATCGATTTCAAATCACTGAAAAACTCGAAAAACCAGGAATCTATTGGATATTTCAATAGATAGGAAACATCAGAATTTATCAAGGTTTTCGAGAATTGTGGCTGCATTTTGAATAAATTCTCAATTTTTTCTTTGAAGTCTGAGTATTTCAAAGGATTGAAGCTGAAAATCGAGCTGCAGGACCTGTTATAATTCATGAATTCGCTGAGGAGAACATGTCCGTTTTTCTCATTTGTTAGCACGAACTTCATCGAATCTATACAGTACTCATTTTTTATCGTGGTGTTTATCAGAATCTTCGCCTTTGACATCAAGTATAAAGACTCTTGTTCATTAGGGTCTATTTCGAATAATTCAATAAAAGGCTCTGAAAACTTGGAATTGAGCTCTTTTTCAATTTTTCGAATATTTTCAAGCCAAATCTTTTGTTTTTCAGTCAAAGGACCGTAATAAGGTTTCTGAAGGATTTGGATGAGTTTTATCTTGTGTTTATTCTGGGTTTCTTTGACCCATTGTGCTAAAAGTTTCATTTTCTGATCAACACCTGTGAGTTCCGATATACGATCTATTCCTAAAATGATGTTATATTCATTAGATTCAATGGATTTGATATGATTAATAGGCATTTTTGGAAGGCTTTTTATAGCTTTACTATCAATGGTAACGCATTTCAGCTTGATAAACGTGTATTTATTCTGATAAAAGAAGTTCAAAAGCCCAGATTTCGATGAAATTTTGATGTTTTTCTCGAGAAGTAAGGCTGTGAAAAAGGGTCTGGCTTGTTCAAAACAATTGAAATAGATCAAATCACAGTTCAAAAGCCCATTCAGGAATTCATCTTTAAATGGAAATAGACGAAAAACCTCAAAAGTTGGGAAACTGGCATTGAAATAAAAACCTATTGTGAATTTGAACTTGGCGTTTATCAGTAGTTTCGAGATTAAAATGAAGTGATAATCACTGATGAGTATGGTTTCATATTCAGAATTAATGAATTCCTTCAGTGTTTCACAGTATTTCTCATTGATTTGTCTCAGAACTTCCCAAGCTGACTGTTTATCGCCCCAAAATTTATCGATGGAAACTGAGAGGGAATTCGAATAATTGTTCAGGATCAAAGAGTCCAGCATTGAGAAGATTTCGTGACTTAATAAGAACATTTCTTTCACATCATGATTCAAAAAAATTATTGAACAATTGAATCTTTTTCTTAAAAGAAAGCTCACTTCTTGACGATCAGGTTCCTCAATAAATTCTCGTAACATCCCTATACAAAGGACCTTCTTGTAATTCTTATTGAGGAGGTGCCTACTGAGGTAGAACTGGTTTGAATCCTTTATGATCGAGGCTTGATAGACTCCTGCTTCGTCTTTCCAGAGGAGTATTTTTCCTTGATCTTGTCAATTAAGAAGAATTCACTGATAGGTGTCTCGAATTCTTGCGAGAAATTCTTCTTTATGAGGTTTAATGAACTTTTCGCTCTTTTCTTGTGGTATTTTTCCTTCAGTTGCGTGAAAACCAATGAGAAATTCAAGGGGAAATTCTTCTTGTGATGCGAAAAATTGTTCTTTATTCCTTCAAAATCTAAGGAATCTGAGCTTTTTACACTGAGAATCTCATCGAGATTCTCGTGGTTTTGCAAAGCCTTATCAAAGAGTTTCTTCTTAGGGGTTTTATCCTCAGGATGCAGCTCTAAAAAACTCGAGTTATTACTGTCTTCTGACTCATCAGCTTCTAAAGGATTTAAGGATTCTATATTTCTTCTTTTGATTTCCATGGTGTCTATATTTAAAGAAAAATAAAGAGAAATTCTTAATTAAATTTATAAAGGTCTAAAAATTAAAGGAAAAATCTTCAGTATTAAACCAGTTATCGCTAAATCCGAGCCTTTTGAACAAGTTTCCTTTGATTGTTTTATAGGCGAAAAGTCATGTTTTTGAATGTTTTCATGTTTATCTTCTTCTGGACCTTTCTCATTGATGAACTCTTTGCCTTCGTTATCGTTTTCTGAACCTTTTAAGGTAGTTCTTAGGTATTTGGCTTTGTATTTCCTGTTGGCATCATTAGGGAAATTCTCCCATCTTTTAACGGTTTTTCCCTCCATCACCACACATTTGAACTCGAGTTTCATGCCTTTTTTTTTAAAGAGTTTATTGAATTTATATGAGAAATCAGAGAAACTAATCAACGTTTTTCAACTTTTAAAGGATAGGGAGATACCCATATTGAAGGGTTTTCTAATTCTGGAGTCAATACCAGACCTTTAGCAGGATCCCAATTGCCTAATTCGTTGAGATTTCCGATGATGCGGACTGATTCTGAGGGGCTTGTTACGAAGCGCATTTGGAAAAATATCTCACATAATGGATTCTGCATGTTTTTTTTCTCTATTTTTATTATTTGTTGGGGATAAAAGGATCAAATTAAATAATATTTTTGAAGTTTAAAAAACGTGTTTTTTATTAAAAATTTTAAAAGTACGATGATTTTCATTTGCTAAATTCAATATTTAACAAATAAGCAAATAATTTGAAAATTTCATTAATAATAAAATTTAAATGTAATGCTGATATTTCAATAGAACCTGACTCTAATTAATGAAAATCTTTGATATTATTCATATTTGCTGAAAAATCACTCATCAATTTTAAAAAAAATCAAAATTTTTGCAAAAACAAAAGTTTTCCTCAAATTACAAACATTAAATATAAACAAAAATTAGGCTGGATTTATTCAGAAACTTTTCGAAGGATGTGGGATTTTCCCACCTATTTTATTCAGTTTTTTCATAAGGTCATCAATCGGATTTTCATCCCAGAAAATTTCATTACCCAAACTCGAATTCCCCATTTTAGATGTAACAGTCTTATTAAAAGCTTTGATCGTATTGTTCAGAGAAAAATTGTTTGAAGAATAGGTTTTTGATGATTTTTTCTGATCGTTTGTGAAATGTGTTGGACTGAAGGCCTCGCTAATATTACTACTGCTGGCGCCATCTATGTTACTCCCAATAAATATTGAATTGACTGACTTGAGACAATTCTGTTCAGAATTCAGAATGGAATTACTGCTGCAATTGCTTTGATAGCCAGCGAGAGCTGAGGGTAATTGGAGCATATTTTGGTCTAATAAACTTGGGATATTTGTGAAATTTGATTTGTTACGTATATGACTATAACTTTTACTGCTATTGGTGTTTTCATTCAAGACGGTCTCATGGAAATTTGAAATGGATTTCACTTTGTTAGCGTTAGAAATCGTGGTGGTATTGTGATCGGAAATGTGAGTCAGAGTAGAGGTGAGAACGAACTCGTTCAGAAAAAACTGTGAGATCTTTATGCGCTGATCAGGGTTTTTCATCAACATCTGCATCGTGAGTTTTCTGGCTAGGAAAAAATGAATTATTTTTTATTTTGGAAAAAATGCATTTTTTTACTTAGTGAATTTTTATATAATTAATAAAATTACCAGAATTCGAAACGTTTTCCCATGCGCTTCTTTTGAATTTTATATTGCATTTTTTATTGTTTTCGAGAATTTCATTAGGGTCTCTCCCTTTAAACGGCGTGATCTTGCTTAGTCTAAAAAGAAAAAATATCATGATTTTGTTAAAAAAGAAACTCACAAAATGAATAAAATGACTCCTGTGCTAAAAACATCGATTTTCTGATCATAATTATCTTCACTGAACACTTCTGGAGACATAAACCCCGGAGTCCCGCATTTATTCAAAGGACCTACTCTATTTTTGATGAACTCGGCAAGACTGAAATCTGCTATCTTGACTTTGATAGAAGGCTGTACCTCAGATAAAAGAATATTATCAAGCTTTATATCTCTATGCATAACACCATTGTTATGAAGAAACTCCAAACCTCGCATGATTTGAGTGATTATTGAAGAAATCTCTAATTCGGTGAATTTGTATTTTGATTTCAATTTCGCATAAAGGTCACCTTCAGCAAGGAGCTCGAAGATCAGGATAAGTTCTTTATGATCTTCAAAGATTTCATAGATTCTCAGAATTTTTTCATTTTTTGGTAATTTCTTTAAGATATAAACCTCTTTTCGAACAAAATGCTAGATATTTTTGTAAGAAAAAAAAGAATTCAGGAATAAAAGACCTTTTCTTCTTCGAAAGTCTTGTCTTTTGTGAAGATTTTAGCTGCATAGAGTTTAGAGCTGCTTTTTTTCTTTACTTGATAGACCTAAACTTAAAGAAAATACAAGTTTTTCCCTGAAATTTTACTCTAATTAATACACCTTCGCAAAATGACCTTTTCCAATTTTGTGCTGGAGCTCAAAAAGCTCAGAAAAATTCGAATTTACGCAGTAGTTTTGTAAGAAATCCATCCATTTCATGATCTCAAACTTTTTCTCGGAGAAAAATTCGTGGTATTTACCATATTTGCTCAAAGTAAATGAAAATAACCCGGATTCAGTATATTCGTTGTAATAAACAGCGTAAAAATTCAAAAGGTTGTAAAAGGCGCTGGGACTGACTATTTGATCATTCTTTATAAAAGAAAAAAATTAGTAATGCACGAAAAAAACTTCGAAAAAATGTCATAAAAAATAAGAAGAAAATTTACTGAGATTTTGTAAGAAATTAATTTTTTATCACATAATTGAAAGTGTTTAGAGACCATTTTTCCAGTTTTTTTGTTGCTCATTTTAAGTTTTCCTTCCATGAGGATCGCTTTATTAAAGTTAATATCGGATTTCGTCTTGTAATTCTGATAGAGTTTGTATTTAAGAATTTCTTTTTCATCGCTGAGCTCATCAAAAACGGCCTTGCTTTAATATTTTTCGTTTTATTAGATAGGGAAATTAAAAGGGAAAAAGAAGGAATACAAAT
>JFJP01011325.1_pt1 | contig 12466 bp, 11 predicted proteins | sample 431651 | NCBI WGS metagenome assembly JFJP01 (sample SAMN02602958, study PRJNA72255) | Microbial mat metagenome, whole genome shotgun sequencing project. | biome: fresh water; feature: sink hole; material: water; isolation source: purple microbial (photo- and chemosynthetic) mats found in... | reverse complement strand
CAAGGCTCTATTGGGCGGCGTGATTGGCCGTCAACCACAGTTTTGCCGCCTGATGTTTTGGTGGACGAAGTTGAAACAATTGGCAAAGTGGCAAAAACTGATATTGTACAAGGTCAGCTCATTTTGCGGAGCATGTTGGCTGACCCAGGAGCTTCGGGTGAAGCGTCACTCCAAATTCCCGCGGGAAGAGTTGCTGTCGCTTACCCCATAGAGGAACAAAGTAGTGTGGCTTATGCTATTCAACAAGGGGACACGGTTGATATTTTGATTACCACGCCCTTCATAGATGTTGATGAAGAATTTCAAGCTCCATTACCCAACAAAGTTCAACTCCTTATTCCCATCCAAACATGTGACCCCACCACGGGCAGTTGTAGTACCGATGTAGCGATAAAGCCCCCGTTTGAGCAGGGCCGTATTGACCTTTTTGGTCAGGGTGAAGCCGCTATTAGTGCCATGATATCTGGAAGTAAAGCGCAAATTCCTCGGCGGGTGGCTCAATTAACAGTTGGGGCCGCGAAAGTTATTCGAGTTGGCTCATGGCTCCCTGACCCCACCCCCGCTCCTATTGCGCCTGACGCGACGGCTCAAAATCAACCACAATCAGCAGCACCAGCCGCCCCAAAAGGCCCCACTATTGTTACCTTAGCTGTAACCCCCCAAGATGCGCTCGTTTTATTGTGGTTACGCAAAAATGATATTAGTAGTGAAATGGCTTTACGGGCGGCGAATGAAGAGAATGCAGACCATAAAACAGAAGCAGTCACCCTTCAATATATGCTCACTCGGTTCGATATTTCTGTCCCCCCTAAAATTGACATTGTGATGGATAAAGAACCTACTACCAATGACCAATTATTGGAGAAATTGAAAGCCCTTGACTTAACTCTATTGCAAAATGAAATAGAGCGGCGAAAACGTCCCCCCAGCCAACAGAACCAAGGCCAAGGTAAGGCTGCTAATTAATATTTTATTATTTAAGTTAGGGTAATCATGGTTAAATTGTGATTACCCAAGCCAAATAAACTTTACTCTCTACCATACTTACGTTGAACCATAACCCAATTACAAGGTAGTAGCTTATGTCAGGTGCATCAAGCCCAAGTTCAGGAGATAACGAAAAAATACGTTTGCTTATTGTGGACGATATTCCTGAAACCAGGGAAAATCTACGCAAACTTCTCTTTTTCGAATCAGATATAGACGTGGTGGGAGCAGCCACCAATGGTGAAGAAGGTATTCAGATGGCCGTTGAACTGCAACCCGACATCATCCTCATGGACATCAACATGCCCGGGGTGGATGGTATTACGGCGAGTGAACGCATCACTCAACAAGTGCCATTTACCCAAATTATTATGATGTCCGTGCAAGGTGAATCTGATTACCTGCGACGTTCCATGTTAGCTGGTGCTAGAGAATTTCTTATCAAGCCATTCTCTAGTGATGAACTCGTGAGCAGTATTCGCCGAGTCTACCAACTAGGAAATACCCGTCGCCAAGCCTTGCCTACGGTCCCAACTTCAACGGGTTCTACCACCAGTAGTGAACCTACGGAAAAAGACCACGGTAAAATTATCACTATTTTCAGTGCTAAGGGAGGAGTTGGCTGCAGTTCTATTGCCGTTAACATTGCGGTTGCTTTGCAACAAAACGCCGCAGCAAAAGTCGTTTTAGTCGATGCCAATTTACAATTTGGTGATATTGGGGTATTGCTCAATCTTTACCCTAGCCGTACCATTGTAGACTTAGCCAATAATGCGGATGAACTTGATGATGAGTTGATTAACGATACACTTATCGCTCATAGTTCAGGCATCAAAACACTTTTAGCCCCTCCCCGTCCTGAAGAAGCGGATGTGGTCAATCCACCATTTTTAGTTGAGGTTTTAGAAAGACTAAAAACCATGTTTGACATCGTTATTGTGGATACAAGTAGTAGCCTTGATGATAGAATTTTGAGTGTTTTAGATGTTACTGACAAAATTATGGTCATAACAACCCCTGAAATACCCGCCATCAAAGATGCCAAACTTTTCTTTGAGATAACTGAGGCTCTAGAGTATGAACGTGAACGGATCATGTTTGTTCTCAACAAGGAAGATAAACGAGTAAATATTCGGGCCGAAGATATTGAAGCAAATATTAAGTATCGGATTGAGGGTAAATTGCCATTTGATGAAAGGGTTGCGACCACTGCGGTTAATCAAGGAATACCCTTTGTTATTGGTAATCGCAGTAGCCGACTCAGTCAAGAAACAGTGAGTTTAAGTAATTATCTTATAAAATCTTTTAATCCTGCCTCAACTGAGGTAGAAGCCCCCGTACGCTCTTCTGGTTTCTTCGGTAGGTAATTAGCAAGTAGCTTGTCAGTTGGTCAGCTAGTCAGCAAACAGCTTATCAGATAGTCGGCCTGACTTGCTGATAAGCTGTTTGCTGACTAGTTGTTTAGTAAGGGGAATTGTAATCAATGTCTCTATTAAAACGTATCGCTAAAAGTCAATCTGGCGGCGGTGGTGGTGAAGCAGCACCATCACCCACTGGCCCACTGAAAGCTAAAACTGCCCCCACCACCGTAAAGCCCGCGGTGCGTAAAGCACCCTCTGCTCCTGCCCGTGGCGACCAGTTCAAAGACCTCAAAGAACGAATTCAAGATAAATTACTGGCTGAACTTGACCCGTCCATGGATGCTAAGAAAAATGCCTCTGAAGTACGGCGCACGATTCAGGATCTATTTGACCAGATTTTGGCTCAGGAAAATATTATCTTAAGTCGCGTTGAACGGGGCAAACTTCATGACCAAATTGTGGCTGATATTTTGGGCTTTGGGCCCCTTGAGGTATTACTAGCCGATGAAGAAGTCAGTGAAATTATGGTCAATGGGCCAAACAAAGTCTTTGTTGAACGTAAAGGTAAATTAACTCTCAGTAATGTTACTTTTGAAAATAATGAACATGTGCTAAAAGTCATTGACCGTATTGTTTCACCACTAGGTCGTCGGGTTGATGAGAGTTCACCTTTAGTAGATGCTCGCTTGCCCGATGGGTCACGGGTGAATGCTATTATTCCTCCCCTGGCTTTGAATGGGCCAACGATAACGATTCGTAAGTTTGAGAAAGACCCCCTGACGATTAAAGACTTGATCCGTTTTGGCTCTATGACGGAAGAAACGGCTGAATTTTTAAGAGCTTGTGTTATTGGACGGTTAAATATTGTGGTATCAGGGGGTACAGGTTCAGGCAAAACAACCTTGTTAAACGTGCTTTCTGCTTGCATCCCTGAAGATGAACGGATTATTACGGTAGAAAATGCGGCTGAAATTCAGCTTCAACAAGAGCATGTGGTTACGCTAGAGTCACGGCCCGCGAACATTGAAGGAAAAGGGGCCGTCAGTATTCAAGATTTGGTTATGAATACCTTACGGATGCGGCCTGACCGTATCGTGGTGGGTGAGTGTCGCGGTGGGGAAACTTTAGACATGCTCCAGGCCATGAATACGGGTCACGATGGGAGTTTGACCACTGCCCACGCCAATACCCCGCGTGATATGCTCTCTCGGTTGGAAACCATGTGCCTCATGGCAGGCATGGATTTGCCCGCCAAAGCTATCCGTGAACAAATTGCCTCAGCCGTTGATATGATTGTGCAACAATCTCGCTTAAGAGATGGCAGTCGTAAAGTCACCTATTGTACTGAAGTACAAGGTATGGAAGGTGATGTGGTGGTGTTATCGGATATATTTGTCTTTGAACAATTAGGAATTGAAAATGGCAAGATTATCGGACGATTAAAGCCAACGGGAGTCCGCCCTAAATTCTATGAACGCATAGAAAATGCAGGTATTACTTTGCCAGCCACTATCTTTGGAGCCAGATCTGGTCGCTAATAAGCTATTTATAAAGTAAGTTGGGTTATAGTAATAGGAGGTAAGTCATGAACTTTTTTAGAAAAGCTGACACAGAAAAAGACAGACTAGGAAAATTTCTAGGTCAAGACACTGGGCCTGATGCTGATGAGTTAGATGATGAAAAAGTAAATGCAAAAAAGGCTCCCTCAGCTTTAACCCAAAATTTAGAAGAACGGCTACAAGAACGAAATATTGGGCGTGGTTTAGCAGACCAATTATCCAAAGCTGACTTAAAATGGACGGTGCCAGAGTTTTGGGCAGCCAATGTCATGGCTATTATGGGAATTATGTTAGTCATGCTGATATGGAAAGGTCTTAGCCCAGTTTGGTTGGGTGTTGGTTTCTTAGTTGGTTTGATGGGTCCCAAAATTTGGCTTAAAATGAAAATTAAGGCACGCATTCAAGCCTTTAATGACCAATTAGGGGATGCGATTACCTTGATGGCTAATGGTCTACGAGCAGGTTACTCTTTATTACAGGCCATGGAGTCAGTGGGTAAAGAAATGCCTGAGCCTATCTGTACCGAATTTCGACGGGTAGTGCAAGAAATTAGCTTAGGGGTTGACCAAGAACGCTCGTTTGGTAACTTACTTCGCCGTGTCCCTAGCGGTGACTTAGACCTCATGATTGCTGCAGTGGCTGTCCAAAGTGAAGTTGGGGGTAACTTAGCCGAAATTTTGGAAGTCATTGGTGAAGTTATTCGAGAACGGGTGCGGATTAAAGGTCAGATTGGAGTGTTAACTGCCCAAGCGCAAATATCGGGCATTGTTATTACGCTTTTACCCGTTCTGTTAGGGTTATTGCTATTCGCCATGAATGAGCCATATATGGGACGGTTAATTTATTCTTGCGACCCAGGTGAGAGTATGTTGACAGTGGAATGTTCGCAGCCTGTAGGTTGGGTTTTCTTTGGTATTGCTGCTTTCGGGATTTCATTTGGTTACTTTGTCATGCAGAAGTTGACCGCTATTGATGTATAGGAGGTTATTATGGGTGTATTTGACCGAATTCAAAACTTTATCGACACATCATCTACTTCAGATGATGTCCTAGACCGTTTGGAGCAGTTTGCAGGACGCGCCACCCCGGTCAGTTTGGAAGAAATTGAATTATCGCTGCCATTTAGCCAACGGGTTCTTCGCCCGATGTTGGTCAGTATGGCAGAAAGATTCACCCAGTTATCCCCTGAAAAATCCAAAGCTGCCGCCGAAAAAATGATGGAAATGGCTGGCAAACCCAATGGTTGGGGCGCGAAAGAGTTCTTAGGGTTACGGATTGGAGCGACGGTTATATTTGGCGTATTAGCCTTCCTTTTCGCCGCGGTGTCGGGTAATTATACTTACATGCTTCCAATTGGTCTGGGTGGAGGGGGTATTGGTTACTTTTTACCTGTATTATGGTTACGTTCTAAAATCCAAGCCCGTCAAGCGAATGTTATCAAACAATTGCCTGATGCCATGGATTTGCTCACCATTACAGTTGAAGCAGGCATGGGGTTTGATGGTGCATTACAGAAAGTAGCAGATAAATGGGATAACGAAATTAGTAAGGCTTTTGGCCGAGTGACCCAAGAAATGCGTTTAGGCGTATTACGACGTATCGCTCTTAAAAACATGTCTGAAAATGTCGATGTCCCTGATATGACCAGTTTAACCGCCGCTATTATTCAAGCCGAGCAATTGGGGGTTAGTATTGCTAAAGTGTTACGAGTTCAATCTAAACAAATGCGTATCAAACGAAGCCAACGTGCTGAGGCTGAAGCCAATAAAGCCCCTATCAAAATGTTATTTCCGATGGTATTCCTCATCTTTCCCGCCTTGTTCATTGTATTATTAGCTCCCGCTTTGCTCATCATTTTGGAAACAAAGGGACTTAGCCCCCTTGATAAATAACCATGCACGTTTTTAATAAAACGCGTCAGATATCACTCATTCAGCAAGCAAGAGTAGCTGACACTTTTTGGTTAAGATTACGAGGCTTGCTAGGTTCAGCCCCATTGAAAAAACAAGAAGGGCTGATTCTTGTTGGAGAAAAAAGTATTCATACTTGGTTCATGGGCTTTCCCATTGATGTATTATATGTAGACAAAGATTTCAAAGTTATTCGCGCCGATGAAGCCATGGTGCCGTATCGTTTAGGCCCATTTATCTCAAAATCAGCCTACATCTTAGAAATGCCCATTGGCACAATTACGGCTACGCAAACCACCGTTGGCGACCAGCTTAAATTTGAGACCTAGCCTAAATGTTTATTACCCAAATCTGGCATTTATTTCTAGATTTGTTATTCCCCCCACGATGTGTTAACTGCCAAAGTTTGGGTAGTTGGTTATGTCAACCCTGTCTAAGCCAAATAAAATTTACACCTCGTTCTGTCTGTCGCCAATGTGGGTTGACAACCTCGCTTACAGAGGCGATATGTAGCCATTGCCAACATAGCCCTTTACAAAATCTCAATGGCCTACGAACCGCCACCTATTTTGAAAATAGTCCCATTCGGTCAGCCATCCATGCCCTTAAATACTATAATCACCAAGCTGTTGTGAATATATTAAGTCAAATGTTGGTAGAAGCCTATCAACGGTATGAACTTTCAGCTGACGTGATTATACCTGTTCCCCTCCACCCTACCCGCTTAAATGAACGGGGCTTTAATCAAAGTGAGTTATTAGCCAAAGGATTAAGTCGGCAGTTAAAACTACCCTTTGATACAACGAGCTTACAACGAACTCGTGCCACCGTTGCTCAAGTTGAATTAAATCCCCAACAACGCCGTGAAAATGTGCAAGGGGCTTTTAACTGTACTAACAAAACCTTAATAGGGCAACATATTTTATTGATTGATGATGTCTGCACCACTAGCTCAACCTTAGAGGCTTGCGCTCTGGCCTTAAAACAAGCTCAAGCTGCTACGGTATGGGGCTTAACCCTTGCCAGGCCGCAACATCCTCATCATAACTAACCACACCTAGTTTTATTTTACTTATTTTGCTGGAGGAAAAATCATGCAACTACAACTTAAAGGGAAGAATTTTGTCATTTCAGACCGTATTAAAGAATACGTGGAACAAAAAATAGACAAACTTGACCGCTATTTACCCGACATGGGCGAAGCCTATATCGAAATTACTAAAGAGAATACTAAAAGTGCCAAAGATAGAAATATTGTGCAAATCACCTTGCGCGCCAATGGCACCATCTTACGAGCAGAAGACCGCTCTGAGGCAATTTATGCCTCAATTGACGCGGTAGTTGATAAAATCCATCGGCAAATTGCGCGCTATAAAGGCAAACGACTCCAACGTTGGCAAGGTCAAAGCACCTATAAAGTTCAACCCGAAGACATGATGCCCGAACTCACCCCTGAAACATGGGAATCGTTAGCTGAAGAACAAGACCGCCAAATTGTACGGGTGAAACATTTCCCCATTTCCCCCATGAGTCCTGAAGAAGCGGTTGAACAAATGGTACTTTTGGGTCACGATTTCTTTGTCTTCTTTAACCCCGACGCGGGTCAGGTGAACGTCGTTTATAAACGGTCAGATGACCAATATGGGGTAATAGACCCTGAACTTAGCTAAATTAAGTTAATTGAACTCAAAAGGGGCAAACTTAGTCATGTTTGCCCCTTTTTTACTTAATTTTTAAGTGAGATAAATAAACTATGCAAATAACAATTAAGCAGCAAACTTACCCTCTAACCCCCTTATCCACCTTTCGCCAACAATGGCAACTCCCCCCCGAATTTAGCGTGACCCATTTTGAACCTAAAAATAGCTCTGAATTGGGTAGCATTGAAGGCAGTGGGCAGGCCATGCTACAGATGAAAGATTACTTAGTGCAACTAGCCCAACGGGTCATCAAACCGCAAGATTTATTAGGCTCAATTGATTTATTGGCAAATCTTTTTCGCAGTCAATTACAAATGATTAATACAGAGATTGGCTTACGCTCGGTTGAGGTTGATTTTGCCGTAGCTGGTTTTGAAGATGTGTTAAGAGCCACCGTTTATCATCTCTATCAACTCCGCGTCACTTATCCACAAGATGTCGCTAAAATACGTCAACTTTTTGATTTTGAAACCGTCTATCAAAATTGGCTCGCTGGCTCTACGCATGTCTCGGCCAAAATTTATATTTATCCGCATGATAACCATACATTTCAAATACAACTACTCAATGACGCTTACGGGCGCATGGGGATGCAAATACAAATCAATGACCAAACCCATTATGTGCAAGATACCTCCCTCGGTTGCCCCGCCGCCAAATTTATGCATGGCCTATGCGCGGCAGTGGCCGAAGTGATGAAAGAAACGGTCTGTGCATTGTAAAATTTAGTTATAAGGAGGTCATAGCCATGACCCGTAAATTTAGTTCATATGGCCCTATTGATATTGACCAACATTACTATGCCCCACGCCAAAATCTGATTGAACAAGCCTATCAACAAATAGTAGGTGAACAGCCACTTAAAGGAGGCCATTACATTACCATTTGGGCCCCGCGCCAGCGAGGTAAAACTTGGTTATTGCAGCAAGTCATGCAAAGAATTAGAACGGCAGCTACATTTGAAGTGGCTATTTTGACCTTACAATCCCTTAAAGGTATGAATAGTGCAGAAGCCGTTTTAGCTGAATTTAGGCAATTATTGGCTGAGTGGTTTCGGCGCGATTTTCCGCCCATGACCCAGTGGGCAGAATTACAAGGGCTATTCACCCCAACACATTTCAGCCGCCCTCTCATCTTAATTTTAGACGAGTTTGATACTCTGAATGACGAATTGATTGCCGATTTTGTCGGTCAATTACGAAGTATGTATACCAAACGAGTGAATGAGCTAGATAAACCAACCAGTGAAAAAAGTAATCTGTTACATGGAGTTGCTTTGATTGGGATGCGGGCGGCTTTAGGGGTGGAGAACGATAAAGGCTCACCTTTTAACGTGCAACGAGGACTACATGTGCCTAACCTTACCTTAAACGAAGTGTTAGGCATGTTTCAATGGTATGAGCAAGAAAGTGGGCAACAATTTGAGTTGGGCGTAATAGAACGTATTTTTTATGAAACACAAGGTCAGCCAGGGCTAGTCAGTTGGTTGGGTGAGTTGCTTACGGAAACATACAATCGGCAGCAACCGACTATTTCGATGACCGATTTTGAGGTCATGTATCGCGCGGCCTTAAATCGTTTACCCAATAATAATATCTTAAATATCATCAGTAAGGCCAAACAAGAACCGTACAAAGCAGTGGTATTAACTTTGTTTGAAACCCAACGTAAAACAAAATTTAATTATGATAATCCATTGCTTAATTTTTTATATCTTAATGGGGTGATTGATTACGAAAGTAATAACCTCGATAATGACCTGGTGCGTTTTCCCTCGCCCTTTGTACAAAAACAGTTATTTAACTATTTTTCTAATGAACTATTTAGTAATTTAGCTCAACCTTACAACCCATTTGAAGACCTGAGTGACACGATTACCGAAACGAGTTTATATTTGAAACCCCTACTCAAACGGCATGAAAATTATTTGCAACTACACCATGAACGTTTATTACATCAAGCCCCGCGCCGCGTGATGGATTTGAAAGTGTATGAAGCAGTCTATCATTTCAATTTATATATGTATTTAATGTTATTTTTACAACCCTTTGCGGCGCGGGTCGTGCCTGAGTTTCCTACGGGTAATGGTAAAGTTGATTTGCTCATTGAATATCAAGGGCAACGTTACGCCCTAGAGTTAAAAAGTTTTGCCACTCATTATGAACATCAAAAAGATTTGAAACAAGCCGCAGCGTATGCTCATAGTTTGGGGCTAACCGAGATAACGTTAGTTATGTTTGTTGAAGCCGTAGATGACCGCAATCAGGCTAAATATGAAACAGAATATACCGACCCCATTACGCAAGTTAAAGTAATACCTGTTTTTGTGACAACGGGGGAATAAAAAGGAGCTAGGTCAAGTTGACCTAGCCTGGTCACAGCCCCGCCTTCACCGCCTCAGCCGCCTTACGATTCATGCCTGGCACCGCCGCTAAATCCTCAATACTCGCCTCCCGCATCGCTTTGAGTGAGCCAAATTGTTTCATCAGAGCTTGCCGCCGTTTCGGGCCAATCCCCTCAATATCATCTAACGTAGAACGGGTCGCGCTCTTACTCCGTAATTTACGGTGATACGTCACCCCAAAACGGTGGGTTTCATCTCGAATACGCTGAATGAGAAATAGCCCCTGCGAGTCACGCGGCAACATGAGCGACTCAGAACGGCCAGGGAAAAATAGCTCCTCATGTTGCTTGGCTAACCCCACAATGGGAATAGATTCCCGTAACTTAAATTCATCTAACACCTCTAAGGCCGCACTCAATTGCCCTTTCCCCCCATCAATAATAATTAAATTCGGCATCAACGCCCATGACGACTTATCCCCCAAATCGCTATCATCATCACTCGCCTCCAAAATACTTAACGATTGATTCGCCCTTGCAAATCGTCGCCGTAACATTTCTTGTAAACTAGCGTAATCATTTTGCCCCGCCACTGTTTTAATCTTAAACCGCCGATAATCACTCTTCAACGGCACCCCTTTAGCAAAAACCACCATCGAACCCACCGTATTTGTCCCTTGCAATGTACTAATATCGTAACATTCAATCCGCATGGGCGGGCCAGGCAAATTCAAGGCTTGTTGTAATTCGGCCAAGGCCGCGCTTTGTTTATGCTCATCAATCGCCCATTGCGCCTGTAAATGACTGAGCGTTTCTGCCGCATTTTGGGTTGCCATTTCTAATAATTCCAAATGCGTCCCCTGTAGTGGCACTTCTAACGTGACCTCCGCCCCCCGCTTGCTTTGCAACCATTGTTTAATAATCATCAATTCATCGACATCTTTAGGTAATATAATCTCTGACGGAATGGTGGTTGCTTGGTCATAAAATTGTTTCAAAAAAGCCGCCATGAGTTCCGCCTTATCTTCATCTGCGCTATCTTCCAAAATGAAATAATCCCGTCCCACTAACCGCCCGCCCCGAATAAAAAAGACTTGCACACAAGCATCACCATCCGCTTGAGCAAAGGCAATCACATCACGGTCAACGGTATCGGCACTAATTACTTTTTGTTTCTCTACAACTTGGTCAATCGCCCGAATTTGGTCACGAAATTGCGCCGCCTTTTCATAGTTCATGGCCGCCGAAGCCACCGCCATTTGTTGCCGCAAATCCGCCACCACTGGCTCAATTTGCCCCGCCAAAAAATTACACAAGCTATCAATCATGCTGCGATATTGCGCCCGATTGACCGCCCCAATACACGGCCCCGCACATCGGCCAATGTGATAATAAAGGCACGCCCGTTCATCTTGGCCGTTAATATTACGATTGCAGGTTAAATAAGGGAAAATTTTACGGACTAAATCCAGGGTTTGATAAGCCGCCCATGACGCAGTGTAAGGGCCATAATATCGCCCACCGTCGTTTTGCAATCGCCGCGTAATGGTCACTTTAGGGTAATCATCTTGCCAATGTACCTTAATATAAGGATACCGTTTATCATCTTTCAACTTAATATTATAACGCGGTTGGTGTTTCTTAATGAGCGTATTTTCCAACAGCAACGCTTCCAACTCGCTATCGGTGATGATAAATTCAATATCGGCGATTTCCTTAACTAACCGTCGCGTCTTTTCACGGCTATCCCCCCCCGCCGATTTATGGAAATAGGAACGCACCCGATGCCGCAGATTTATTGCCTTGCCAACATAGATAATTTTCTTGTCAGCATTTTTATGCAGATAAACGCCTGGCTTGGTCGGTAAATTGTCCAGAATATTTTGAATGTGGGGTGTGGTCATAAAAATTTCTAAGGCTTAAAAATAGTTGTCTTCTGATTGCGACACGACCTGAGTTTCCAGTCTGTTTTGTTTGAAATCCATTTCGGGCGGGTAAAAACTGCGAATCTGACTATTCAATACTCCCACAATATGTTTAGTTCGATGAGCATGAAAAACTTTCTCAAGAATTTCTTTAAATTGCAATTCATTATCTATCTCAATAGATGTACCGCCATTAGTTCCACCTATTTCTTGATACAATTTCTCGTCTAGGTCAATTTTCAAAGGATAAATATCCATATCATGCTCAACCGTAAAAAGTCTATAACGATAGTTATCAAGCGTGGGCGCAACAATGTAAAAATTATTATCAAAAATTCCCTTCCTTAAAGCATAATCGTCAACTTCAACTTCTGCTGTAATCAAATTCTTTGTAATTTGTCCTAACCAATAGGCTTGTTCATCTAAAATTTCTTTAGGTGTATTAACTTTCACTTCAGCTATATCAAGCGACCATAAATTTTCCATGTTCCATTCTCCTTAAAAGTTTAACTTAAACAACAACGGCAAATGGTCTGATTTAGATTTATCAGGCAAGCCATTTTTTGTGACCAAACTTACTTCACCAGCCGTTCGTAAAATTTGGAGATTACGATTATCAAAGTAATTCAATAAAGCAGGGCGAATTAAAACTTGGTCAAACATGTGCCAAAAAAATTCCAC
>JFJP01024664.1_pt1 | contig 12467 bp, 11 predicted proteins | sample 431651 | NCBI WGS metagenome assembly JFJP01 (sample SAMN02602958, study PRJNA72255) | Microbial mat metagenome, whole genome shotgun sequencing project. | biome: fresh water; feature: sink hole; material: water; isolation source: purple microbial (photo- and chemosynthetic) mats found in... | reverse complement strand
CCCAAACCCCAAACCCCGCTGCGGATCGGAAACAGGACTAAAAAGGTGAAGCTGTGAATTAGACTGGTTAGCAGTAAGTGTTAGGTTGACTCGTTGTTTTCGAAGAGGTCCTTCGGCTTGTGGTGGAACTCTTCCATGTTCTCCATGTTGTACATCATTTCGGTCTCTCTCCTGAGCGAAGGACTCGAGGGTTCGTCGGTCATTGGCTTGCGCTTTCCGAGGAAGTCCCAGTCGTACTTGAAGTTGTCCTGGTCTTCTTCGCTGGCGGACTGCTCGAGGTCTTCCTCCATCATGCCCTCGACTGCTCCCTGGGTCAACTCGGAGTACCGAGTCGTCTTCGTTGGAGTCTTTGCGCATGGCTTTCAAGGCCAGGTGTTTGATTTCGTACATGCCGAAGTACTTCTCGATGGCTGGGTCGGTCATTATCTGGTTCTGGTAGAGACTCATCTGAGCATTAGTCGACAGGCTACGATGTGCATGAGGACTTCTTCGCGCGGGTCTGTCTCGACGGTGTGGAAGAAGTTCGCGCAGGCGGAGAAGATCAGGTTCTGCTTTTTGATGTGCAGATGGAAGAGGTTCCAGACGAACTCTGGGATCTGCTGCGATACGATAAAGTTGTCGATCTCATGGACGGGGATGTCGTCGGTGCGAGTCTTCTTCGAGACGAGCTTGTTGACCACAGACATGAGTTCGATGAAGATTTCTCTCCGGTGGCCCAGTCCGGGCTCGTCGATCATGACTGCGAGGAACTTGCTCTCCTTGAGTTTGAAGAGCAGTCCGGCCTTCAGCGTGCTCCTGGTGAGGATGAGGCCGAGGAGTTGGAGGATGGTGAGGTACCTGAAGTTGTAGGAGTTGTCGAGCGAGTCTTCGTTCAGCGTCAAGTAGCAGTCGATCGTGTAGGTCACCAGGTTGTCGAGCAGCGCGGCCAGGAATGGGATTTTCGTAAAGTCTTCGAACAGAATGTTGAAAAAGAAAACCTTCACTGCCTCATCGAAGTCTCGGGTCAGTGCTCACTACCGCTGTTGAAGGCGTCTACCAGCTTCTTCATAATTGGCAAGACTCCGAAGTTCATCTTCAGATAGAACTCCTCGGTGATCTCCTCGTAGTCCATGTAGAAGTGGTTTTTCCTCCAGAAGTTTTGGCTCGGGTTCGCGAAGCAGACGCTGATGTTGTCCTTGCTCGTCAGCGCGGAGAAGTAGGTCTGGATGCACGTCATCTTGAACTGATCAGTGACCTCTTGGTGGAAGCCGCCTTCCTGGAGCATGCTGAGGATTTCTCTGCTCAGACGGTCTTGCACTTGCGCCTGCAGGTCTTCTGCGCGTTTGGCCAGGAAGATGGCCACGTAGAAGAGGAGGTTCAGGATGTTGGTTTTGGTTGGCAAGCTCATGTCCTGATATAAATTATCATACAGGATTAGGAATTGTCTTACGAAAGGCCAGCGGTCGAAAAACTTCGCCATGAGCGACGTCGAGGTGCCGTTGGCGGTCTTCCTCCTTTGTTTGAAGCAGTTCAAGAAGCAGTCTGCCGGAGCTTCGGCCGAGTCTTCGGTCAAGTCGTAGACTTGGTTCGAACTGGCTCTGAAGGGCTGGAAGGCGGACTCTCTTTTTTCGGCAGCTTTAAGCATGAAGTCGATGCGACAGAGGCTGTCCCAAAGAGCGATGAACAGGGAAGCTCTGTAGACCTGCTTGTAGTCCGAGACGCAGTCGTTGAGGAGGATCGCTTTGAACTCGTGGTTGAACTTGATGTCTGCAGCCATGATGCTGGAGGGCACCTGCGTCCGAACGTTCTTGTGCTTCAGGTAGCCTAGTGATCGCGAGCATACGCAGCAAGACCCACCGACTGCTCTCGAGGCCTCGCACGTTCGAGCAGTTGAACACCGTGAAAGACAGCTTGGTCGAGTAGGTGATCAGCGAAAAGAGGAAGTCCGTCTGTTTGCACGATTTGTTGAACTTCTGCTGGATGCACTTGGAGACCAGCGAAGCGAACGCGATGCAGCCCGAGTAGCTGTAGAGGCGGGCAGACGCCCCGCTGTTCTTGAGGGATTCTTTCTCCATGAAGAAGTCTTCGTAGAAGAGCATCAGCAGCATCTTCACAGACGCGTCTTCGATGTTGTTTTGTTTGAACTCCATCTTCGAAATGGTTTCCACGCAGGCGAGCTTCAGGTTCGCGAGTCCGAGCGACTGGGCCTGCTGTCCGATCTCTACTTTGAGGAACTGCAGACACACCAGAAGGCTGGAGAAGTCTGTGGTTCGGCCTGCTTCGAGCCAGTAGCCCGAGGCTCCAATTTGTACGAGCTTGCTTCTCGAGGCAGGCGAGTGCATCTCGAGGCTGGCAGTCGAGAGAACTCCGTCCGGCGCGCCATCGTGAGTCGCGACGACAGCGCGGACGGCCTCGACGAGTTCGTCGCAGTCTGCAGAGAACTGCTGGGAGAGTCGGTCTTTGAGTTCCCACTCGAGCATGATCGCATGCAGCAAGACCGTGAACTCGACCCTGACCCATCTCGCGAGGTACCTGTGGTAGAAAACCAGCGCGCCTCGTCACTGCAGCTTACTTCGCTCTCTCCTGAAAGAGTCTGCCTGTATTCCCCGCAAGAACTGGTTGAACGTGTTCAAAAACTTGCCGGTCTGAATCACGTTCTGCACGAGACCTGCTTTCGGCTCGAATGGTTCTGCCGCTCGCTCGACCGCTTCCAGCGGCTGGTCTTCACTTTCGTCGCTGTCGAAGGTCTGCGCGGGTTCGTCTTCTCCCAAGTCGTACCAGTTTATCATTCCGCAGGTTTATTCAGAATTACATTTGGAATATTAGAAACTGCACACTGGGTTTCACTGACTGGAGTGGCTGCGATTTAGTCTGCAGGAGTTTTCGCGGTAGCAATGATCAGAAGAAGAGAGCAGACCTCGCGACAGCAGTCAGACAAGCTCGAGGCGCGCGACGGCTTCGAGCTGCACCACTTCGAAGACCGGAGCTCGGAAGAAAAGCCGGACTTCGGGTCACCTGCCCGAAAGTCGCCGCTGAGCATCCCCGAACACAAGAACCGCTCGGACACCTACGACTACTTCGGCAGCATCTCGGGCGTCTTCGGCAAGACCGACTCGCGCGCGAAGGTGCGCTTCGAAGAGTTCTTCAAAAGCCCCACCTCGACGCCGATGAAAGACAGACAGATCTCGAGCTTCACCAAGGGCGGCCTGCTGAGCCACTCCTCGGACAAAAAGCGATCAGCGGAGAAGCCCTTCCAGCTGCAGCTCGACTCGATCCGCATCGAGCTGGACTTCCCCGTGCCTGGCCGAATCCCGCACTGCTCGAAGCGAGTCGGAGAGGGACAGGCCGAGCAGTCCTCGTCCGGGTCGGTCTGTGCGGTCTGCAGACTGGGGGTTGCATCGACGGGCTGGTCTGCTGGCTGCTGTGGTGCGCGGGTGTGCTGCCGGTGCGAGCAGCGGTTCGTGCAGCCGAGGCTGGTGCGGGGAGCAGCCTGCCCCTTTTGCGTGGGGGGGCAGCTGCGTGCGGCCGAGGAAGACTGGAGCAGTCTGTAGCTTGAGTAATTACGGCAGTCGAGACAGCAGTCTGCGTTTGTAGTGGTCGGCGGCCAGCTTGTAGACCTGGTCGGGCTGCAGGTAGTCGTCTCTGCAGTCGAGCTGGGGCACTTTGTTCTTGAGCAGCGTCATCGTGGCCAGCCGCTTCTTGCTCTGGTAGTCGTGGAGGGGCTGCGAGGCCGGCTGCGGCGCTGCGCGGTTCTTCTGCTTGATGCGCAGCAGGGCAGACCGGTACTTGTCGGGGTGGTACTCGGCCACGTCTCGCTGGATCTCCAGCATGAGCTCTTCGTCGGTCTTGCCTGCTGGCCCGAGACTGCCGCCTGCTGGCACGGGTCTGCGTGCTTGCGACTGCGAGCGGGGACTCTTGTCCACGAGGAACTTCTTGACCCAGCCGATGTCGTTGTTGCCTGCTGGGTTCACCAAGGTGCGCTGGGGCAGGGTCTTGCGCATGGTCGACTCTGGGGTAATTATTTAGAGCGGCTGTCGGATGTGGTCGCCGAACTTGACCGTGACTTCGTCTGAAGAGAGGTCTGGGTAGAGCGGCAGCGGGAGCAGCTGGCTGCGCAGGGCGTCTGCGGCCATGGCCAGCCAGTAAGAGAGGATGCGGTCGCCTGGCGTGGCTTCGTCTCTCGGCCGGAAGGTTTTGTCGGAGTAGTCGGAGAAGCTGGAGTCCATGAGCGAGAAGTATGACTCGCCGTAGGATGCCTTGACCTTGTTGATCACGTCGACGGGCAAGTTGTTCTTCTGGCAGACGGCGGAAAGCAGCCGCTCGACTTCTACGAAACTGCTGCAGGTCTTGGCTCTGAACTGCAGCAGCGCGGGAACCAGGTCTGCGAAGTAGGCGTCGAGTCCCTCTTCGAGCTCCAGCGCGAGGAAGCCGAAGGCCTTCAGCAGGAGGCCGGTGAGGACTGGTGAGCTCGAGGCTACCGATCTTCTCCGGCGCGTCGAGCTCGAGCGACTGCAGCAGCTCGGAGCGGAAGGTGTGGAAGACTGCGGGTCTGTCGGCGACCTGCAGCTTGAGGCTGTGCGTCGAGATGATGTACAGCTGGACCAGCAGACACTTCCACTCGTCCGTGAGGCCGGTCCAGGCTTCTCCGCAGAGGCCTGCTCATGGGAGACTACTTCGGACGGTCCAGTCGAGCGTCGCTGCGAAGTCTTGCTCGGATCCGAGTTTGTTTTCGAGCTGGATGAGCAGCAGCGCGATGACTTTCTTTTTCTTCGCCTGGTCTTCTGCGATGGGGCTGGCAGCGAGGTACTCGACGAGGTGCGGGTTGAGCTGGCTGGGAGAGACGTCTGCGAGGAGGTCTGGTCTGTGGAGCAGCACGTCGAGGAAGTAGCCGCCTGGTGAGCAGAGGGTACCGAGCTTGAGGAAGGCCGGACTGTCGGGGACTGCGAGCGAGAGCTCTGAGTAGTTGAACTCGATCTCTTCTTCGGTCGTCGAGAGACTCAGTTCGTGGACCGAGAAGCAGCTGTTGATTTCGGCGAGGAGTTTCTGCTTGTGTTCGGGGAGGATGATGTGCGTCGGAGTGAAGACTGCGAAAGTGAAGAGGTCCTTGAGCTTCGTGGGGTTGCCTTCGGTGGTCTTGAGGATGAAGTCGAAGAACTCCTGGACCGTGGGTTCGGGCTGGATCCAGTCGAGGAGACTCGTGACCTCGAAGAGGACTTCTTCGACTTGGCAGAGGCCGAGCAAGACCGTGCGCAGCACCAGCACGTCGAAGCCTTTGCCCTGGACGAGCACGCGGGTGTTCGGCCGGTCGAAGACCAGCTTGATCATCCGCAGCTTGCTCAGCGTGGTCTCGGCATCTCTCGAGCTGGCGTCTGCGAAGAGGCTGCCGAGGAAGGGGTTGCTTCTCGCGAGGATCAGCGCCTGGGTCAGCCGAGGGTACGGTCGACTCGTTTTGGCCGATGCGCAGGAGCAGCTGCAGCAGGAGCTTTTTGGTCTGCAGGTTGAGGCCTTTGTCTTTCTTGAGCAGCGGGATGGCGAAGTGCGTGATCGAGGGGATGAAGCAGTTGGGGTCGATTTTCTTGAGCACGATCAGCAGACTCTTGAGCAGCACCTGCGCGTGTTCGTTGTCGAAGGAGTCTGTCTGTTCGGAGGCCCAGGCGTCTGCCTCGATGCCGAGCTGCGTGAGAGAGGCGTACCTGTTTGATGATGCGGTCTGGCTCTGCGAGGACGAACTGCTCGTCTTCGATGAAGGTCTCCAAGAAGAGGTCGCCGACTTTGGTGTACTTGGCCAGCACCTGCGACTTGAACTCGTCGAAGTGGTAGGAGTAGTTGGCTTTCCTCGTCTGGAGGATCGAAGTCACCTGCAGGCCGATGACCTGCACCAGCTCCTCTGCGTACTGCTGGTTCCAGATGAAGTTCGGCGAGCGGACCTCTTTCTGGTCTGCGAGCCAGGCGACGAACTCTTCGGAGTTCCTCAGCACGCCTGCTTCGGTGAGGAACGGACCGTAGCCTTTGACGGAGGCTTCGATGAAGCGCAGGTGGAAGCCTTTGCGGACGACGCGGAAGAACTCGGTGAGCAGCAGCTTCTCCTCTTCTTGGAGGTCTTCGAGTTTCTTGCCGAAGCTTTCGGCGCCTTGGCCTCGGAGGGCCAGCTCGACCGCGCAGTTTTCGGGGCCGTAGTGGGCGATGGTCGTCTCGTTGCCAGCAGAGAGCACCTTGCGGACGATGGAGGTGTACTGCAGGAGGTACGGTCTGAGCTTGGGGTTTGCGCAGGCGTCGGGTGCGAGGTGCGCGGCGAGCAGCAGGTCGAGGCAGGCGTAGGCCACTCCGTTGCGGACGAAGCCGCTGAGGACTCTCGGGTGTTCGGAGAGCTTCTTGAGGGTGTCCAGCAGGTAGTAGTTGAAGAGCAGCATCGACTTTTCGAGCGAGAGTCGGAGACTCGGGTCGTCTGTGCAGGCCTGCGAAGAGAGGCTGGAGGAGAGCAGCGAGGAGTCGGACTGCCTTGCGACCTGCTCGTAGTCCACCAGGTCTCTCGCCAGCGTGTCGTCCAGCGCGCTCTGAATCGAGCCGGGCAGGTACGCTCGCTTATCTTCGTGTCTCGCTGCGGGGGCGTCTCTCGGCTTCGGTGTGCCGTTGGGTTTGGGGTTCGGCTGCTTGGCCGCTTCGGGGTCTGGCTTGGCGGGGGCCGGCCTCGTCGCGGACTTGAGCAGCAGCGAGAGGTTGTCTCGGACGATCGCGAGGCCGTGGACGAAGTGGAAGTCGAAGTCTTGGTTCGTGTCGTGCATCATCTCTTGGTAGCCTTCGACGATGTCGGGGTTGTTGAGCGAGATGATGCGGTGTTCGAGTCTGAGGACTGCGCTGAAGATTTCGAAGTCCAGCAGCGTGGCTTTCTTCGCGTCGGAGTTGTACCGTCTGACCAGTTTCTTCAGGACGAGGCCGACGAGGTCGAAGCACTTTTTGACAGTCGCGTCTGAGTGGAACTTGCACTCGAAGTGGATGCTCGCGACGCGCAGGAGGTAGATCATCGCGAGACAGAAGTTGGAGTAGAGACTGACGCCCCTCACGCTGACCCTCGTGCCGTTCTTGTTCCAGTGGTCGACCAGCAGCACGGCGAAGTCGAGCAGCAGCGCGTAGTCGTCGACTTTGCGGATGCGCTTGACCTGGGCGAGCTTGAGACAGACCTTCGCGAGGGTCTTCACTTCGGAGACCACGGTCGCGTCGTAGCTCGCGAAGTCTTTGCTGTCCACCTTGGCTCTGAGCAGCGCGAGACTCTTGCCGAGCAAGCCGTCTTTGATGAAGCTGGTGTCTCGGAAGTCGTAGTTCTTGTCGTCTTCCACCAGACTGCTCAGGAAGAGGCCGTCGACTGCGAGGAGGCCTTTGGGCGTCTCGTAGTAGGCCTCGACGCGGATGGGCGGCGAGCGTGGTTTGGGGAAGACTTTCTTCTTGCCGGTGATGTACTCGTCGAGGTTTTGGATGTCGAGAGTGAAGAGCAGGTTCATCGTGTTCTTGAGCTCGTCGAACATCGGCTGCGTCCAGTACATCTCTGCGTCGATCCTCTCCTCGAACTCGAAGACGAAGGCGCACTCTTCGGGCTGCTTCTTGGAGAACCACTCGATCACGTGTTCGGGGAAGAGCCGCTGCAGGTCTCGGAGTTCTTTCTCGAACAGCGAGGCGTCTTCCTTCATCGCGCGGACGAAGGTGCAGAAGAGGCCGGCTGCGCGGAAAGCCATGCCGTTCCTGAGGCCGGCCCAGATGACGCGTTCCCAGAAAGTGTTGACTTCTGCGATCTTGCGGAGGAGAGCCTGGCCGCTGAAGGCTTCGGTGACGAGCTGGATGGTGGTTTTGACCACGAGTTCGTCTTTGTGGAGCAGCAGCTGCAGGACCAGGGAGAGCGTGGCGTCGTCGGCCATGTGTTTGGTGCTGCGCTTGTCGGGGAAGCGGGCGAGGGACTGGATGGAGTGGCCCGTGGTCTTGTCGTCGAAGTAGTCGACGTTGCCGAGCAGGTAGAGGCCGAGCAAGATGGAGTTTATTTTGAGCAGCGCTTTGGTGGTGGCGACGCGGGGGATGGGTGCTGGCGTGAAGTTCGGACAGGTGGAGGGCAGGTCTGCGTTGTCGGTGGACGCCTCGACGAGGTTCTTGAAGATGATCTTGGTGACGAGCTGGTAGCCGTCGTGTTTGGCGAACTCGCTGAGGTTGTGGAAGCGCGTGTAGGTTTCTTGGCAGCTGATCAGCGCGCCGAAGTACTGCAGCAGGTTGTACTGGTGGACCGCGTCGTCGGTGGCGGCGAGCTCGTTGATGAAGTATGGCATGAGGTCCATCTTCGGCAGCGCGTACTTCGAGTAGACCAGAGCCATGGCTTTGAGCGACTCGACCTTGACTCTGGCTTCTTTCTGGTTGATGTAGAAGCTCTTGAGTTCCTGGTAGAACTGGTCTGGGTGCTGGATGTCGACTTTGAGGCTGGGAGCGATTTCGGAGTCGTTGAAGAGGTCGTGGAGGAAGTACTTGCCGACGAGGATCTTGCCGAGGTGTCGCGGGTAGTCGAGTTCGAACTCTTCGAAGTTGTGTCTCACCTGGACGACTTGGGTGATGTCTTTGAGGTGCGACGGCTGGTGCAGGATGACGTTGGCGAGCACGCGGTTCAGACAGTCTGGAGCTACGCGTTTCCACTGGCCGTCGAACTTGCCGAGGTAGTCCGCGAGGTGGCCGAGGAGCGAGCGGGAAGGAGTCGAGCTGTCTGCGTCGAGCTCTTCGAACTCTTTCTTGAGCAGCTCTGCGGTGTTGAACCACTCCTGCGCCTTCCACTTGGTGATGTCTTTGTCGTTCAGCGACGAGCTGATTCTCCGCAGCGTGTGTTTCGGGATGAGTCGCGTGATGGTGTTGAGGGCCAGCGGGTTCTCTGCGACGAGCATGTGGATCACTTCTGCGGAGAGCTTCTGCTGGTCGCGGGGACAGGAGCAGATGGTCAGTCGGTAGTGTCTGAGGAGCACCACGGTGTAGTTGAGGTAGAAGCTCTGTTCAGGGAGCAGTCGCTTTTTCGAGGCAGCGGCTTTGAGGCTTTTGAGCAGCAGCGAGGAAGCGTTGAACTGCACGCCGCTGTCTGGGTGGCCGTGCAGTCGAGCGAGGACGACTCTGCCGAGAGCGGAGTTGAGGAAGAGCTCGGACGTCGAGTTGGCCGTCTTGATGCTCTTGTCCACCTGGAAGAGCTCGTTGAGGCACTCGAGGATGCAGGAGAGTCGCAGCTGGTTCTGCAGCGTCGGCTGTTCGGCGGCTGGCTGCTCGCTGAGCTCGAGGTCTGCGATCCTCGTCCAGAAGAACTTGTGCATGTTCAGGTCGTCTTCGATCTTTATTTCTCGCTGGTTCGAGACGATCGAGTAGACCGTCTTGAGCAGCTGCGTGCTGTGGTAGACCATGACCTCAAACCGAGACAGATTGAGCGACTGGAGCACGCCGACCAGTTCTCGGAGCGCCTGGATCTTCGACTTGGACTCTTCTCGGTCGAAGAGCGTCTGGCTCAGCTCGAGGCGGAAAGCGTCCTCCTGCAGCAAGAGGTTGAGCAGCTTGAGGTAGTGCTCGATGTTCGAAGCTGCCACCAAGAGGCCGTCCCAAGTCTTGTCGTCTGCAGAGTTCAGCGGGTTGACCTCTTCGGGCGAAGGCTGCTTCGTCGAGTCCGTGGACTTCGAGCCTGTAGCTTTGCTGTGCAGCTGGCCGAAGACCGCGTCGTAGACCTGCCTTGTCTTTTTCTCTCTGGCCTGCGAGTAGCTCGCTTCGTCTTTCAGTCCGTTGGCTGACTTGATGAGCTGCGTGATGATGAGGTAGAAGAATTTGAGGTGGAACTTGGGGTTGGGGTAGGCGGGGTAGAAGTTGGCGACGACTTTGTGGAGCAGCGAGAGAGACAGCAGCGAGTCGTGGAGGTTCCGGTAGAAGCCTTCGACGAGGTTCGTGTAGTAGTCTTTCGCGAGGGTCTGCGAGGCGGTTCTTCCTCTGATGGCGAGGTTTCTGGGCATCTGGTGCGACTGGAGCAGCAGCGCGAGGGGCTGGAAGTCTTCTTGGAAGGTGAGGCCGAGGTGTCTGCGCTGTCGGACGAGGTTGCAGTTGACTTCGGAGACGAAGCTCATGATCTGGTTCATTTCCATGGCGTAGAGCACGCTGGACTGGTCTGCGAAGCTGAGCTTGACGAGGGGGTAGTTGAGGCTGTCGAGCAGCACGACGTCTGAGATCTCGGTGTACTTGATCCTGGCTCATCCGAAGCTACCTGTTGATGACTTGCAAGTCGCTGAGTTCGTAGAGGTAGCTGTCGTTGATGCCGAGCTCCATCCGGTGCGCGCAGCCGAAAGGCCTGACCCGGAGAGCGCTGTAGACTGCGAAAAACCTGCTTTTGCTTTTCGCGGAGAGCGTGCCGTGCACCGTCGAGTCTGTCTTTTCTTCGGACTTGGACTGGATGCTCACTCCGCAGTAGAACTCGGCGGCTTCTTTGAGCGACTGGATGAAGTCTTGTCTTTCTTTGACGTCTCTGAACTCGAATCCGTAAACAATCTGCGATCGAGAATACTGCAGGTCCACTCCGTCGAGTGTCGTGATGAGCAGTCCGATGTTCGAGTAGTAGATGTCGATGGAGTCGGAGAAGGTGTTCTCGCCGGTGAGCGTTTTGAAGAGCGTGGCCTCGGACTCTGCTTCTCCGCTGACGAAGTCTCTCTTGATGCACAAGAAGGATCTGAATGCCGTCAGGGTCACTTGGATGTACTTGTCAGAGTCGTCGTTGTTGAGCCGCACCTTCGAAGAGAAGGTCTTGTACTGCTGCGCGCCGTTCTGGTCGCCGCTCTGGTTGCAGAGGTAGTAGTCGATGACCCGCAGGTAGTCGTTGACCAGGTCTGCTCTGCGGTGGCAGGTGAAGGTCCGCTGCTGGTCGGCTTTGCCGAGGCTGAGGGAAAAGTCTGTTTGGTTCGCTGGGTGAGGAGAGACGTACCTTTGGTCGGGATGATCTTGACGACGTCTTTGAGTTTGAGGACTTCTTTGTTGTCTTCTTTTTCGTTCGCATCGCACAGCTCGATGGACTGGGTTTTGATGGTCAAGATTTGGTTGGCTCCTCCGCCGAAGAAGCCTCCGTGTCTGTACACGAGGTACCTGCCTACGATTTCGCTCTCGGAGTCGGCAAGCAGCCTGATGCTCATACGTATGATAATAATGCATCTGGCCGGAGGACTCTGGATCAGGCAGCGGCCGGCTGGCGCGAACGGCGGCCAGAGGCGAGAGATGGCTAGACTAGTTTAGTTACGTCATGGACGAGTGATGAAGTTCTTCTGTTTAGGCTGACATTCACACTGCTATATTTCAACGCACGAGACGCGTCACTGATGGTTGGCGAAACTCATCGAGCTATGACGCGCTCAATTACAAAGCAGTGGCGAGCGAAAGATATCCGGATTAGTTAGCCGCTTTATTGCTGATTGATTCCTGAAGGCCGCATCTCGCCGATCGCGTCGAGGCCTGCGAACGGCGGCAGCGGAGGCAGGCGGTCGACCTTGAGCGCGCGCAGGTGCTTCGAGGCCTGCTCGCTCCTGAGCGACTGGGTCTGGGTCGCTCGCTGCTTCTCGGCCTGGTAGTTCGAGTAGAGCTGGAAGCCGAGGTTCTGCAGCCGCTCGTCCAGCTGCTCTTTCCGCAGCCGCTCGCGCTGTTCGAGCTTCTCGAGGAGCTCTTGGGTCTTCTTGTCTTGGTACTCGATGACCTTGCGCACCTGCTCGAAGAAGCCCTGGTCTCTGTCTCGCAGGTCTGCCTGCCGCATCTCTTCGGACTTCTGCAGGCCGTTGAGGTAGGCGTAGAAGAAGTCCGAGGGGTTCGGTTTGTAGCCTTTGGCGCGCATGTGTCGGAGCTTCTCGACTTGCTTGAAGACGGGGTAGAAGCGCTCGAACTGTTTGCGGTTGCGTGCTTCTGCGGCTTTGGAGGAGAAGGTCTTGTCGGAGCCGTAGCTGCCTTCGCTCTGCGAGGGCCGCTTGCCCTTGAGCTTCTTGACCGGCCTGCCTTGCGAGTCGGTGGTGTACTCCGAGGAAGAGTCTTCGTCGGGGAAGCGGACTTTGCCTGCGAGCTTCGACTTCTTGTTCGAGTTCGACTGGCCTGCGAAGATGTTGGGCAGCTGCGGCAGGTCGAAGTCTGCGCTGCGGTCGGGGAGAGGCTTGCCGCCCGCGCTGCTGAGTTTGTCTGCGCGGCTGGAGACGGTCTTGATGGAGAGGCGCAGGTTGTCCGACCTGCCGCTGCGTTGGCTCTGCTTGCTTTTGTGGCTGGGAGGTTTGGGGAGAGAGTCTTCCAGGTCGTTGACTTCTCGGAAGATGTTCGCTTCGACGAGGTCGTTGAGTGGCTCCTGGTCTTGGGGGTCTGCCTCGGGGGGGTCTGCTTCGGGGAGGTCTGCGTGGATCTGTTCTTCTTCGAGTGCGAGACTAGAGTGTTCTTCCATCTGAGCGCATATAATAAATACTCGAACAAAGCAGCGGTCGCAGTCG
>JFJP01024663.1_pt1 | contig 12467 bp, 14 predicted proteins | sample 431651 | NCBI WGS metagenome assembly JFJP01 (sample SAMN02602958, study PRJNA72255) | Microbial mat metagenome, whole genome shotgun sequencing project. | biome: fresh water; feature: sink hole; material: water; isolation source: purple microbial (photo- and chemosynthetic) mats found in... | reverse complement strand
CCCCACGAGAGTGAGTGCAAGCCTTCAGAATTAGATAAGTGAGTTATTTATATGTTGTTTTCTTTCGAGTCGTCCATGACCATCAGATTGGTCTCTTTGATGGTGGCTTTCTTCTTTTTCTTTCTGCCGAAGGATACTGGAGCCATGTTGTTCTTGAGGTTGTAGCACGAGCAGCCGACCATGCCGAGGTTCGCCGTGACCAGGACAGCGATGTGGTGGAAGATGCCGAGGATGTCGAGGAGGATGACCAGACTGAAGCAGCAGCCGAGGTAGAAGGGAGGGTAGTACAGGGACTTCTTTGCGGAGTAGAGGCTGAGGAGAGCGATGATGATGAAGATGAAGCCGAGGCCGTTGAGGAAAGGCAGCCAGTCGGTGAGCGAGATGCCGATGCTGCTGAAGAAGAGAGTGATCGAGCTGATGTAGATCGAGTTGCAGGCTCCTCCAGCACAGACCATCGTCGTGGCTCCGAGGAGGTTGAAGATCTGGTTGAGGAATATGCCGATGACGGGGAACCGGGTGTTCTTCTTCCACTCCAAGTAGTAGGCCTCGCCTTCCTCTTCGATCATCTCGATGCTCTTCAGGTGCGCAGAGCGGTTCAGCCGCAGGACCATCGAGACGACTGCGCCGAACACCAGCGAGTAGCACAAGTGGTCTGCGTCGGGGTGTCTCTGTCTGCCCGACGAGGCGCGGTTGAGGAACTCCGAGAGGTCCAGCAGCACGGCCACCAGATAGAGTCCTTCGAAGGCTCCGATGACTTGATCGTAGAGAAGAGCTTTGCGCTGGTGGATAACTGCCTGCAGCGAGGCGTCTCTGTCTCTTTCGACTTTCGCCGACCGCTCGAACCAGAGCAGCAGCGAGTGCCAGCAGCCGACCGCGAGACAGGCTGCGATGAGCGGAGAGAAGACGTACTCCCACCTGTAGTTGAAGCCTCCCTTCAGCTTCGACATCGCGAGCAGCGTGCTGATGATGACTGATAGCCAGATAAAGGTCTGCACTGCTGCCATTTCGAGTATGATTTATTTTGAGACGCGAGATTAAGAGTATTCATGGTCTTGCTCAAGCAGCTGGTGAAGTGCATGGGCCTGCCGGTCCGCGCGACCTTCAAGCTGCTACACCTAACTGCATTCGTGATGCTGCACCTCATGATGTTCGAAGGCCTCAAGTTCCAGTTTGTGCACTTCCCGAGGGTGTACCGAGCGATCTACGCAGACAGTCCTCTCTACTTCGTACGCCTTCCTCAGCCAGCTGCAGCTGCTCGTCTTCCTGGCCATGGACGCGGCCGTCATCGCAGCCTACGAGCTCTGCGTGTTCACAGGACCAGGCTTCACCAGAGACTACTTGCAGCCCCTCGCTGACAAACGCCTCGAAGTCGAAGACGGCCACATCTTCCAGCCCCAAGAAGCCTCTCTCAAAGAGCTTTCCGAGCTGCCAGTTGCCCAGCAGCTGGCGACAGACCAAGAGCTGGGGACGGGAAGGGCCGAGCGACCGCAGCAGCGAGTCTGGGAGTTCTGTTTGGAGTGCAGAGTGGAGAAGAGGTGGTACTCGCACCACTGCTTCATCTGCAACAAGTGCGTGATCCGCATGGACCACCACTGTCGTAGTCGCCCGTGACGAAGCTTGGGTGCTCGGCTGTGTGGGCTACCAGAACTACCAGCACTTCCTCCAGTTCGCCTTCCACGGCGCTCTCTGGCTGACTGCTCACTGCTCATTCATCTTCTTCCACATGGAAGTCATCGACTTCTCCACAGGCGACTACATGTTCTTCGCCTCGGGCTGGGTCTTGGCCATCTTCGCCTGGATCGTCTTCTTCATGTACAGCGGTCTGGCCATCAAAGGCCTCACAATCATTGAAGCTGCTGAGAGGTTCCAGCTGCGGAGAGCACAGGTAGATGCTGATCATCGAGTCGACTTCGGAAGAACAGACAAGATTGAAACTAATCGGCAACCAGAACCCAGACGACAACTTCCTGGTCATCTTCGGAGTCAAGAGCTTCTGGTCTGCCATGCTGCCCATCAGGAGGCCACGGCCGAGTCCAGACACCTTCCTCGAATAACTTTATTTCTCCATCACATCACGTGCATCTCTTTCTCTCTTTCCGATGCTGCTTCGATCGAGGGACTTAAGTATTCGAGATGGAGTGTTTAGGGCGAGGAAGAGTGTACTACCCTGGTACCGTGACACATCTTATTTAATCAGGAAAGTGTCGATTATAATTTGCCCTCCGAAATTAATTAGCGGCGTCGCTGGCAAGCTGTTACAGTGTGCGCGCGAGCAGCTGAAAGTAGAAATGAGTCGATGTGGCGGGGAGCATTAGGTTGTTGTTTAGGTAGGAAGAGTGCAGGTTAGAGAACAGTTGTCTTGAATACATGTGGCCGAAACAGCTGCTGGCTGTCCCGACAGAAATACCGAAACCGAGTGTCTTGCTTATCGATGTTCTCGTTAGACTGAGATTATAATTATTTATCGTGTTAAAGTTATTACGATTTGTGCAATGAGCAACTTCGACCATCCAACCCTGAAACCGAAGATCTTCGGCCAGTCGAGACCAGTCTTCGGAGGTACCGCTGTTCTCCTCATTCTTCGACTTGACTCAATCTAATCTCAGACCCCAAAAGACTCGACTCGAAACCACTCGCTGACGAACTGGCCGATAGCAGGCCCGGCAGCAAGTACGCCAGCGAACACAAGAAGCCCTTCAGCAAAGTGCCCTTCAAAGTCGACCACATCAAAGCCGAACCCAAGCCCCATGTCTCCGAGCCCGAGTTCCGCTCCGATCCCATCTCAAAGCCCAAGGTCAGCTTCGCCGCAGACGCCGCACCGAAGAAGAAACCGAAAGAGGTAGACAATTTCTTCAACGACTCCATCGACACCAGCTCGAAGCCCTTCGCCAAAGCGAGACCCGACCTCACCTTCCAAAAGAACGGCCAGCAGGAATCTGCAGAGGAAAAGAAAGCAAAAGAGAAGAACTTCTTCGACGATGATTTTGAAGACACCCAAGTGCCGCCGAAAGAAGCAGCAGTCAAGCCCAACTTCATGAAGGCGAAGGCTGGTCCCAGCATCTCGCACGGAGCAGCGAACACCCGAGCATCCGTCGCGAAGAGAGCAGAACCGCAGGAAGACATCTACGCGGAGTTCGAGGTACGCTCGCGGTGACAAGGATGACTTCGAAGACATCAAAGAAGGCGTCAAAATAAACTTCGACCAGAGCCAAGCAGCGAACAAAGAGCCCGTGCTCGTCGACCAGTCGGTCATCTACAGACAGATGCAGAAAGTCTTCGCAGTGAAGCAAGTCATCAAGTTCGAAGTCGAGCGAAACGACATCTTCGAGCTCAGCGCAGCCAGTACCGCTGTGTTGACCAGCTTTCTACGAGTCTTACTTGAACCAGCTCACCGAAGGCTCCATCCGCAACCAAGGCGAGCAGACCAACGAAGAGAACAAAACTGTCGGCACCCAAACAGACCTCGGCCCTCCTGTCGACGTCGGTCTGCAGCACCCAGACATATCTCACTTCACACTCCCCAACGATTCTCCCGCCAGCAAAGGCATGAATAAATCTGAGGCCGTGACTGGCAAAGCTGCAGACTCGCGACTCAAAGACCAGAACTACAAGAACCGTCTGCTCTCATTCCTCGAAGACCGCGCATCGATCATCAAAGACATCCTCGAAGCACAGAACTCGCAGTATTCCAAGTCGTCCGCAGAAGATGTCTTGGAGATCCCGCAGCAGGTCAGAGACGTCTGTCCCAACTTCGTCGTCGTGAAGGATGAGGTCTTCCTCAACGAACGGCTGAACTGTCTCGTCGTCATCAAAGTAGTCGCCCATCATCAGCTCGTCAACTCGAAGCTGCCAGTGCCGCACAAAAACTCCAGTCTGCTGATCGAGTACATGAACTGCTCGGTCTCCAATATGTACATCACCGAAGACGACTTGACCTGCAGCGTGCTGCTCGAAGACATCGGACAGATCGTCGCTGCAGACACCTCGGGCAGCCTGCACCTCTTCGCACCGAAGAACAGAAACAAAAAGCTGTCCGAGCTGCTGGGCAGCAACGTGTACAAAGAGGTGCATCGGACAGACAACTCGGACTCGAAGCGACACCTCGCACCGGTCAAGATGCTTCGACTCTCGAAGACGGGCGAAGAAGTCTACTCGGTGGACTCCTCCGGCAGACTGGTGGTCTGGCAAGTGCTCAACAAGCGAGGCAGTCTCGAGCTGTCTGCGATAAACTACCTGGACCTGAACACCGAAGTCTCGCAGATGGCAGTCGACAGCCGGTCTGAGCAGGTGTTCCTCGGAAGCTACTCGAACCTCTACCAGCTGAGCTCGAGCATCAACCCTTCGCTGCCGGTCTCGATCAGGTCCTCCAGCAACTCCACCGCATCGCTGTCGGCCATCTTCGTGACGAGTCTCGACATCATCATCGCAGGCTACGACAACGGAGACGTCCGACTCTTCATCGACATCCACAAAGACGCAGTCTTCAGACTACCCGCCTTCTCCAAGTGCCGCGTCATCCTGGTCTTCCCTGGCAACTACTCCAAAGTCGACAAGGTGTCTCGCAAAGTGACCACGATGGAGTGTCTCGCTTCGATCAACGTGCTGGACTCCGAAGGCCGGCTGCACATCTTCGACATCGAAGAAAAGATCGGCGACCCCGAGAAGGTCATTCCTCTGCTGCCCCCTTCGCAGAAGTCTGCGCAGGTGCTGGCTGCCGCCTACGACATGGAGCGGTCGCTGCTGGTCGCTCTCTGCCAGACCCAAGAAGGCCTCAAAGCGGTCCGTCTCGAGTAGTCAAGAGTCACCCAGCATGAGGACGCACAAGAAGAAGATTCAGAAGATCTCGCTGCTGCAGACCATCAACTTTAAGCTGTCGAAGCTGCTGAAACTTTCTTTTGTCAACTAACATTAAATATGAGCCGTGCTGGAGAGCATGGAGCGACTACTTCACTTTTTTCGTCCGTGAGGAGCTTGGGTTTCTGCGGCTGACTGCTTCGGAGTGTTCGACCAGTTTGTCTGTGAGAATGGAGCCTGGGTGAGTCGCTGGTACCTCCGGTCTCCACATCGTTCGACAGCTCGGGGATGTCGAGTTGGGAGTCTGTGGTTTCTCGAGGCGACTTGGTCTTGGACCTCTTGTTGCCTTTGACTCGCTTGAATAGGACGGGGTCGAAGAAAGACTTCTTCACCTTTCCGGCCATGAACTCGTTCTCTTCGATCTTCTTGAGGTTGTTGATCTTGACCTGCTCAGCTCGGTGCTACGTAGCGCTTTTCGTAGTCTCTGATGAGCAGCGGCTTCAGCACGAACTCGTCGATGCGCCTGAAGATGACTGCGAACTTCGTATCGCTGGAGTTGACCAGGTCTTCTCGCTTCTTCGTGAGGTGTTTGGCTCGCTCTTGCAGGTTCTGGATGTCTGGCGTCTCGGTCTCATCGGCTTCGACTGCGGGCTTGTCCAGGAGCACTTTGTAGAGGATCTGGTTGAGCGGCGTGAAGATGAAGATGGTCGCTGTGATGATGATCTGAGCGAGACAGATGAGGTACCTGCTCAGCAGAGACTACTTGGAGCGTCTGAGGTCGTCTTTGTTCTGCTTGCTCACTCCGTGGAACGCGAGCTTCACGATGAGTGCGTACGCGATGGAGCCGCGGATCATGCCCGAAGTGCCGACGACGATGAGCTCTTTGACGGACAGCCTGCCACTTTGTTTCTTCTTGAAGCACCTCATGAAGGATGCGAGGAAGAAGATGGTTCCGAAGCGAGCGATGAGCAGAATAAAGAAGTCTGCGATGGCATAGGATATCATATCGTTCGTCCCTTCGAAGCTGTCAACTGATAGACCGAGGTAAATCAATATGAGCGCTTCGCAGACATAAGACACCAGTCCGAATGTGAACCTGAGTAAATAGCTTGTACCCTGCTTTCTCAACAGATTCGTTTGAAAGGTTGTATCTGTTGTAGTGAGATTGGATTATGCCGAATATAAAAATTGCAACGATGGCAGCCAATTTCAGTGATTGTAGTTCACAGAGACTGTAGGTCAACATCGACATGATGAAGATCAGAGAAGCCTCTAGTTCTGGCATCTGGTTCAGGCCTTTGAGCGTCCGATGAAAGAAGCAAGACAGGAATCCTACAGTCAAGCAAGCCTGCCCATTAGCACACCAAAACTGACACTCTTGAATGTAATCCAAAAGAAGTCTACAAAGAAATTGCCGAGCAGTTTACCTGTCAGTTCCTCTGAGTTTAAGAAAGGCTACGTTTATTCGAGTCTTTGAAGCCCAACACAACGTTCATGATTAGCAGACTCACTGCATCGTTAGAAACACCTTCTCCGAAAATCACACTGAAAAGAGTCGGGAATGCCTTTCGGTCGATAAGCGTCAGCGGAGCGATTGTGTCAGTGGCAATCAGCGTCGCAGAAAGACACATGGTGGTTGTGATGCTCCAACTGTGTGATCCGCAGGTACTTGTTGTAGTGCTGCGGCTCGATTCCGATCATTGAGTTGGCCCAGTATATCAGAGTCGTCACTATGATGAAGTTGATGACTGTCCCGACAAAGCCAAAGAGGCCGATGTAGCCGAGGTTCTTGAAGAAGAACTTCTTTCGCATGTTGAACCCCGCTGACATGATAATCGGCGGTAGCAAGTAGTTGAATATGATGTCTGGTGATATCTTTGGTGAAATCTTGTAGCTTTCTCGCTCTTGCTCGTTATCTGTCATAAGGATCGGAAGGAAGTATGCGAACGGTGCTGCAATCAGCAATATTATCAAACTTTCGTGCACGTAATTCCACTGGAGTCGACTCAAATCTACCTTCTTTGAATTAATGTAGGCGCCGATCAGGATGTACAGACTCAGAATCGAAGTCAGTCCAATGAACACGTAGCTCTCAATCTTGGACTCAGTGTCTTCGTCCATGAGTCACAAACTTAATTAACACTATGATTGGTCTCAATTAGCTGCAGTCGTCGAGTAAATTAATTAGGCTCCCTGCGTTCTGGGTCCTTTCGCTCCTCCACAACGCTTTCTTCAGGTCTCTTTGTTTTTATGAGGGATTCCGAAATTTATGACCTATAAATTCATAGAAATTCACAGGAGAGAACTGCTTCACTCAAGTGATAAAGCGGAAGAAAATCCTTTGAAAATTCTACAATTTTATATACTCTCCAAGAGCTAATTAATAATCTAAATGAAAAGCAATTCTCAGAAAAGACTGCTTATCGACCTCAAGAAGTTGTTGAACGACGCTCCTCATGGCATTGATGCTGCTCCAATCAATAACGACGACATTTTTACTTGGGAAGCTGTTATCATAGGGTAAGCGATCACTCACTCAGTCCGCAAGACTCCGCCTGGGAAAATGGAATTTTCAAGCTAAAACTCAAGTTCTCAGAAGAATACCCGAGCAGCCCGCCTGAAGTCACTTTCAAAACTAAAATCTTCCACCCGAACGTCTATGCATCAGGTGACATCTGCTTGGACATCCTAAAGTCGAACTGGAGTCCTGTGTATGATGTGTCGAACATCCTTGTCTCGATTCAGTCGCTTCTGAATGACCCCAACTCCAAATCTCCCGCCAACGCAGATGCCGCCAAGCTCTATGAAGAGGACCGAGCTGAATACTACAGGAGAGTGCGACAGGTGATCGAACGCAACCTCGAACTCGAAGACAGTGACGACGAACAAGAAGAGAAGCCAAAGACTGATTCCCTGCAGACTATGATTGAAGAGAACACTAGCTAATACTACTTCTAGAATAATCACTATTTTTTCGTTCTTTAAAATGCGATGACCACCTCGACTCCAGTCCCATCGACCCGATATCGAGAGCCACAAACAGTTGAAGGTTCAGGTTTCTTAAATCGCTGGTGCATCAATTAGTTATGATTGAGTCATTACCTCAGGTCTACTCTTCCGTCAAGTTCGTTGGTGTCTGGTTGCTTAATTCCGGTTTATGAGTGTGGGAAGAATACAGCAGCTTTTTCGAGCCGACATTTTTTGATGTTGCAAATCCAGAAGAGGAGACTTGCTTCTTCTGCAAAGAGAGAGAAGAAGACGACTTTGACTTGTCGGCTGGTTTCTTTCCAGCAGTGACTGCAAAGATGTCCATGTTTATTTTCCGATACATAGCTTGTGTTGTGTCTGTTCTTGCTTTGTGATCTTTGCTGTCGCCTGTCTGTTTACGAAGCGCTGGTCCAGACCTTGGGTTGTCAACACTCTTGCACTCTCTTCTCGAGTCCTTCGGGTTGTCCTCGGATCCTTGGTATGTGAGGCGGTTGGGTATCTCGTCGACATCGAGTGTTGGAGTCTTCAGCGTCGGGGAATTTCTGTCGACTATTTTATTGACAGTGTTGGGAGTAGCGGTCAATTGAATACCTGGTGTCCTTGCGAGCTTGTTTTCTGCTCTCTGTTTAGGTGACTCTATTTCTTCTTCGTAACGAGCTTCTTTGATTTCGAAGCAATCTGATGGATTGGCTCCCTGCCCTTTCTGTTTTTCAGAGATATGGCCTTGGTTGTTGAGGTTTCTGTCGATGAGTTGCTTCTGATTCATCTGTTGTTGGTTAGATGAGTCGGAACACTTGCTTGATTCCTTCTGATTCGAGTGGTTGGCGATCATAGAAGACAGTACTGAGGGATTGCTCATTTGATGATTCCAAAGGTCTTCCACTGCCATCACAGACGAATACCGATGATCTTCAATATGATGTTGAAGTTCTCTTTGAATATGTAAATGTTGCTGAATAGCTGTTCGCGCAGATCAAAGTCTTCGGTGCCACTATTTCTTTTGTTCTTCAAGTACTGCAGGACTGCTGATCGAAGGCGTACTGTTCAAGGTATATTTGACTTCGTTTTCAAAAATCGCTTTGAACTCTGTGTAGAGTCTGTCCAGCGTGCCTTCTTTATTTAGCTTCGATATGACCGACTGTAGATTGGAGTGTATCTGACCTTCGGCGCTGATTCTACTGAACATGTCCTCAAGTTTCTCTTGTTGACTGCTCGCATACGTGGTGTTTCAAAGTTATCTTTGCGGTAGAGTTGGTCGCGTCTGTCGAACTCATTTCTGACAATCAGCCGATGCTACTCGTTGCTTCTGGCTTCGATCTTGTGCCTTTGTAGCTCATCTGGTGTTCTCTTTGTTTAGAATATACAGCATGATTGACCGTTCTTATATTTTCATATTTCGATCAACGAGTTTGGCTTATGCACAGGAGCGATAGCTGAACACCTAGAGCTGTTAGAAATGAGCTGGAGAACAACTGATTCACCTCGGGAGACTTACAAAGAAATGAAGAAGCACCCAGGAATAGAATTGTCAAAATAGAAGACTATAGCAGCATATATCACTTGAAGCTGTCGATTATGATCACTCTGTGCACATCTATGCTGCAGACTGAGAGGACCTATTGACTCATCGAATATAAAGCTGCTTCGACTGTCTCGAGTAGTGAGGATATGTGTCATTCGCGGGTCAACCATCTCCAAAAATAACTATCTCATCATTGAACCTGGTGATTTACTTCCGTATAAAATCAATGAAACAGGCTCTGGTGGCAGGAAACAACTAGCCTCGATAGCTCAGCAGATACCATCATAGATCATATTGTCATGATCGATTCGGATAATGATCAAAAACCTATGATGGGAAGACTTGCTGTTCATTATTGATCTAATCAAAGTATCGAAAGCCGATTCTGCGAGACTGAATCAGAGAGAGAGAATACCCAGAAGTTGATCTTTGTTAACCATGTCCACCTTAGAATAAACAATCGAAGAAATGGATAGATAACACACGAAGACCCACCTCAAGAGCTGTTCTGGCTGAGACAACTTTTTGACTCGTCATCTGCAGCTGTTGTTAGGGCAGTCTTCGGCTCTCCTTGTTCTTTAAGGCAGAGCTGGTACTGCGATATAAAAGCAGTAGCTAAAGGGAGATGGCCTCTGCTGGCTTCTGATCATTAATAAAGCGCGAGGTCTGGTCCACGCAGCCACCATCTTTAGGTGTCATAGATATCTAAGTTTAGTGATTGTTCATCCACACAAATTCAACAGTCACTCATCAAAGACAGCCGGATACTTTTGAAAACATCGATCATCTCATCAGTGCTAAATAACTCCCACTTTCAGCTGCTTTGAGACTCCGACTATCTAGAGCCAAGTGAAGAGTCCTGGATAAAGATCCATCAGGCGGCTGGCCGCGAAGTCGACTCGAGGTTTCTTCTAAACTTCGATTAATGTCGAGCATCTAGTGTCGTTGATGCTGATTGGAGCATATAGGAGGACTGGAGGAGTCTACATCGAAACAATAAACAAAGCCTATTACACATCGATGAATCTATCAGGCTGTTATTAAGTAACCTTGAAAATCTGGAAAGTGTTCACCGTCCGAGTGTAGTTGCAATAGGCTCCAAAGACCATAACCACAAAGTCATCGGTTCTGACCAACTGAAGGTTCTTCGCAAACTGGATTCCCCTGAGGTAAGTCGAGAGCTACTTCGAAACGACGGATTCAAAAGCCACGAGGCTGCCAACCCCCATGGAAATCACCGATCTGTATGCCGACAAGCACCGAGCAACCCGGTAGTCGCTGCAGATGGCCAGGATCGGACATCTGAGGTGGTAACCTGTCAGAAACGTCGCTGTTGATCCTGACTCGGTCAAGACCATCACCAGTTTGATCGGCAGCTCATCAATTGCGTTTCGCACGCAAGAAGCGATGGACTTCTTAACCAAAAAGACGCTTTTCAGAGTCTCTTCTTGATACTTCGGATCGATGGTGTTGAGCTGATACTCGCTGGTCTCCTTCGCGTTCTTCTCACCGAAGCTGATGAGCGAAGGCTACCATATGATGTCTGTCACTGTCTGCAGCAGTTTGTCGGCGTGCACTTTACACAGCTCAGGCTGTCTCTCCAATACGATGCCGTCGGGAGCTTGGCTGGCCAGACTGAAGATATCGTTTGTCTCGGCGAGGTCAGGGACAGAGTTCCTACCAGCTCTCATATCTTCCAAGAAGTGGCCTTTGACCATCACCAGCTTTCCTCGTGACTTGCACTTTGCTATCACTTCTCTCTGCACGACTGTATTAAATTTCGTCGGCAGAAAAGCGGAAAGCCAGTTGCGGCAAATGACGACTCCATGGCATGCAGAGAGGATCTCGTCGAGGTGGTCGATGGTGTCGGGGTGCTCGATGTTGACGAGGAGTCGCGTGTTGAGTTTTCTGCGGGTAAGTTCTTGGATCTCTGCGAGGTCTTCGGCTCGATAGACGTTGCTGAGCTCTAAGTAGTCTGCGTTGACCTCCAGAGCTTTGTCGATGACCGAGATGTCCTTCTTCGTCAGCACCGGTGTGCTGTTGTTCGGTCCTCTCGTTGCAGGAATCCTCGAACGCACGTCATCCTCAGTCTCGCCTTCGACTGAAGGAACGATGAGCACGGACGAGAAGGAGTGGATGTCCAGAGGCACATCAGCAACAACGACGATGATGTTCTTGTTCTTCGACTCTATTTCTGCCGTCGAGTCGAACCTGAATCGGAACCTGTGCTTCTCTGTGTGATGGATGTCTACTCGAGCTGGTGCTTGCTTCAGACAAACCGTCACTGAGAGAGTAATCAATGTTTTCAGATATTTTTCTTAGTGTCGGTGACCTAGGTCGCAGGGTGTTAGGTTCTTTCTTTTGTTCAGAGAATGCTGGCTGATAGTGCTCTACCTTTCTGCGCAGTATCTTTGTTGGTAGGACTAAGCAAATCGTCAAGGGCAACAGAATCTGCATGCTGCGGATTGCCTGATGTGAAGTTGTCGCTAAGCATTGGATGGTTTTCTATTTCTTGCTGACTGAAAATATCAGAGTGCCTGCGATCCTTCTTCCTCTCTGCTGCGTCAGGATGCAGAACCGGGAAGCCGAATTCACTATGAGCTCTGTAGCCTAACTCTCCTCGCTCTGAAAGTTCTTTGAGGTTTTCGAGAGTCCTCTCTGTCGTCTCTCGTCTTTGTAAGTAAAGGTTACCTAACAACTCTCATGAAGTTTCGGCCATAATTTAGACTAATCTTGTCGCCTGGCTTAAGTTTCTTAAGCCAATCACCAAAGTCACAGTAGCAGCCAGATTGCGTTCCAAGTAGCTTCCGGTTTGAATGGAATCTATATTCCTGTCCAGGTCTGAGATGTACTGTACCTTCTGCAATTTGTCCCAGCCGAGGCTGTGTGCCTTTCAGTTGGACAATAATTGGAAGGCTCAATTTTTGCTGTCGCTCAACTTCTGTTCGAATAGTGTGTAGTCTGTCAAGTGCCTGGCTCAGAAGAGAATACCCTGATGTCATCATAGACAGTATGGATTCTGAGTACATTCATACCCGACTGCAGATGCTTGACGACCGATTCCTGAGTAATACAGAATGACATATTTGACCTCCTGGTTGCACGTGTAAACAACCTTCGTATACTTTTTCATCAGGTTCTGTCGATTGTCATCAAAGTATAC
>JFJP01039858.1_pt1 | contig 12469 bp, 11 predicted proteins | sample 431651 | NCBI WGS metagenome assembly JFJP01 (sample SAMN02602958, study PRJNA72255) | Microbial mat metagenome, whole genome shotgun sequencing project. | biome: fresh water; feature: sink hole; material: water; isolation source: purple microbial (photo- and chemosynthetic) mats found in... | reverse complement strand
GGTTTCCCCGGTTTTATCGGCAATGATGTGCCGGGTTTCTTTCCCTGATTTCGGGGCAAAGAGGATTCCAGCGGCGACCCCTACTGCGGAGCCGATGCCAGCCCCTATAATCAGATTCCGGGTTCTGGTTCGCTGTAATTCCCTTGTTCGTGAATTTCCAAGTCTTTTCACCTGTTTTGCCAATTCATTAAACATCATCATGTAGCCTCCAATTTTTATTACGTTCATTAATACCATCGCTTAATCTCCATCCATTAGTTTTCGTATGGTTTTTGCAATTCTTGACATGGATACCGGGCCGGATTTCCATTAATTTTTCAGACAATCTCGCACCGGTCATCTTCGGCATGGTCATATCGGTAATGGTCTCTTCATCATCTACAAAAAGCACCCGCTCCTTACCGAAAAAAAAATTTTCATGGGTCGTGTTTTTGGGAATCATGTGCACTCACCTCTATCGAGTATTTAAATAAGAATGATGAATCAGATTATGATTTTTATCTTAATGAATGAGTCTAAAATTAATCCCGTGTCGAGTCAACACAATAGATGTACATGAAATAACCGATTAATCGCCTATTCAAAATAGGTGTTATTCGAGAGTCGAAAGAAAGGATCTCAAATTTACTTTTCTATTTTTCAAGCCTGTCTTTTTCCTGATATTCTCACGATGACTGGCTATGGTGTGGATGGAACTGTTCAGGAGTTCCGATATCTCTTTGTTGGATTTTCCGGATTTAATAAGGTTTGCGACATGAATTTCTTTGGGAGTTAAATTCACCATTTTATCGGATAATTTTTTTGAAAAGGGGGAAATGATACGGGTTAACTCTAATTCCAGAATATTCATCATCTCTTTCTGGCTCTTCAGGGTGAGACTTTTTTTCAGATGATCCATGATGGGGGCAAGGATCAGTTTGTGATTGAGGAATATCTTGTCTCCGATTTCATCTTTATCCTCTTCTCTTTTTTTTAACAATATTCTCAAGGTTGCATTCATATCTTCCAGTTCAGCCGTTCTTTCTTTCACTTTCTCTTCAAGAGATATTTTGATCTCTTTTTGTTTCCCTTCATATTTTTTACGTTCGGTAATGTCTTTTGCAATTTCCAGGCGCACAAACCGGCCATCCATCCATGGAATGGCAAGGTCATTCACTTCATACCATTTTTCAAACACGTCATTGTAAAATTCCCAGGAATAGGGCTCCGAGGGGTTACCGGTGTCATCCAACAGTTTATCATTGGTGCAGAATTCACAGGGCTGCTTCTGATTTCCATGAATGGATTCCCAGCAGAGTCTACCGGTGAGGTCTTTTTTATAAGCTTGTTTCATGTACTGATTCATAAAAAGAATCTCATAGGTGCTCATGTCGGCAACATAGATAGAGGCTTCAATATTATCAAGGACGGATTCCAGTTGGCGTTGGCCATATTTCAGCAGACGTTCAGCCCGTCTTCGTTCCGTAACATCAATGATCACCGTGCGATACCTTGCTTCCCCTGTGCAGCAATCCGGGATCACCGTACTTTCCAGTCGCACATCAAAGGAGGTTCCATCGTTTTTTTCCATTTTGAGGTTACAGGCCTGCCGTTCTTTTGAATCCAACAGAGTTTGAAGATGAAGGTAATACGTATCCTGATCCTCGAAACGAATATAGTCGAAAAGCGGCTGGTTGATGAGCTCGGTTCTTTCTGTTGACAGCATAGTGGCCAGGGTCAGGTTGGCATTGAGGATGGAACCTTTTGAATCCAGGGTGACATATCCCACAGGCGTAAAATCAAACAGTTGTGTATAATTGATTTTAAACTCCATCAACTCCCGCTGGGTTGTTTGCAATGCGTCATTCTGAAGTTCGAGTTCAACCTGGTAAGTCTGGAGTTCATAAATTAATCGAAGCGGATCTTCAACATCCACCGGCGTCTTTGAAAAATCCGGCTTTAATATCAATTCTTCAGCCTGTCGACGCAATTGATTGAATTTTTCCTGGGCAGTTTTATCTGGCATCACGGATGATCCTTTCAATGGTGACAACCCCGTTGATCGTATCCCTTTCATCCCTCAGGGCCAGGGCCATCACCCAGACCTCTATCGTCTCACCCGTTCGGGTCCGCCGCCCGGTTTGAAGGCTGTCAAAAAGTTTGCCGGTAAAGGCGGTGTCTATAAATGCAGGCCATGCCTGACGGTGTTCTTCCGGTATCATATCCTGGATATTCATCTGCAGGGCCTCTGATTCCGAATACCCGTACATCTTTACAGCGCCCTGGTTCCAGAAAGTAATATGACCCTTTTCATCCTGGATCAGGATGGCGTCTTTTGAATTCATAATCACGGACAGGCGCTGGGCAGTCATGCGGAACCGCTTGAATTCGGTTATATCTTCAAAGGTCACCACCACGCCGTCAATGACATTCTGCATGGTGCGGTAGGGCATGATCCGGGTTCTGAAAAATTTACCATCCCGGCTTTCCACTTCAAATTCCTGGGTGATCAGATCCTTTAAGACCTGCCGGGCATGATCCGCCAGATGAAAGTCTTTTAATTGTGTGGCCAAATGGCTGATCGGCCTTCCGATATCGCCCATCGCCAATGGAATCAAGTGGATGACCCTGTCGGTGAACCGCCTGATATTCATGTCCAAATCTAAAAAAATCGTCCCGATCTGGGTAGAATTCAATAGGTTTTTCATGTCGTCATTGGCATTGGACAGCTCCTCCACCCGGCTCTGGAGTTCCGAATTCACGGTGGTCGACTCCTCGTTCAGGGACTGGAGTTCCTCTTTTGAGGTCTCCATTTCTTCATTGGCGGATTGCAGCTCCTCGTTAGTGGATTGCAGTTCTTCATTGGCGGATTTGAGTTCTTCATTGGCGGTTTCCAGCTCTTCAATGGTGGTCTGCAAATTTTCTTTGGTATATTGCAGTTCATGCTCAAGCTGGGTGACCATATCGGTTTTCCGGAGCGGCGTTGGTTTTATCCTGGTTTTCGCTTTTCCCGAATCGTTAAACACCACCATGAGCATACCGTGAAGCGTCCCGTATTCCAATAGCGGTTTCACCGTCAGGTCAATCTTGATAAAGCCGCCATCGTCCTCGATATCCACCCCCTTTTTGACAACCTGCTGTTTAAGAATGGCGGCTTTTCGGATGGCCGATGCCAGCACGGTCTTCAGGCTGGGCCGGGCCATGTCCAGGATATTGAAACAAGCCTTGCCTGAGGCAGGTTCCAGATATCTTCCGGTGCGGCCGTGGATATAAACAATATTCAATCTTTCATCAATGATCACGCAGGGCGGTGTGTCACTTTGCCGCAGAATGGTTTGTACCAGTTTAAAACTGTTGATATCTTCGGCTCTTCTGACGGCTTCAGGGGTTTTTATGTCCGGGAGTTCTTCAGGTGCTGCCGAAACCGGCAGATTCACTATGGGATAGGGGGTTGACAGGCTGGGCTGGCGTTTGAATATTTTCCATTTTCGATCGAACGCTTTAAAATGGTGTGTTTCCTGGCCAATGGATTCGGATGAGCCGATGAACAGGAAACCCTCCGGTTTCAGACTGTAGTGAAAGACGGGAAACAGTTTTTTCTGAAGCTCCGGGCCCAGGTAAATCAGAAGGTTCCGGCAGCTCAGGATATCCAGTTTTGTAAAGGGCGGGTCCTTGATCAGGTCCTGTAATGCAAACACCAGCATTTCCCGGATGGATTTTTTGACCCGGTAGTGATTTTCTTCTTTGGTAAAAAAGCGCTTTAACCTTTCCGGACTGACATCAGCCGATATACTGAACGGATAAAGGCCGGATCTGGCGATATTGATGGCATCCTGATCAATATCCGTGGCAAATACCTGGACACTGAACTGCCGGTTCATTTTTTCCATGCATTCCTGTAATAGAATGGCCATGGAATAAGCTTCTTCACCGGTGCTGCACCCGGCCACCCAGATTCTGACCGTAGCCCCTTCCGGTTTATCGGCAAGCAGACCGGGTATAAATTTTTCATTCAGCAGATCAAAGGCTTCCGGATCTCTGAAAAAACTGGTCACGCCGATCAGAAGGTCCTTGAACAGAACATGGACCTCGCGCTCGCTTTTGGTAAGATAGGTCACGTAGTCCAGAATATCGTCGATCTGATGCACATGCATCCGCCGCTCCACCCGCCGGATAATGGTATTTTTCTTGTACAGAGAAAAGTCATGATGCGTATGGGTCCGAAGCAGAATATAAATTTTCTGCAATGCTTTTTGAAATTTTTCCTCATCCACCGTGATCTTGTCCTGGTGGGGCTTGACAATGGTGTGCCGGGTATATTTGATGAGTGTTTCCGGCATCTTGTCCGCAGGCAGGACATAATCCACAAGACCGGTGGCAAATGCGCTTCTGGGCATACCTGCATATTTGGCGGAATCTTCATCCTGGACCATGACCATGCCCAGTTCTCCCTTGATCTGTTTTAACCCGAGACTCCCGTCGCTGCCGGTTCCGGACAGAATAATACAGATGGCGTTGGTGCCCTGGTCCTGGGCCAGGGATTTGAAAAAATTGTCAATGGGAAGATTGAATCCCCTGGGCTGCGGCAGATCCATGAGATGCAGGACTCCGTTTAAAATGGCCATATCCTTGTTGGGGGGAATGACATAGACCCCGTTGGGTTGAATTTTTACCCCATCTTCTACCAGATGGACCTTCATTTTTGTTTTTTTCTGGATCAATTCCGGCAGGATACTGATATGGGTGGGATCAAGATGGGAAATCAGGACAAATGCCATGCCGCTGTTTTCAGGCATGGCCGTGAAAAACGATTCAAAGGCTTCCAGACCACCGGCGGAAGCGCCCATCCCGACAATGGGAAATCTGGGGTTTGAAATTACCTGGGGGATGTCTTTCCCTTTTACGGGTTCTTTTAACGGTGCCTTTCTTTTCGCCGGTTCCTTCTTTTTTGTCATGTTCGGTTTCCTTGTCCTGAAAGCGTTCTGTACCAATGAATGAAGGGATCATATCATGGAGTTGAAGATATCGTCATCATTAATATTTTTTTTAAGTTTCCTTTAGAATGACGCTCAGATCCTCGTCCGGGGTCGTGATGGGGTTGATGTCAAATATTTTGACCAGTGTGGCAAGGATATTGGGGGTCAGAAAAGCGGGCAGAGAAGGTCCCAGCCGGATGTCCGTTATGCCCAGGTGCAGCAGCGCAAGAAGAACACATACCGCTTTTTGCTCATACCATGAAATAATCAAAGACAACGGCAGATCATTGATATCTGTTTTGAATTCTTTTGCAAGTGCCCTGGCAATCTGAATGGAGGAATACGCATCATTGCATTGACCGGCATCCAGAAGACGGGGAATCCCGGCGATCTTACCCAGATCTTTGTCGAAGAACCTGTATTTGCCGCAGGCACAGGTTAAGACAATGCAATCTGACGGCACTTTTTCAACAAACTCGGTATAGTAATTTCTTCCAGGTTTTGCCCCGTCACAACCCGCCACAAGGAAAAAATGCCGGATAGCACCGGACTTGATGCCTTCAATCACTTTATCGGCAATACTCAGGACAGCGTTTCTCGCAAATCCGACCGTGACCTCGCCGGTTGTTTTATCTTTGGTAAATCCGGGAAGTGACAAAGCTTTCTCTATCACAGGCGTAAAATTTAAATCAGAAATGTGCGGAATACCCGGCCAGCCGACCATCCCGGATGTAAAAAGATTGTCCTGGTAGGATTTCTGAGGCCGTTGAATGCAATTGGTGGTCATTAGAATCGCACCCGGAAATTCTGCAAATTCTTTTGTCTGTTTTTGCCAGGCAGTCCCGAACTGACCATAAAAATGACTGTATTTTTTTAATTTTGGGTATCCGTGGGTGGAAAGCATCTCCCCATGGGTATAGAGGTTGATTCCTTTGCCTTCGCTTTGCTTGAGAAGTTCCTCAAGGTCTTTCAGATCATGGCCGGAAACAAGGATGGCCTTACCTTTGATATATCCCAGCGGCACTTTTGTCGGAACCGGATGCCCATAGGTTTTTGTATTCCCTGCATCGAGAATCTCCATGGCTTTTAAAGCGGCTTCTCCACACCTGAGCGTCAGTCCGAGCCAGTCGTCGAGGGTCAGATCCGTTCTCAGAATGGCGGCCAGTCCTTCCTGAACAAATGCATACACGCTATCCTCTTCTTCCCCCAGGATATAGGCGTGATCCGCATAGGCGCTGACACCCTTTATTCCGTAGAGGACCGTGTGCTTCAATGAAAGGATATCCGGGTTATCCGCCGGATAGGTTTTGATCCCGACCTTTTCTCCCTGTTTCACCATTCCCTCGATATCCGGTGAAGGAATAAAATTGACCAGAGCGTCGTTGAAATCATCATATTTGCTGTTGTTCCGGACTTTGGCTTTAAGCTTTTCGTGCAAAAAAACACCTTCATGAACCAGGTTGAAAAATCTGTCAGGATCAAAGTCAACGTTGGTCAATGTTGCAAAAGCAGCCTGTATGATAAAAACATTTACTTTTTCATCATTGATGCCTACTTTGCGAGCTTCAAGCGCAACCTGGGACAATCCCATTAATACATAGAGCAGCAGATCCTGCAGTGCCGCTACGTCCGGTTGCTTTCCGCAAACTCCCTGAATCGTGCAACCCGTTCCCTTAAACGTCTGTTCACACTGGTAACAAAACATAATAAATTATCCTTTCGGCATCCGGTCAACAGGGCAAATAACCGTCCATACCGGGTTTCCTTCTTTCTGGTTAAAATTTCATTTCCGGCAGACATAATTTTCATGCAATGCAATTCCTGCCAGACGATCGAGGTCTGCATCGGTTACTGAGGGCAAAAACCGCTTTCGATAGAGTTCATTGTGTACAATACCCGCGACTGCTACCAGAGGGGCTGCCACCAGAACCCCCAGTACGCCGAAGGTGGCCACACACAAGAGCATGGAAAAAATAACCGCCACCGGATGCAATTTCATTGTGCGCGCCATGATGAAAGGCGAAAGCACATTGTTCTCCAATGCCTGAACGGCAGTATAGGCGAATATAACCCACAGCGGGGTCATTCCTCCCTGCCCCAGCCCTAGCAGGAGTGCGGGCAAAGCGCTGAGGATCGGACCCAGAAAGGGGATCGACTCGAGAATACCCGCTATCAGCCCCAGGACCAACGCATCCATGAAGCCGAAAATCGGCCACATGAGCAGGAATACCAGCAAGCCGATGATCAACATTCCCAAAAGAGTTGACCCGGCCCAGGCAGGGACGAATTTTCCAATGCGCTGCAGGATGATCAGGGCCTTTTGGTGGTGTTCCTCGGGTAATAAGGAAAACATTGCCCCAAACACCGGGCGGGGATTCATGAGCATAAAGACCACCCCGAAAAAAACCGTTCCCAGAACTACCAGTGTTTGAGCACCGTTAAAAGCCCCTGCGGTGAAACTACCGAGCAGATCCTGAGCCATCTCGTTCAAACGGGACCGAAGAGAGTTTGATTCATCAGAAGGGTTGGACGGCTTTGATGCAGCAATTTGAGATACGGTTCCGGGCTTCCCCGGAGGCTTACCCTCACTCCTGTCTTCCCGGGCAATTTCAGTGCTGACTTCAGCCTGGAGTTTTTTCTCGAAAATGACGGCCTGTTGCTCCATTTTGATCAGGGGCTTTTGCAGACGTTCCCAGTACCCCGGTACCGCATCTGAAATTTTTATGACCGAGTCCTTCATGGGGCCAAAGAGAGACCAGCCCACCAGGGCTATAATTGCAGCCAGTCCCGCCACGACCAGCCCTGTCGGTATTTTTCTGCCGCCGGTCACCCCCCGCATCCAGGAAATCACCGGATTGACGGCAAGCGTCATCAGCAGCATCAGCAGAAAAGATAACAGAATGGGAGAAAGCACTGAAAATGTTTTAATGAAGGCAAACAACGCTGCACCCAGTATCACATAGAATGACACCGGGTGTGGCGCTGATTTTGCCTCTGGATTGTTCGGCATGACATATTCCCTTTGGGTGGGCCTATATTTTTCCCAGTACGACCAGGATCAAAAGGATCACCACGATGAGCCCGATTCCTCCGCTGGGTCCATAGCCCCAGGAGCGGCTATGGGGCCATGCAGGGATTGCTCCCACGAGTGCCAGTACCAGTATAATGAGTAAAATGGTGCCTATTCCCATGATAAATTCTCCTCTTTTTTTAATATGATGATGATCAATCCGCCGCCGCAAAACATCTGGCGGCGGGTCCAGCGTCTGACTAAATCCTGAATTCGACTTACTGGACGATCATGTTGTTGTTAACACTCTTTACGCCATCAATATCAGCCGCATATTTGCCGGCCAGATCTTTTTCAGCCGATGTCTTGGCGATGCCTCCCAAGGTGACCACGCCTTTTTTCGTCTCAACGTTGGTGTTGACGGCGCTGGTCGACCGATGATACATCAACGAGGTTTTTACCAGGGCGGTAATAGACGCATCGTCAATCGATTCAATTGCAGTATTCGTCTTATTGGCTACCTTGTTAACACCTGGCTTTGCTGCGCCGGCATCTGACACGGTCATTTCATTATTTACTTTTTCAACGCCTTCCACATCCATGGCGTACTCGGTCGTAAGGTCCTTTTGGGCAAGACTGGGGGCTTCACCGCGTAAAGTGATGGTGCCCTTGTCGGCGAGAACTTCAGTTTTGGTAGTGCTGACGTTCCGATGGAATAAAAGTGTGGTTTTCACTTTGGTGATGAGCCATGCATCCGACTTTTCAGCAGGACGGTTTTCAGCTTTTTCTTCCAGCTTGTTATCCACACCTTTCACTCCGGGAAGGCCTGCAACGGTTTCTCCGGCCAGTGATTTATGGGATGCCTCCTGAACCGTTCCGGTCAAGGTGACCAAGCCGTCTTTTGATTTTATTTTGATGTTGTCGTCCTTCAAATAGGTCTTGAATACATAGGTCTTTTTGGCTGACGATTCGATGCGGTCATCCGTATCGGCTGCAAAAACCGGGACGGTGGTGAACAACATGGATGCGACAGCGGCCAAAACTGCTAAACGGTGAATTGGTTTTTTCATTTTACTTTTCTCCTGTTTTTAGGTTGTTTTTAGGTTGTTTTTAAATATAACGGGAAACAAATAACGGCTTTCCTCGGTATCTCCATTCTATATTCTATTTCAATTCTTGTGCCATGTTGATGCTCCCCTTGTCTTTTTATCTATCCATTTGAATATTAAGAATAATTTATCGAAACAGCATCCGCATGGAGATCGTGGACCGCCATAGAAAAAAGGTACCACTTAACCAAAGGTCACATATGACCTTATTTCAGGGTCCTTTATACAGAGTCAACGGTTCTCGGCTTGAGAGCGTCCCCATAATCTGTCTGCAGGGAAGTGTCGGTTCTTTTAGGATACGGTCTGTCGCTGACATCATAATCTGCTTTAGATTCTCCCTTATCACCGATATCATCAGCTCCTGTCCGTTTCAGGATGTCCCTGCCTTTATTTTTCCACTCTTTATCGTCGGCATGAATGGACAAGAGAATCCCCCCTTCCTTGATATGCCCTTCATACCGGTTGGCTTCATACTCGGGAATCCCCAGGCCGATCAGTGCTCCGGTGACCCCCCCGGCCAATCCTCCGGCTCCGGCTCCGGCAAATGCCGCCATAATGGGACCTGCCGCAATAAATGGCCCAAGACCCGGGATGGCCAGTGAGCCGATACCCGCCAGCCACCCCAATGCGCCGCCGAGGACCGCACCGGTGCCGGCTCCTGCCGCTGCCCCCTCAGGCGCTTTGGTTTCCTTCTCAATGGCGAATTCTTTGGTTCCTCCACTCTCACTCTCAGGGAACAGTACCGAAATGTCTGTGTTGCGAAAGCCCTCATCCTTCAAGACTTCGACCGCATTTTCAACCATCGAACGGTTCTGATAAATCCCATACACTGCTATGTTTTTAGTAGCCATACCCTTTCCTCCCTCGTTTTTATTTGTGTTTTTTAAAATGTTACTTTTTTATTTTCATCCAACCTATTTATTTGCAACCGTTTAGCTATGGATGGATATTTTCGAAGCCTAAAAATCAATGGGAACAAGTTCGCCTTTTATGAAGAAAAAGCCTTTGGCAGAACCCGGACCTTTCCGGTTGTCACGACTGTCGAAAAAGACGTCAGAAATGCTGATGTTTTCCATTATCACCGCACGGTGTGGAGCCAGGGTCTCGGTTCCGAAATATAACTCCGGTTCTCCGGTGATGGTAGCCGGAGAGGGATTTGTAGCTTTCAAGTCTTCCAGAAGCAAAAAGTCCTGGGCAATATTTGATACCGACGATTCCGATCCTGAAGCAGGTGAGTAAAGAAATGCAGTGAATGCTGCAATTATCAGGACAAATAGATGTTTGTGCTTCATTTAAAAGCTCCTTTATCAAATTGTCGGTTCACTGACCCAATATCCTTCTTTCTTGTAATATCGATGCAATCCGGTCTCATACTCCCGATAATCGCGGGTCAGAAGAGAATCCTCTGTGTATTCCGGAGAGTTTTTGATGGTCTCGCGGGTCAGATTGAGCAATACTTTCGACTGGGTCCAACTGACACGGTCAATCCATTGTGTTGAAATCAGAACTTTTTTTCCAGGCCACCAGTTTTTGGTATCAATCACCAGATACCGAATCGCCCACAGATCATCGTCAATGATAAAATCATCCACATGGCCGATTTCTCCGTCCGTTGCCTTAATCTCATGACCATTCACATCCTTGGTGCTGAGCAGATGATGATCCCATGGTTTTGAACCTTCGGCGGTTGCTCTCAAATTATCCTTGCCACGCACAAGATTGGGGCTGGAGCCCCACATATAAGGGCCTTTCCAATACAAGGGCCATCCATGATGCCCGTAATAGATCTCTTCGTATTGTTGTGAAATGGTGTTGCTGCTGTCCAGGGAGGGACTGTCCTCAATCTGTTTTTTAGTCAGATTGACGGCGATGCTTTCCTTTTCTTTATCAACGGCCAGCACTGCATACGGGGAAATCAACACCTGCCTGCCCGTAAGCCAGTTTCCCGTATCGGCAACCAGGTAACGAATTGCCCAGTGCTTGTCATCAAAATAGAATTGGCTGACCTTACCGATTGTCCCGTCAAGGCCTTCCAGTGTAAACCCCTTCAATGTTTTTCCTTTGCTCAGCATGATAATGGCGCTCCTTTGATTCTTTGGCTTTCGTTTTTGTTGATTGCGGATCAGGGTGAGGTAAAAAGGGCGGATCATTTTCTAATCCGCCCTTAACTTTAATGTCTATGATTCAAGACAGACTATTTCTTTTTTCTTCCCAATCCTGCAGCACCGAGGAGACCCAGACCCAGCAGAAGCATTGTGGTGGGTTCTGGAACAACATCTGTTGGTGGCTGATAATTAGGCGGAACCGAAGTCGACAATGTGAAAGTCGACCTCCCGCCGGCACCGGTGGCACTTAAAACCCATTTACTATCGGTATCAGTAAAACCTGTTATGTGAGCAGTCCCCGTTCCATTAATGACTATGGAGTCTACCGCTGCAAATACAACATCAGAGGTTAGTAAATCATAGCTGTATGTTTTACCACCATAAACAATTGTCCAGAAATCTGAAATTTCCGCATTCACGTCCGGCACAAAAGTGAAGGTACTAAGCGTGACAGGTGTATTCCCGAGAACCGGAGCATAATCATCGAGCCCTCCGTGGGTTGAAACGACAACACTGGTGAAGTCTTCAAAAACCGTGGCTAACCTTAAATCTGCCTCATCCGACTGGAATGTCCCGCTAAAAGAGGTATAACCATAAATTGAACTAGCCTGTGCGTTGAACGCAAAGGCGCAGAAAACTGCAATTAAAAACGTGAACCCTAATACTGTTTTTTTCATAACGTGTCCTTTTTCTTTAAATTAATTTTGATGTGAAAACCATTTTACATTCGAATTCATGAATTCTGGAAAAGTAACATTGCACCATATGTGCCAGTTGTTGGCCGCGGTGTTGAAAGGGGAATGCCATAAAATCAGAAAAGCTCACAGGGACGGGGGGTTTCAACTGCCTTTCCGGGAATATTGTTTCGTTTAAAAAGAACTATTTTCAAGTCATTTTCAATCATCTGCAGGATAAAAAAAAGGGGGTCCATTGGTCCGTATTTGACCAAAACTTCATATTTGACCGAAGTTCTTTTATATCAAATCTATTTATTTGACTTATGCTTGTTTGGAGATTAATTTTGTTTGAAAAAACGATAACCCATCAATAACCATGAAAGAGGATATATGACAATAAAAGTGTGTGTTGCAGGAGCAACAGGATGGGCGGGTTCGGCTCTGACCCGGGGCATCCATCTGGCAGAAGATCTGGAAATGGCAGGGGCCGTTTCCAGAACCCACAACGGAAAGACCCTGAAGGAAGTCCTGGGTCTTGACGGGTGTGATGTGGTGATCTCCGGATCTGTAAATAAAGAGTCACTCTCCAATTGTGACGTGATGATGGATTATA
>JFJP01036585.1_pt1 | contig 12469 bp, 9 predicted proteins | sample 431651 | NCBI WGS metagenome assembly JFJP01 (sample SAMN02602958, study PRJNA72255) | Microbial mat metagenome, whole genome shotgun sequencing project. | biome: fresh water; feature: sink hole; material: water; isolation source: purple microbial (photo- and chemosynthetic) mats found in... | reverse complement strand
CAGGACGAAACGGGAAAGACCGCGCTTCATTTCGCCGCGGATCAGCTCGACGAGGCGGCCGTAACGCTCATGCTCGCCTCCGGCTCCGCAGTTTCGCTCGCCGACAAGGCCGGCCTTACCCCTCTCGCTTCTGCCTACCGCGATCCCCTCGATCCGGCAAGCGCGCGGATCGCCGCACGGCTCCTCCTGGGCGGTGCGGAACCGGCACGGGGAAACTTCGCCTATTTCGAGACCGCCGTCCTCAAGCGCAACCTTTCGATGCGCTTCGAGGAGGGAAAAAGCCCGCTTCATATCGCCTCCAACAACGGACACACGGGCTATGTCCAATATCTGCTCGAACGGAAAGTACCGGTAAACGTCAAGGACATCGCGAGCTCTACGCCCCTCCACGAGGCGGTGCGGAACGGCAGGATCGACTGCACCGCACTCCTCCTCTCCTCGGGAGCCGACCCCAACCAGAAAGATTCCTCGGGGAATACGCCGCTCCATCTCGTCATGCCCTCGGCGAGCCGTTCCGAGATTTTCGGCAAACTGCTCGCAGCGGGCGCCGATCCCAACCAGAAGGACAGTTACGGCGAGACCCCGCTCCATATCGCCGCACGGCTCGGCATGGGCGAGGACATCATCCGCGCGCTCATCACGGCTGGCGCCGATACGAACGAGCGGAACAAGAAGGGAATCACGCCCCTCTCGCTCGCCATCGAACGGAGCCAACTGGCGCAAGCGAACCTGTTCGTACGTCTCGGTGCGGACATCCATGCCGAGGACATCGACGGAAACACCGCGCTCACCAAGGCAATCCGCGCCGGTCTCGACATGACCGAATCCGTCATCATCGATTCGAACATCCAGTCCCGCGACTCGCAGGGAAAGACGCCGCTCCATATCGCCGTCATCAACAAAGCCGATCCGGCCATCGTCAATTATCTCATTTCCCGCAAGGCGGACGTCAACGCCCGGGACAAGAACGGGGATACGGCACTCCACATCGCGGTACGCAACAACGACCGTACCTCGGGCGAAATTCTCCTGGCCTACGGAGCCGACGTGTTCTATCCCAATGTTTCGGGCGAATCCGCGCTCAAGGCGGCGCTCACCCGGATGGGAGGGCGACAGGACTGGATGCTCAACTCGAACGTGATAAAGTCCTCGGACGGCGCCGGCAACACCCCGCTCCACCTCGCGGCGGAATGGCAGCTGACGACGGTCGTTTCGTTCATCATCGAAAAGGGAGGCGACCCGAACGCGCGGAACGCGAACGGCGAGACGCCCCTGTTCAATGCGGTGAAGGCCGACTCGACGGCGACCATCAAGACCATGCTCGCCGAAACCGCCGAAAAAAAAGCGGACATCAATGCCCGCGACTATCTGGGCAACACCGCCCTCCACGCCTGCATACGCTGGGCGGCGGGCAACGCCGCCGAAACGCTCCTCGCCTACGACAGCCAGTCCAACGCGAAAAGGCTGATAAACGCCCGGAACCTCGCGGGAAAGACCGCGCTCCACGAAGCATCGCGTACGGGCAATCTGGCCTTCATCCGCTCGCTCGTCGCCTCGGGAGCCGACATCAACGCCAGCGACGAAACGGGAAAAACCGCGCTTACCGACGCGCTGCAGGCAGGACGGAACGACGCGGTGAAGCTCCTCCTCGAAAAGAACGCCTCGCCGGTCATGCAGGACATGTACGGTCGGAACGCATATCACGAGGCGGTCGAGTACGCATCGACCGAAATCATCGCTCTCCTCCGCAATTCCGGCGCCAATCCGATGTCCCGCGATTCGTACGGACGCACGCCGCTGTCCCTCGCGTTCCGCAAATCGCCCGAAACCGTCATCGCCGTGATCGGAACCAACACCAATCTCGTCGATTCGGACGGTAACACCCCGCTCCATATCGCGGTCTCGGAGGGAAGTCCCGCGGAAACGCTCCAAGCCCTGATAGCCGCGAAATTCCCGGTGAACAACCGGAACAGGACAGGAACGACCGCACTCCTTTTGGCGGTAAAAGACGGAAAGGAAGATCTTGCCCGAAGCCTGCTCGTGTCGGGAGCGGATCCCTATGCCACGGACAATTCGGGCGAATGCGCCGCCAGCATCGCGCTCGCCGCCAAGACGCCCTTCATCCCGCTTTTGGCCGAATACGCCCCGGATCGTACCGACACGATCGGAGACGGACTCTTGCATTACGCGGCCAGGCTCGGCAGCACCGAAACCGTCTCGCGACTGTTGACCCTTCCCCGCATGGACCGGAGCGCGCGCAACATCGCCGGGGAAACGGCCTTCGACATTGCGGTCAGGTGGCAGCGGCCCGAAATCGCGGCACTCCTTAAATAGAACGCCCGAAAAAAAAATTCCTTTAACAAATCGAAAGCCCTTCCGGAGTTCATGCTCCGGAAGGGCTTTTTGTCGGGTACCTGCGCTGATTGAAGGTTTTAGTTCATTTAGGGGCGGTTTCCTGATATATCCTGATCATCTGGCGAAACGGGGAATTTTCCTTCTTGAGTTCGCGTGATCCCCGGGTGATCTTGCAAAGGCTGAGGCCCATCTTGCGGGCTATTTCGCGCTGTGTCGTGCCGGCGTCGATCTCCCTGACCAGCGCCCAGCGGGAAGAAACTTCCAGGAGCTCGGAAGGAGTCAGAAGACATTGGAGGAATTCGCCTACCAGAACCGGATCACCGGCCCTTGCGAGGGCGGCGGAAAGTTCCTCGAAGGCAGCCTGGCGGATAGCATCGCTCTGTTCCATAGAAACAGTATACTTGAAGGAGCGCAAAAAAACTACTATATTCATGTAATGAGCGAAACGACCGAATGGATAGACGATAAATACAGGCAGGTTTACGAGGAGGAACTTCGGGGCCTTGGACGCAGGAAGGCGCATGATCCCCTTTTTTCCGTAGAGGATGCCCAGGGTATCCTGAAAAACCTGTACATCATGGAAGGCAACGACTGGACCGGCCGCGGCCAATTGCAGGACGCCACGCTTTCGGGCACGATAAACGCTTACGAACATTTCATCGCCGAATGGCGTAAGGAAGGAAATGAATGAAAAGACCGCTGATCATCGTCCTGGCCGTCGCCGCTCTTTCCGGCTGTTCGATCCGCCAGGCTGCCTTCAACTCGGCCGCCGACATGCTCGCGCCCCCGCCCCGGGCAAAACCGGCGAAAGCAGCGGAAAAAGAGAACTTGACCGATCCCATGATCGCCCTTACCGGCGAAAACGACCCGGAACTGGTACGCGATTTTTTCCCTACCGCCCTCAAGCTCTACGAAATACTGCATCTGCAAAATCCGGAACACGAAGGTCTTGCGATCATGACCGGGCAGCTCTATGTCATGTACGCGAACGCCTTCGTCCAGACGCCCGCGGAACAGCTGCCGGGCGACCGGTTCGACGAACAGAACGAAGCCTACCGCCGCGCGGAGAATTTCTATCTGCGCGGCAGCAGGTTCACGCTCGAAGCGCTCGACGGAAAGCACCCCGCCTTCAGTGCAGCCGTATTCGGCCAGGATGAAAAGGCGGCGGCCGGCGCGCTCGCGCGATGCAAGAAAACCGATACGGCCGCGCTGTACTGGACGGGAGCAGGCGCACTCGGCGCATTTTCCCTCGATCCCTTAAATACGAACCTGCTTTCGATCCTGCCGGGTTCGGTCGCGATGCTCGAGAGGGCTTCGATTTTGGATCCCGGCTTCAACAACGGCGCGATATGGGAAATACTCATGTCATTCTACGCCGCAGCCCCCGACTCGCTCGGCGGCGGCAGGGACAAGGCCATGGCGGCCTACGAAAAGGCCCTTCACTATTCCCGCGGGACAAGCCCCGGAACGCATATCGGCTATGCGCGCTCTTTCTGCATACCCGCCCAGGACGGTGCGGGTTTCGACGAGGCAATCGAAAAAGCGCTCGCCATCGATCCGGAATCGCAGAGCGACAACCGGCTCGTCCTCACCATCGCCCGCAGACAGGCCCTCTGGCTGAAGGCGCACAAGGCAGACTATATTCTCGAATAGGAGATTCCAATGAACCGAAACCGCATGATCGCCCTCGCAGCCGTTTTTCTGCTCACCCTTTCTGGCCTTTCGGCCCAGGCAAAGATACAGCTGAAAATCGCCTCGGTGGCCCCGAGCCGCTCGCCGTGGGACATCGAACAGCGGGCTCTCGCCCAGGAATGGTCTCAGATCACGAAAGGTCTGGTAACCCTTACCTTTTACGACGCCGGTTCGCTGGGCGGCGAAAAGGGAATCATCCAGAAATTCCGTTCCGTCCGCCCCGGCCAGAAATCCCCGCTCGACGGGGCGATCATGACCACCATCGGCCCCTTCCTCATCCGCAACCAGGCGGAACTCGACCTGGTTCTCCAAAAGCAGGGAGGCGAGCTCATCGACGCCTACCGTAAAAACGGCTTCGAGATGATCGCATGGACCAATGTCGGCTGGCTCTCGTTCTATACCAAAGATCCGTTCTCCAATCTTGCCGAACTGAAAAAAATAAAGATCGCCTCGGCGGGTCTCGACAGTCCCATCCTCGGCGACACCTTCCGGGCCGCGGGATTCACCATCGAGGACGTTACCGCGATGAAACTGCTGCAGGAACTGAAAAGCGCGAGCGGCGTGCGCGGCTTTTTCGGCGTGCACATGTACGCCTACGTCACCGGACTTTCGAAGACGATCGGCTATGGCCTCGACACGAAACTCAGTCCCGTACTCGCCGGGGTCGTCATCTCGAATGACGCCTGGGCGAAAATTCCTGCCGAATTCAAACCGGAAATGCTCAAGGCGGTTGAACGCATGCGCGTTCGCCTCGACGCCTCGCTCGAACAGACCGACCGCATGTACGTGGAGAACATGAAAAAAGAAGGCGTCAAGATGCTCGTTCCCACCGACAGCGAACTGGCCTCCTGGGAAAAGGACTTCGCCCGCGACATGGATACCATCACCAAATCCGCGCCCGGAGCCTTCAGCCTCCCGCTCTACCGCAAGATACAGTCCATGCTCCAGACGGTACGGAAGTAACGGATGATCAAAACCGCCGTCAAGGCCGCAGGCCTCGCCCTGCTCGCCCTGCTTGCCGTCTTGCCCCTGTTTTTCCGCTTGGTCACGACGGTAACCGGAATTTCGATCCTTTCCTCGGATCTCGTGCAGGTCAACCTCGTGTTCATGTTTGCCGCGATCGCCGGTATCATCACAACCCTCGAAAACAAGCAGCTGAGCATCGGAGTGATCAACGATTCGCTCCCCTTCAAGGTCAGACGGATACTGGCTCCGGTCCAGTCGGCCCTGACCACCGGCATCCTTACCGCGCTTTTTCTGTCGTCCTTTTCCGAAATGTTCATGGCTTTTCCGCCCGGCGAGAAAGTATGGGGAATTCCTCTGCTGCTCGTGTTCTCGGTGTTGCCGCTCATGTACTTCGGCATGGTCTTTATTTTCGTGTCCCGGCGGAAAGCGAAGACAGCCTCGCTGACCGGGGTCCTTTTAGGCATAGCGGCGGCGAGCGGCCCGCTTTCGGGAATCTGCTACTCTCTTTTCAAAATTGAAAACCTGCCGCTTGCAGGACCCGTCTTCGAGGCATGGATCTCCGTTTCCGGTTTCCTGTTCGTCCCGATCGTACTCTTCCTGATAGTGGCGGCAGCCCTCGGCATTCCGCTCTTCGTCATACTGTCGGGAATCGCCTACGTCGCCTTCAGCCAGGGCGGCGGCTACGTGGAGATGATCCCGCTCGAGACCTACGGCATCCTCACCGACAAGAGCATAGCCGCCATTCCGCTCTTCACCCTCGCCGGCTTCCTGCTCGCGGACGGCAGTGCGGGAAAACGCCTCCTCGACGTGGTCAAGAACAGCGTCGGCTGGCTCCGCGGCGGTCCGGTCATCGCGGCGGTCGTGGTGGCGACCTTTTTCACCACCTTTACCGGAGCCTCGGGCGTGACGATCCTCGCGCTCGGCGGGCTCCTGACAGTCATCCTGACCGGCAGCGGCTATTCCCGGGACAACGCCGAATCTCTCGTCACCGCTTCGGGCTCGATCGGCATCCTGTTTCCGCCGAGCCTCGCCATCATCATCTACGGAACCACCAATATTTTTTCGGTGGACATCTACGAACTGTTCAAGGGTTCGATCATTCCAGGTTCCCTCATGGCGCTTTCAATGATCGTCCTCGGCATCTTCAAGGATACATCCGGAAAGCGTACGCCTTTCTCGATACGGGAACTCGCCGTCTCGGTGAAGCACAGCATCGGAGAGCTCCTTTTGCCGCTCGCCATCGTGACCGGTTATTTTTCGGGATTCTTTTCGCTGATTGAAACCGCCGCATTTACCGCGCTGTACGCGTTCGTGCTCGAAGTCTTCATCCGCAGGGATTATACCCCGCGGGCGGCCGCCGGTGTCGCGCTCAAGAGCATACCGGTCGCCGGAGGAATACTGGTGATCATCGGAGCCGCAAAGGGACTGGCCTACTACATGATCGACGCGGGCATACCATTCCTCCTCACCGACCTCGTCGTCAGTTTCGTGCACTCGAAATACCTGTTCCTGCTGCTGCTCAATCTCCTGCTGCTGGTCGTCGGCTGCCTGATGGACCTGTATTCCGCGATCCTCGTCGTTTCGCCGCTCGTCATCCCGGTGGCCGAATCGTTCGGCATCCATCCGGTGCATATCGGCGTCATCTTCCTGACGAACCTTTCGCTCGGTTTCCTGACCCCGCCGGTCGGCATGAACCTCTTCATCGCGAGCTACACCTTCGAAAAACCGGTAATGAAGATCGTGCGGAACATCATCCCCTTCCTGCTCGTGCAGTTCCTGATCCTGATGCTCGTCACCTACGTGCCCTGGTTCAGCACGGCGCTCCTATAGGAGCGCGAACAGGATGCTGGCGTTTTCGCGGACCAGAAGCGCAAGGGCGGCAGCGTCCATGTCGAGGATGGCAGCGGCGGTATCGTAAATGTGCGTTATGAAGAGCGGTGTGTTCGTTTTTCCCCGGTGCGGTGCGGGCGACAGATAGGGCGCGTCGGTTTCCAGAAGGAGCCGGTCGCGCGGAACGTAGCGGACGAGGCGGGCGATGCGCTCCCTGTCCGCTTCTTTTTTCGCCCAGGTGATGTTCCCCGGAAACGAAATGTACCAGCCGCGATCCAGGAAGGCGCGCGCCTCCTCGATGCCGTATGACCAGCAGTGGATGACGCCTTTGTCCCAGTCGGAGTTTTTGATGCAGCCGAGGGTCGGCTCGAAGGCGTCGCGCGAATGCACCACGACGGCGAGTTTACGCGCGCGCGCGATATCCAGCTGCAGGCCGAACAGTTCTTCCTCGCCCGCCGTGTCCGTCGTTCCCGGTCCGTCACCCGATGCATCGGCACCCCGTTCCGCGGCGTGCGCGCCGTTCCAGTACCGGTCGAGCCCACACTCGCCAAGAGCGGCATAGCCGCTCGTAGCGGCGAAGCGTTTACCCTCGAGCGCCAGCATGGCATCGAGATCGGCTTCGAGAGCCTTGAGACAGTTGTGCCGGTCGGCGATTACCCCGCCGTCGGGCCAGAGGCCGCAGGTAAAGTGAAGGAAGTCGGGAATTTCGCCGCAGGCGCGGACCTTGCCGAGACGCATCGAAAGATCGCCCGGCTTGGTACCGATATCGAGCACGAACGGAAAACCCCGATCCCGCATGGCGCCGAGCAATTCACCGAGATTTTCGCCCCGTTCCTCTATATGTGAAAGGTGACAATGGGTGTCACTAGCGCCGGAGTGGTGGAATGGTAGACACCAGGGACTTAAAATCCCTTGGCTGGCAACGGCCGTACGGGTTCAAGTCCCGTCTCCGGCAAAACTTGCGTCGAATAAACGCGCCCGGCAGTTCGCACATACCGCCGGGCGCTTTTTTTATCACCTGCTCAATGTCAAGCGAAAGATCGCCGGTCCCGGGCATCCTTTGACGACTGCCTTATGGAAGGGCGAAATCGCATAGATTTTCTCCGATCAGCGGTCTGCACCAATCCAGGAAAGGTTTTGTAATGCCGTTTTTTTCCGCGTTGACGTATTCGGATGGCAACGGACGCTCGTGAAGCATCACCTCCTCGAGGGGAATCAGGATGGTTTCGCACCGGTACGGTATGGTTGATAATCTCCTGAAGCCCACCATCACACCCGTCTTTCCCGCCAGCACCGCCCGCACGGCATCCCGCCCTGCAATGATCGCCTCCTCACGGTCGACAGAAGACTGATGTGCGATGGAACAGCGGCCGAGAATCCCCGGTTTTTCGCTCCGGGCCTTGATTCCCAGCTTGCGTATGACCAGATTGCAGAGATGGGCGGAAACATCACCGTAATACACGGACCGTCCAGTCTTGAAAATCGGTTCCACGATCGGGTTTCCGTCCTTGTATTTAAGGCCTTCGCTCGCAACCACCAGGACGCCTCCATACCTGTCGTACAGGGTTCTTGCGTTGTCAAGAAAGGATTCTTCGTCGAATGGAACTTCCGGAACGTATATGAGATGGGGGCCGACCGGAGTAGCGACGCCTGTATCGATACCGGAACCGGCTTTCGAAAGGGCGGATGCCGCGGTAAGCCAGCCTGCATTGCGCCCCATGCTTTCCAGAATACAGACGTGAATAGGCAGGGAGGCGATGTCCAAGGCCAATTCCTGGACTGATGCGGCAAGATACCGGGCAGCACTGCCGAAACCCGGAGAATGGTCCGTCACGGCGATATCGTTGTCGATGGTCTTCGGAATACCGGCGACGCAAATACCCTTGCCCGACGCCTTGCGCGCTATCCGCCGCGCTATTTTTCCGCAGGTGTCCATCGAACCGTTACCCCCGGTAAAAAGGAGACAGGCAATGTTCTGTCCGACCAGCTTGTCCACGATCGCGTCGTATTCGTCCTCGCTGACGGGGTAGCGCGACGTTCCTATGAAAGAAGCCGGTGTGTAGGGCAGTTTTTCGAGTATTCCATCCGGCAAGCCGGACAGCTGCATATAATCCCCGGTCACTATGGAACGGGCCCCACCCCTCGCGCCGTATATGGTTTCTACCAGACCGGATGATTCGGCTTCCTTGACAGCGCCATAAAGGGATGCGTTGATTACCGCGGTAGGAGCCCCGCCGTGAACTATCAGCATGTTTCCTTTCATTTTTTTCCCTTTTTATCTTTGAGTATTCAATTCCGGATTCACGAAAACCGTCTTCCCCTTCGCCAACGTGAAGGCTACTTCCATTCCGGCCGAAACGGCAACAAGATCGGCTTTTTTCCCCCGGGCGATCGAGCCCGTTTGTTCGAAAATCCCAAGCATTTTCGCGGGGTTTTCGGAAACCAGTCTGGATATTTTCCCGAGCGGCAGACCCGTGAAGGCATGGATGTTCCTGACCGCCTGTATCATGGTGAGCGTGCTTCCGGCACGAAGCCCGTTCGAACGAAGCCTCGCATCCCCCGCTTCCACGACGACATCATTCCCGCCAAGCGTATAGTCTCCGTCGGGACAACCGGCAGCCATAATGCTGTCGGTTACCGCCACCATCCGGTCTATCCCCTTGACCTTGAGAAGGAGGCGTACGATCGGCGGATGCAGATGATAGCCGTCACAGATCATTTCTGCATAGATATCCGACTCGAGGACCGCAGTCAATATCGCCGGATCGTGCATATGGAGAAGCTTCATCGCGTTCATCGCATGCGTGGCGCCTGCCGCACCGGCCTCGATCGCATGCATCGACTCTTCATAACTCGCGCCGCTATGCCCGATCGACACGCGAACTCCGTTTGCCGCCAGTACGGATATCATCTCCACGGCACCGGGAAGTTCGGGCGAGAGCGTAACGAGCGCGATGGTTCCCCGGGCGGCCGCCTGCAATGCGTCGAACAATTTTAAATCGCAGGGCTTGAGGAATTTTTCGGGCATCGCGCCCCTGTATCCTGCGTTCAAGAAAGGACCTTCCAGGTGCACGCCGATTATTTGGGGACACGACCCGAGCACCTGCGGATCGCTCAATCTCGAAAGCTGGCATTCCATCGTTCGGGAAGAATCGGTCATGACGGTCGGCAAACAGGAAGTAACGCCGCACTGGGAGAAAAAACGCATCGTTTTTGCGATATCCGTTTCATTGGCGCGATTGAAATCCACGCCGCACGCTCCATGAGTATGGATGTCGATGAATCCCGGCAGTATGCGAAGCCCCTGCGCGTCGATCGCCTGCGATCCGTCAGGGTGTCCGGCCGATGGCGGTCTGCGGCCGGGTTGACGCGGAATTATCCCGGAGACCAAGCCTTCTTCGACGATGACATCCGCGGGAGTGAACGAATCGCCGAGCAAAACAGAGCCGTTTTGGATGAGAATACGGTCATGCACCTCCGATATCCTTGCAACTTTCCCTGACGACGAGCTTGAAAGGAATATTGAGCCGGACCGCATAGTTCCGTCCGGTCTCCAGTTTGTCGAGCAGCACCTTGACGGCCAGGCGACCCAGCTCCTTGGTCGGAACGTCTATCGTCGTCAGCGAGGGTTTTATGTAGGCCACCGTATCGATATTGTCGAAACCGATGATCGAGATATCCTCGGGTACCGAGATATTGTTTTCGTTCAAGGCGCGCATCACGCCGAGCGCGACGGTATCGTTGCCGCAAAAAATCGCGGTGCATTTTGCTTTCTTCTGTATCAGTGCGATCATGCTGTCATAACCGTCATTCGCGGTCAGTATCGTATCCACGACCAAATCGTCATTGACGGGAAGCGAATGTCTTTTCATCGTATCGAGGTAGCCGCGGTATCGATGCTCGTTGAAAACCAGGTGCTTTTTCTGGGTCGGCCCGATGAAAGCGATCCGGGTATGCCCGAGCGATACAAGATAATCCACGGCACAGGAGGCTCCGTTATACGCGTCGCAAATCACCTCGTCCATGTCGTCCCCTATATGGTTTATACCCGCATAGACTATATTGGGAATGTTGTTCTTGAGGAGCGCGATGTTGTCCAGACTGGTTCTTCCGAGCATGATCGCGCAATCGAGGGTGTTTTTCTGCAGGAACTGGTTGAACCCCGGATCGGTGATGTTGACGACGAAAAAATGGTATTTCATGCTGGTACTGAGTTTCGCGATTTCCTTCTGAATGCCGGAAAGCAGGCTCGAAAAGAAAGGCGACACGAACGTCTCGTGTTCCGACGTCAGGATGCACCCGATGGAATATACCCTTTCCGATTCGGTGGAATCGGGGTACAGCATTTGCGCCCTCGATGCGGTGAAAAATCCGAGCCGCAAGGCGCTCGCGACGACGCGAGAGACGGTTTCGTCGCTCGATTTCCGCGTACTGTCCTTGTTCAATATCCTTGAGACGGTCGAGATGGAAAGGCCCGTCTCCTTCGCGATCTCCTTCAGTTTTACTGCCATATACTTCCTTCTTTCGGCGGAAAGCATTCGACGAGCTCCATGCCCGTTCCGGTCGAATATCGGTATGATGATACACCATTGGGGATGAAAATTTCTTCCCCTTGCCGGACTGCGATGGACCATGTTCCCGTTTCGATGAAGCCGTTTCCGGAGACTACCAGAATTTCGGCGAAACGGTCGTTACGTCTCTCATAAGAGGAGGCAGGCGGCAGATGTATCCGGTTCATCGAGAAAAGGTCCGTCGTACCGCTTCCTATCAGGGACAGTTCCGTGACGCCGCTTCCGCGATCCATGACTTCGGGCTTGACGAATATCCGGTTTCGGGCGGTTTCGTAATCAGGTGCCGCATAGTCGAAGCAGTCGAGCAGGACTTCCATGCCCTTGCCCGAATGCAGGTAAGTCTCGGGAAGCAGTTCGCCGGAGGGCCGCTTTCTTTCGGCCCGGAGCGTTATGTCGGTCGGTTCCTGGATTTCAAGTATCAGGCTGTTTTTTCCCAAAGCGTGCGGGAGTCCCGCCGGTATGAAAAGGACATCCCCTTTCTTCACCGGAAATTCATTGAGCAGGGAAAGAATTGTAACGGAGTCCTCACCGAGTATCGCCCCGCGAAGCATCTCCTTCGTAACGTGCGTCTTGAAGCCCGCATGGACGCAGGCGCCGGTTTCGGCGTCAAGGATATGCCACGCCTCGGTTTTCCCGAATCCGGAATGAAAGTAGTTACGGGCGCGTTTCTTGTCGGGGTGCACCTGGACCAGAAGCCGGTCGCGGGAATTGAGCAATTTGACCAGAAAAGCGGGATTCGATCCCCACGTACGAACGTGCGCCTTCCCCAGGAATGCCTCGGGATCCCCGTCCAAGAGGTCTTTCAGGAACAATGCCCCGTCATCCGTTCCCAGCCGCGACAATCCCTCGGTCGCGCCTCCGATCGAGGACGTTACGGTGGAGGCGATCCACATCTGCGAAGGATACGAGGAAGCATCCGGTTCTCCGAGAAATTTCGAAAGGAGGGTTCCTCCTTCGATGACATAAGAGATTTTGTTGGTCTGCAGGACCAGGGGCTTGTCTACAAGGGTACGGAATGGTTCTTTCGGCATGACGCTTCACTTCCCCAGGAGGGA
>JFJP01036284.1_pt1 | contig 12470 bp, 7 predicted proteins | sample 431651 | NCBI WGS metagenome assembly JFJP01 (sample SAMN02602958, study PRJNA72255) | Microbial mat metagenome, whole genome shotgun sequencing project. | biome: fresh water; feature: sink hole; material: water; isolation source: purple microbial (photo- and chemosynthetic) mats found in... | reverse complement strand
CCGCACGGTGCAGGGAGTCGGGTATCGGTACGAGGCGGAAGACCGCGAATAAAAGCCTTTTCAGAATTTCACGCCGAACGAGGCCGAGGGATACAGCTGCAGGACGTCCTTCTCGATCCGTATCGGAGCGTCGCGGTTCCCGTACTCGAAGGCTTCGTCGTTGTATCCCACGAAGTTGAAGTCCGCGTTCAACGAGGCGAATACACCCAGGTGTTTGAAGAACGAATAGTTGACCGTTGCGCGAAGCGAGGGCAGCGACCGCTTCATCATGATGGCTCCGATGCGCCGCTCCTCATCGGGGGTGGGTTCGCCGGTCATCGGAAACTCTTTTTTCAAAAGGGGTATGTCGATGATCTGCTTCCCGATCAGTTCGAGGTCGAAGGAGAGGGGCGTTCCTGTTTTGAATTTCGTTCCGATGCCGAACCCGAAAATCCCATACCGGCCCGACCGGTCGATGTTTGAGCCGACGAGAAGCGTCGTGAAAAAGAGCGGCGTACCGCCCTGATACTGGATGAAGGCGTTTTCTTCGGTGTCCATGTATACCGCGGGGGAAATGACTCCGTCGAGAATGAAATTGAGAATACCGAAGGCGGCTCCGTCGGTTTTCCGGGCGAAATTGACGATACCGATCTGGGCTCCCGTGATTTCGTCTGCGATATTGAGGAAACCCGAAGCCTGCAAACCGGTGTTGGTTCCGGAAGCGATGTTGAGAAAGCCCGCTGATTGAACGCCGGTGAAACCTCCGCTCGATGTGTTGAGAAATCCCGCGCTTTGGATGCCGAAAAAACCGTCGTTCGCAATGTTCATGAAGCCCGCGCCCTGGACCCCGGAGACCGGTCCGGAAGCATTGTTCAAGAAACCTGCGGCCTGGACGCCGTAGAGGTTACCGTTCGCGCCGTTCATGAAGCCTGCGGCCTGTACGCCCTTCATGTCTCCCGAAAGGATATTCATGAAGCCCGAAGCCTGGACGCCCTCGAGGGATTTCGTGATCGTTCCGCCAAACCCGTTTACCTGCATACCCTGTATCCGCTCGTTACGCGCCATGAAAACGCCGATGGAAATCCGTACATTGTCGGTACCCGCGGAGGCCGGAAAGGCGAAGTCGGGAATGAGACTGAGGCTGAACGGCGTCCAGACGATATTTTCCTCTTCGGGGATTTCCTGAGGACTTTCGGTGTCGCCGCGTGATCGGCCGGCCGTCTGCGCCACGGTCGCGAAGGTATAATTTTCGAGCGTCAGCCGTTCCCCTTTTTCGAGGAGCATGTTGCGCTGCTTTGTCTGGTTTCCGGCAAGAAGGGTGACCGAGTAAAAACCTGCGGGCAGCGCGAGCACCACTTCGGTTCCCTTTATTTTTTTAATTTCGGAGACCAAGAGATTGTCCTTGCTTCTGAACAGATAGGAACCTTCGCCCTCCGCTGGAATGAAGACGGCGGACTCCGCATCGGAGACGTCGGTAAGGACGAGGTCGCCCGAGCCGACAAGGGTAATGTTGTAGGACGGATGCTGGGGTCCGACCGTGCTCAGCTCGGTGGAAAGCAGGGTTTCGTTGAAAGCGTAATAATAGAGTTCGTTGAGCGAAACCTTCCCGTCGCCCGAAGCGTCGGCCGCGCCGCGGAGGCCGGTTACCAGTGCGTGTGTGAAATAGGAAGCCTGTATCTTGTCTGATTCCTGGGAGGCTTCGTCTTCCGCGCTCGAGGAAAGATAGGCGTGCCCCTGCACGATGGCCGAGTCGTCCATCAGGAAGGATTTTTCGCGGGAGCCGCCCTTGGCGCGGACAAAGCTGCCCGAAAAACAGGAATCGAGCATCACGACGTGCACGTCGGTAGGCACGGCATTCAACGCATCTTTCAGGGCGGCGTAGTCATACGTTTCGTTACCGAGCAGAAAAGCGTTTTCGTCGGAGTGACCGGAATAATAAAACAGGAATTCGGTCCGTCTCGACCTGCCCGCATTTTTTTCTATGATCGCCCTGAAATTCCTGAAGGCTCCGTTGATTTCGGCTTTCGAGGGATCGGTAAGAATCATGCTGTTCTCGGCCTTGATTCCGCCGATGTCGTACATGGTCTGCGCGAGCCGTCGCGCGTCGGTTCCTGCGTATTTGAGCGTTTCGCGTTTCGAACCGCCGTCGTTCGAGGCGACATAGAGGGCGTACCGTTCTATCGGCAGGGTGTCGCTTTCGGCGGAACGGGGAGCGGCGGCAAGCACGTCGCCCAGGACGATGGTGAGTATGCACAAAAAAAATCGTTTGGAAAAATCAGAATACTGCATGATGACTCCTTCGGTTACTTGAGCAGCAGAATGTCAGTTACGTGTGCTTTGGGCGGTAAACCGGACGTGATATCGAACATTCCACTTTTGTCCGCACCGGCGGCGCGCACCAGTGCTTTCTTGTATTCGACCAGGGTTACCTTTTCCGTTCCGCTGATAAAAATGAACCGCTCGAATTTCGGGGCGTTGTCGAGCTTATACGAAAAATCGAGGGAGGCTTCGCCTTCGTTCGAGAGCCGCGCCGTATAGTCCCCCGAGTCGGGAAAGTGCTGGGTGACCACACCGTTTCCGTCCACCGACAGGATGGCGCCGAATGCGTCTCCGCCTGCGATGTAGCTGATCTGCACGATGTCGTTCACCGAGAGCTTCGCTTTGGCCGGAAGCGGGACGGGCGTGTCGCCGATTTTCTTGTAGATGAAAAGTCGCTGTCCGCCGCCTTTTACCCGCTCGCCGTTCTCGAACGTCACTCCGCTTCCTGTCGTAAAAAGTTCCGTACGTACCGCGACGAACGATACAAAAAGCACGCAGCAGACCGCAGCGGCATACGACAATATCCTGAAGTTCAATACCCGCCTGTTTTCATTCCCGGCCTTTCCGGCGGCTTCCCTCATCTTCGCGAGTACGGCTTCTTTCATCTCCGCCGCAGGATAGGCACGAAGTATTTCTTCGTTGGACTTTTGTATCGCGTCCATGGATTGTACCAGCTCGGGAATATCTTTGCCCGTACTTTCATTCAAAAAAACTTGTTCAAGTTTCAAATCGGGTGTTCTCATGTCATTCTCCGCCGCACTCAAGCGCTTTTTTTCTCAATCCGGCAAGCCGTTTGCGGATTCCGGACACGGACATTTTCATTTCCGCCGCAGTCTCCTCGAGCGTCAGTCCGTCGACGTAATGGAGGACGGCCATGCAGCGCGTATCTTCCCTGATGTCCGAAAAAATGTATTCCAGGAAGAGGTTCGCATCGATTTTCTCCTCGTGGTGCATCGATTTCAGGTCCGAGAATTCGTCCAGAAGATTCTCGATCTGCGGCGCCCAGCGGACCGAATCGGAACGGATCCTGTTCAGGCAAACGTTCGTGGCGACCGTGTAAAAGAGACTCGAGCAGACGCCGGACATTTTTTCGCGCCGTTCCATGATCCGCACGAAGGTGTCCTGCATCGAATCGAGCGCCTTGTCCTCGTCCTTCAGGAGATGCCGGCATCGCCTGAGGACCATCGGCCCGTATTTCTCGTATAGTTGCCCGAATCCGTCGAGCGAAACGCTGTCTGTAGATGTCATAGTACTAAGCTATCCTTGTATACGTACTTTATAACCCGCTCGAGGGGGAAATGTGTCACTTTTTTTTCAGGAACTGTATGCCCTCACAGAAAATCCGTCAACCTTCCCGCAAAATACAGGGGAAGGGAAAGAAGCTCGCATGACGCGCCCTCAACCGTCAGCTGTTGGATCGAGGGATGGTTCAGATCGAACCGGACGGCACGCGTACTCTTTTTACGGACAATGAATTGATGAAGCGATTTCAATGTCCCGCTTTTTCCGGCCTTAACTTCGATCGGGATAATAGCGGTTTTATGTGCGAGGACAAAATCGAGTTCGGCGTTGTTGCTCTTTCCTTCCCGAAGCCAATAAAACAATTCGGGTGCCTGCTTGCCCCGACCCATAAGCTCCTGACCGACGAACTGTTCTGCAAGCGGACCTTCATTGACGAGCGTTCTTTCATCCATGCCCTGCAATTGGGCAAAATCGACACCAAGCTGCATGCAAACCAGACCGGTGTCCAGAAAAAGCAGCTTGAAGGTGGAATCATCGCGTTCCGCTCCGAGAGGCAACCCCGAACAGTGACTGTGGTAAACAGCACTGCATATCCGAGCTTTGCATAGCAGATCAATCGCAGACCTGACCTCTGCCGCCCGGTCGTCACGGGACAGGTTTGCATACTTGATTTTCCGGCCCAGATTGGCCGGAATGGTCTTGATCAACCACTGGAGGCGTACCAGCTGTGTCTGCCGGGCGTACTTCGAGAAATCATCGGTATACGTATCCATGATATCCCGCTGTATGTCCTGAACATCGGAAAAAAGGCCGGTATCGAGCCAGACTTGTACCGCTTCGGGCATACCGCCGACCACCATATATTCACGTTGGCGAAGCAACAGTTTTTGGTGTCGGCTTTCCGGCATTTCTTCCTTCATTTGCCAGGTAGAATAGAACCGGTATAATTCGGGATCCGCCGCCATTAAAAACTCACTGAATGAAACGGGGGCGATATGCAGATAGGTGATCCGTCCAACCGGCATTGAAAAAGAATGTTTCGACAAGGCAAATTCCAGAAGCGAACCGGCCGCAATTACTGCCAGGTCCGGCAGGTCTTCATAAAAATATCGCAGGGCCGCAATCGCCTCGGGAATCGCCTGTATTTCGTCAAGAAAAAGAAGGGAGCGGGCGGGATCGCGAATCTCACCAAACAATCCCTGCAGTTCTCCCATAATCGCAGCTATGTTCCCCGAGCGGAAAACTGTATGTAAATACAGATGGCGTTCGAGGTTTATCTCGAAGAGCGAAAGGCCTTTGTCTTTGGCAAACATTCGCACCAGTGTGGATTTTCCAACCTGCCGGGCTCCACGAAGAACCAGCGGTTTTCGGTTATGAGCGGAGTACCACTGATTTAACTGCTCCTGAGCCGCTCTGTACATAACACCCCCATATAATATCAATTAAACATACATTATAAGGGGTTATAATGCAATTATTTTTGGTATTTTGTGTACTTAGAAAGAACTCATTTTGTATACCTACCGGTAGGTATACAACGACAGAAACCGCTTCCGAAAAAAAAAGCCGCCCGACAATACGCCGGGCAGCCCTCAATCACCAGTTCCTTGTAACCCTACCTACCGTTCGGTATACAAGCTGCTTTTTATACCTACCGTTCGGTATACAAGCCGCTCGCTATACCTACCGTTCGGTATAGTCACCACACGTCTCGCAGGCATGGCCGCATTCGGCGCACGCATCCTCGGGGCACCCGTCATCGGCGCATCCGGCATCCGCATCGCGGTCCTTGTCCTGCAGGAACACGTCGGCGTGCTGCGTGGCGCCGGCTGCGTCGACGAGGTCGGCAAGGTTGTGGCTGCCCCGGAAGCGGAGGACGTTGACCATGAAGATGTTCAGCTTGTTCACGAGGCTCGGGGGCAGCAGGTTTCCGTCGATCTCGACCGAAATGGTCGGATAGTTGCGGTCGCGCGCCCAGGGGGTGAAGAGGCCTTCGATCACCCGGCCGATGAGGCAGGCGAACGGCGAGATGTTGACGATGCCCGAGAAACCCTCTTCCATGGCGGTAGCGGCGACGCCCGTCGATACGGCGATTTCGGAGTTGAGATCGTGGCCCACGAAGTGCTTGAGCGTGTTGGCCATGATCTTTCGCATGTCGTGCGGTGTGTCGGGAATCAGTCCGGTCGAACCGAGAATCTTCTTGACCTTTTTCTCGACCGAGTGCTTCCACCACTGTTCGATGCGGAGGACGCGGAGGGCCTGCGCCGGCTTGCTGAAGAAACGGAGTACCGGCGGAAGGAGCCGATAGCGCTTCGTCAGGTCGTACTCGCGCACGAAGTCGAGGTAGTGGATCCATTCGGCGATGCCGGCGACCTTCACGACGATGCCGCGCGCGCTCATGATGTTGATCAGCTCGTTGACGGCAAAGTCGTCGCGTCGCACGTAAATCTCGCCGACGATCAGGACCTTGGGCAGGTCGACAACCTGCCGCCTGAGCGGAATTTTCTTTACGTCTTCGGCGATGCGTTCGAGTTCGGGGAAGAGGCTGTCGGGATTCTTCTCGACCTTGTCCATCATCTTGTACCAGGACTTGTCGAAGGTATCGAGCGCCCGCACGGGATTTTCGGCCGTCGCCTTGAGGCTGGTCTGTATGTCCTTCATGTAGTCCGAAACGACGATGCTCCGCCACAGGTCGCGGGCGAAGCGGGGGCCGAGCTCGGTGTAGGAATTGTCGGCGGACAGGGTGAAGATAACGACGTTCTCGAGCCGCATGTCCTTGAAGAGGTTTTCGTAGAACACGAAATACTGGCCGGTGCGGCAGGGTCCCGTCGTGATCGGCACGAAAAGGAGATAGAGCTCGTCCTTCCGGTATTTCTCGGATGCGAAGAACTGGAGCGCGCTGCCGAGCACGAGGTGGCTCGGGACGCATTCCTTTCCGGACGCGTGCGCGCGCGCGACCTGTATGGTCTTGCTCGTCGCGACCGGCAGGGCTTCGGCGTTCATGCCGACTCCGCGGAGGGTCGCGCCGATGAACTCGGTGGAGATGTTGCCCATGTTCGAAAGGAGTATCTTTACACGCTTGTTGTTACGCACCTGCTGGATTTCGCCGGTGATGCTGTTGCGCACTTCGGGGCCGTTCGGTCCGTCCTGCTCGAACTTCCAGCCGTTGTCGTACCGTTCCTGTTCGATCTCGCTTTTCTTCGAGCGGTAACCCTCGATGATATCGAGGAAGGCTTCCACGCGCGTGTCGATGCCGGCGTCCGCCGAGTGCGAGTCGAGCTCGAGGATGAGGAAGGGTTTCTGTCCCATCAGCCACTTGATGTAATGGAGGATGAACGAATCAGGCGCGCACGAGAAATTCGTGATGAAGGTGACGTAGATGTTCGGTTCGTCCTTCAACAGTTCCGCGGCCTTCATGTCCTGCTGGCCGTAGTACCAGTACATGTTCGGGAAAATCTCGCCGTCGTTGTACGGCAGAAGGTCGAAGGGGATGACCGAGTAGCCGCGGGTGGTGAACTTGCGCGGGATGCCCATGTTCGCCTCGGCGGTGAACGCGTTGTACGGGCGGCCGAGTACGGCGATGACGGGCCGGTCGGCCTTGCGCGCATCGTCGAGCGCTTTTTTTCCGAGCGCCTTGCCCTTCGCGAAGAATTCATTCTGTTTCCCGAGCGCGGCGTAGAACGCCTTTTCTATCTCGGTGTCGCTTATTTCGAGGAGGCGGCCGAAGTCCTGGAAATGCTCGAGGGCCTTCCTGTCGCCGTACTTGAAGCTGACGACAAGCGGAAGAAGCTTTTGTTCGGGAACGTCGGGAAACGCTTTCTTGATGTAGTACGGCAATCCCTGCGTGATCGGGCAGAAGTTGGCATGCACGTCGTCCTCGTAGCTCGGCATGTCGCGGAAATGCGGGAGGAGCACGTAGTCAGCGCCTTTATCAAGGCAGTCCTGCACCGCGCCGTGGGCGATTTCGGCGGGGAAACAATAGGTGCTCTCGGCCCTGGCGATGCCTTCGTGCGCAACCTCGGTCGAAAGGACGGTCTTGATGCCGAGCTCGTGGAAGAACCAGGAATACAGGGGATAGAGCGTATGCACCGAGAACGAGCGCGGGATGCCGACGGTGTAGTTCCGCTTCGGCTTGAAGGCCGTACCGTCCGGCGCGCATTCCACAAACAGAAGGTGCTGCCGTTTTTCGATGTAGTCGAATACGGGAATGTCCTTGACGGCTTTCCGCATGTTGGTGTACTTGTTGCAACGGCCGCCGAAGTTGTAGGGATGCCCGTTGACCTTGAGCATCTGGATGGGGCAGAGGTTGTCGCACGACTTGCAGGTGAACACCCGCTCGTAGCCGATTTCGTTCGTCAACAGCTTCGCGATGTCGAAATCGGATTTTTCGAGGAGGTTCTCGGCATGCTTCTTCTTGGCGAGCATGGCGACGCCGAAGCAGCCCATCAGCTCGGGCGACGGGGGAACGAGGATTTCCTTGTCGAGCATCATCGCGAAGGCAAGCGGTATGGCCGCGTTCTTGGCGACGCCGCCCTGCAGGAACACCTTCCTGCCGATGGTGCGGTTGCCGACGACCCGGTTTAGGTAGTTGGCGACGATCGAGACGACGATGCCGGCGGTGATGTTTTCGCGCGTGGCGCCCTGCTGGACGGCCTTGCGGATGTCGGAATTGATGAAGGCCGAGCAGTGCTCGCCGAACTTGAGGGGCGCGTCCGCGGCGAGGGCGATGGGGCCGATGTCCTTCGCGTTGTGGATCGAAAGGTCGCCCGCGGCGGATTCCTCCAGGAAGGAGCCGGTGCCGGCGGAGCAGGCCTCGTTCATCGCGTAGTCTATCGGAACGCCGTTCTTCAGGAGGACGTACTTCGCGTCCTGGCCGCCGATCTCGAAGATAGTTTCGACTTCGGGATCGAAATAGGTGGTGCCGACCGCATGGGCGATGATTTCGTTGTAGACGCCGGGGGTTTCGAGATAGACGCCGAGAATTTCCCGGGACGAACCGGTCGTCGCGCAGAGGCTGATTTTGATCGATCCGCCGTTGGTATCGGCGCGGACCTTGTCCTGGATGACGGTGAGGCATTCCTTGAGCGCCTTGACCGGGTCGCCGTGGGTGCGGCCGTAATGGCTCGCCACCACCGTGTCGGTTTCGGCGTCGATGAGGCAGGCCTTGGTGGTGGTCGAACCGCCGTCGACGCCCAAAAGGTATTCGCGGCCGGCGACGACGCTCGATTCCGATTTTTCGAAGAAGCGTACCTTGTCCTTCCATTTCTTGAGGTCCGGCAAGGTGTCGAAGCGCACGGTATTGGGCTTGAGGAGCTTGTCCATGGCGGGCAGGGGCGATCCTGAGCCGGCGGCAAGGAGGGCCGCTCCGTAGGCTTCGAATACGGGAGCGGTGTCCGGCACGACGAAATCGATGTCCGGAGCCTTGGCCCGGATGAAGCGCACGATGTGCCGGTTGAGGGTGACGCCGCCGGTAAGCACGACGGTTCCGCTCTTGATCTTGGCGCGCTTGAGGAAATCGACGACCTTGGTGGCCATGACGTCCGACAGGGACAGCACGATGTCGTCCTTTGTCGCCTCGCGCTTGTTGAGGCGGTGGGTACAGTCGCTTTTCATGAATACCGAGCAGCGGGTCGACAGCGGCATGACGCGGGCAGTGTCGGGTACGGCGGATATGTCGGTTATCTTCATGTCCATGCGGCCGAGCTGCTGCTTGAGGAACTCTCCCGTTCCCGAAGCGCACTTGTTGCCCGAGAAGTTGTTGATGATCTTCATCGTCTCGTCGAGCGAGTAGACGGTAAGGTCCTCGCCGCCCATGCTGACGACGGCGTCGGCTTTCAGGTTGATGGCCCGGAGCGCGGCTTCCACGCACAGGGGCTCGAGCGTTCCGGCGGCATTGAACAGGAAACGGCCTTCATTGCCCGTCACCAGCACGGGTGTCCCCTCGGGAATCTGCCGCTGGCTCATCGTATTGCGCACCGCCAGGCTGAAATCGCCTTCATGCGGCGTAACAGTCTGCCAAATCGGCTTTCCGTCTTCGGTCAGGACGACCTTCAGGCTGGTTGATCCAATGTTTATTCCAAGTGAAAACATGTTGCACCTCGCATCCCGCCATAGTAGCGCAGACACATGGCATGTTTCAATGGGAGGAAACAAGAGAGTGTTTAATCGGCGTCGCTGTCGGTAGTTTCTTCAAGCAGTTCGGCAGATTCATCCATGTCGAATGATCCGGACAGCTTCAGATGCGACCCCTTGTAAGGCAGCCAGATTTCGAGCAGGGACACAAGTTCGACGGAATCGAACGGCAATCCGATGCAGTCATCCATACCTGCAGACCGGTATTTTTCCCTGTTCCCTGCCCGGGAAACGGAAATCATGGCGATTATCGGCAGCAGGTGCCCGTGTATCCTGTTTCTGCGTATCTTTACAACTGTTTCCGACCCATACATCGCCGGTGTACGGCAATCAAGAAAAAGCATGTCATAATGCCTGTCCACCAGAAAATGGAGCACATCCGCTTCATCGCCCGCAAAATCGACCGAACATCCGGCTTTCAGTATTTTTTTCCGTATATCCGGACGGTCAGCGTCATTTCTCTGAGCAACCAGAATCCGGTATGCCAGTTTAGGGTTTTCCGGTGCGAGACAGCGATACAGGTCGGTCTGCGCAAGCGGCTTGACCAGATATCCGGAAAATCCGAGATCGTTCAAATAACGATCGTCTACACCAATTTTCTCCGATGTCATCAGCACGAGTTTTGTACCCGGATGTTCCAGATTCAATGCGAGAAAATGCCGTAAGCCCGCACTGTGGAGATTCGGCATGTGCTTTTCAAGAAGCACCACTTCATAAAAGTCATCGCAATGCGACGCTTCCAGAAGGAACGCGACAGCCGAGTCCCAATCGGATGCGGCATCAAATCGGCACCCCCACCCCGACAACATGGAGGTGAGCAGCATGCGGTTCGACTCGTCCGAATCTGCGAACAGCACATGACGGCCGATCATGCTCGAGAGGGTATCCTCCGCGGACACCACACCGGCAGCTCGTTTTTCGAAGACGGCAGTAAACCAGAAGCGGGATCCTTCCCCTTCCCTGCTGGTCACGCCCATGGTCCCCCCCATGAGTTCCGCAAGTTCCCGCGAAATGACGAGGCCGAGACCCGTTCCCCCGAATTTTCGGCTGCGGGAATTGTCGAGCTGGCTGAAAGGAGCAAAAAGCGCATGCTGTTTTTCGACGGATATCCCTATCCCGGTATCGATTACCGTAAAACGAACGGACTGGCTCGTATCGGTTTCTTCTTCAAGCTCGGCAAGGACCGTAACCGTACCTTTTAACGTAAACTTGATCGCATTCCCGACCAGGTGTATCAGTATCTGGCGAAGCCGGCCCGCATCGCCCCGCAGATGCACAAACACGACCGGGTCGATCCTGCACACCAGATTCAACCCTTTTTCATGTGCCTTGACCGCAAGAATATCAATCGTATCTTCGAGTACCACCCGCAGGTGGAAATCAAGGGTTTCGAGCTTCATCGTTCCGCCGTCGATATGCGAAAAAGCAAGGATATCGTTGAGGATTTCGAGAAGCGACCCGGCGCTCGAACGTACGATCTTCGCGTACTGACGTTGTTCGCGGCTCAGTTTGGTATCCAGCAGAAGTTCGGACATGCCGATGATACCGTTCATTGGAGTGCGGATTTCGTGACGCATCATCGCAAGAAAGTCGCTTTTTGCCCTGGTTGAAGATTCTGCCAAAAGGGTGAGTTCCCCGATTTTTTTCAGCAAGCGGCGGGTTTCAGTGCCGTCCCCGCCGGGGTCCGGGGCGCCGTGTCGTTCGGGAGAAACAAAAATCCTGAAGGCTGTTTTCAAGGCCGGAACAAGCGCCGCAACCCCGCATTCTTTCAGCGCATATCCGTACCGGCTTGCTTCCTCGATTTCCGGCAATGCAGTTTCGGCGCTCTCGCCGACAAAAAAAACAAGCGGAAGATTTCCTTCATCCCGTACGGTCCGGGAGAACTGCAGCAGCTCCGGTATATTGCCCGAATCGATACCGACCAGAACCAGATCGAACCGAATTCCCTCCCCGATCGTTTCCCGGGCGTGCAAAACGGAATCGACAGGGACAACCGCGTATCCCTGCTGCTCAAGGCGGTTTTTGACCTCGCTGGAAAATGAGGCGTCATACTCTACATACAACAGCGTTTTTTTACAGGTTGTTTTCATTTACGGCACCGGTCTTTTTACTTGCGATGTTTAGAGTATAAGCTGAAACCCGCTGCAAGTGGTGACGTAACGGAAAAAAATGATTCGAGGGGATAGCGCAATAACAAAGTCCCGTATTCCCGGGACTTTTTATGGAGCGCAAGGGGAGACTTCCCCTACTTCTTTTCCGCCAGATACCGCTGGATTGCCGCGTCGTCGATGTAGCCGAGTTCGATGGCGATCTGGCCGAACAGGCGGGGTTCTTCCTCTGCATCCTGTATTTTCAGGACCTCCGCCATCTGAGCATCGTTTATCGCACCTATGCGTATGAGAAAATCGCCGACACGTTCTGCCATGGTATATACTCCTACAATTCTTCGACTTCTTCTGCTTCTTCGATCCCTTCGCTTTCTTCGGCAATCTGTACGGCAGCCGGTGCGGTAAGGGCGCCGAGGGTCAGGGTCTGGATGAGTTCCTTGATGTGTGCCGCCTGAGCGGAATCGCTGCCTTCGAAGGAGCAGCCGATGCGGAAGCCGTCGCAATCGGATTCGGAGCGCCGCGTGCGGATACGGAGCTGGATGGTCCGCTCGCCTTCGGAAGTGAGCGGGAGCACAACGCGGATGGTGATCACATTTCCTGCGGGGATGTCCTTTTCCGAGAGGATGGAAAGGCCCGAGGCGGAAAGGTCGCCGAGATGCCCCATCGCGTTCCCTACAAGATCGAAAATTT
>JFJP01029796.1_pt1 | contig 12472 bp, 8 predicted proteins | sample 431651 | NCBI WGS metagenome assembly JFJP01 (sample SAMN02602958, study PRJNA72255) | Microbial mat metagenome, whole genome shotgun sequencing project. | biome: fresh water; feature: sink hole; material: water; isolation source: purple microbial (photo- and chemosynthetic) mats found in... | reverse complement strand
TATTTATTTCATTCCCACCCAATCCATCCTCAGGAGCGAATGGAGGCAACACATGAACATATACGACATACAAGTCAAGGACGCGAAGGGGCAAGATATCTCCTTGTCCACCTACAAGGGAAAAACCCTGCTGATCGTGAACACTGCGAGCAAATGCGGACTCACCCCGCAATACGATGATCTGCAGGACCTGTACGAACAGTTTCGCGACAAGGGCTTCGAGGTCCTCGCTTTTCCGTGTGACCAATTTGCCAATCAGGAACCGGGAAGCAATGACGAGATTCAGAAATTCTGTGAGATCAATTTCGGTCTGACCTACCCGGTGTTCGCCAAACTGGATGTAAACGGGGAAAGTGCCCATCCGCTGTACAAACTGCTCCGGGAACAGAAACCCGGCATCGGTGGTGACAGCATAAAATGGAATTTCACCAAATTCCTGATCAATTCGGAAGGGGAAGTTGTCGGTCGTTACGCGCCCACGACAAAACCCGGCAGAATTGCACCCGTATTGAAAAAAATGCTCGGATAAGAAAGGGAAGATGCTGAAACAGGAATCTGCGCGTTCCGGCCTCGCCTGGCACCAGACAGGAACAGGAATCTGCGCGTTCCAGCCTAGCCTGGCACCCGACAGGGTTTGGAAGTCCTGTCAAGGCGAACCCATTGCCAGATGATGAATTTCTTCGGTTGCGAGGGCGATTTTTGTCACGACCGTGCGCGAAGTTCGGGGGAACAGGTAGTATGTATCCTCGCGTGTTGACAGATCGATGCAATCTCCCTTTCCGAAATAATTGAACTCGATGTGGCAGGCATACATGCTTTTTGGATCTTTCACCAGAAGAAATTCCGTTCCATTGAAATTTCCTTCCAGTCGGAATCCTGCTGTATCGTGCGTCAGCTGCGCGCTGCCCAGTCTGATATATCCTTTTGCATTCGGCAGGGAGTCCACGGTCACCTCATCACGGAACAAATAGGTGCCGGCCTGTACCTGCTCCCTGACCTGTTTTCGTTCGAATGTGAACCAGTCCGGAATATGAGGGTACTCCGTTTCCCCGGATTCCGCTTCCATTTCACCGAGTTCCGTCATGGACCATGCTTTCCCGCAGGCATCGCACCAGATTCGATGGCCGGCCGAGTCCATCCTGAATTCCGTCAGGCAGTGCGGACATTGATACAGGATGTTGTGGAGTCCCTTCGCCCGTTCCGGAAAATCAATCCGAATGCCGTTCTCCTTCTGCCAGGCATACTCATCATACACAAACGATTCTGCAAGCAGGCGGTTGATGTCAGGAACGGAAAGGGATTCAGTTTCCTCTGCCGTCAACAGACGGGTCAATTCCGCCTCAATCCGGTTTCCCCGTTCCGCGAGGTTCCAACAGGGAGCGTTCAGATAATGACCGTGCATCTTCAGCAGAACCACGGGAACCTTCATCATTCTGATCAGTTTTCCCAGAGATTCCGGCAGCTCGGAATTTGTTCCGTCCAGGGAATAGCGTGCTTCCGGATACAAAGCCAGAATGTCCCCATTGTCCCGCAGGACATGCTTGATCTGTCGGATGAGCTGGGTATCGTTCGTGAATTTTCTCTTGCAGATGCAGCCGACCTGCCGCAGAAGCCACTCCCGACCGATGAAGCCGTCGATGGCCACGACATAGTTCGTGCGCTTCGGAAAGAGAGCCGCAGTTGTCACCATGAAATCCATGAAGGCCTGATGGGTGCACAGCAGAAGAAATGGTGCCTGCATGCCTTTCATACCGGTGCGTCGGATGGTCAGCCGGTGTTTCCAGACAACCGGAAAACTGAGCAGCCACGTGATGGGTCGAAGAATATGCCATTGTCTGACCGGCTTTTTCTCCATGTCGAATTTCGCTGTTTGGTCATTCACAGGCACAAATCCTCTTTTCCGACCCGCAGTGCAGGATCAACCCGGACGTCTTCACAGATTTGAACAGACGTCGACTGCATGGCAGTTCATTTCCTGATGTAAGAAAGCGTACCATCCGGCAGTGGGACTGTCAATTTCCCTTTCACCCATCTGTTCTGAGCCATGAATATGGTATGATATATGCTAAACTGTCCTATATGCGAGGTATGTTTCATCTGGTGTACCGAGCAATAAGCGATGTATCGGATTTTCCATGCAATACGCAATGTATCCGGTGTACCATTCAATTTATGATGAACCTGGCATATCGCATGTTCAGAGGGGAGCCAACATGAAACACGCATGCCAGGTGATGACTCATCCGGAAACATATCCGTCGAAGGCGTGGTGGAGGCGGCGAGCTACCCGGTGCAGGGAACAGCTGATATTGTGAGGATTCTGACCGATTGAGGGCTAAGCTCGCCTCAATTTGTCATGCAGCCGCATCCGCCGGATGCAGATGATGCAGTTCCGTACGAACCCGCTGCGTTCTTCTTCACCCATCCTATCACAGGTAACCGGAGGTATTCCATGGACATGAACACGCTGCGCGGTGAAATCATCGGGGGGCACACCCTTCTGAAGACTCCTTACGGAGATCGTCTCATGACGTATGCGGACTACACGGCTTCAGGACGGAATCTGCGTTTTGTCGAAGATTGCCTGCTTCAGCTGGAAACCACCTATGCGAACACCCATACCGAGGACAACCACTCGGGTCATGGGACCACCATGCTGGTCAGAGAGGCAAAGCTGCAGATTCGGAAAATGCTGGGCGGAACCGAAGAATATATGGTCATTTTGACGGGGACCGGCGCAACCGGAGCGATCCATCGGCTTTCTGAAATTCTCGGAATCCACGAAGTGCCTGCCGCACAAGAATACCGCTCACGCCTTCAGGAAAAAATTGCCAATGAAAATCCTGCGTACCGGGCTGCGTTCGAAAGGCTGGAAGAGGAAAACACCGCAGGAAGACCTGTTGTTTTCATTACGCCCTATGAGCATCATTCGAACGTCCTGCCATGGCGTGAAGGAAATGCGGAAGTGGTTGAGATTCCTCTTGATTTCTGTGGACGCCCGGATTCTGCCGCTTTGGAAGATTTGCTCCGGTCCCCTCGCTTCAGCAATCGGATGAAAATCGGTGCTTTTTCTGCGGCTTCGAATGTGACGGGCATCATCACCCCTGTCAGGGAACTCGCCGCCATCCTGCATGCCCATGGTGGATACGCGTTTTTCGACTATGCCGCCAGTGCCCCCTATGTACCGATCCGTGCATGGGTGAATGATGCCGATTATCTGGATGGCGTCTGCCTTTCCCCCCATAAGTTTCTGGGGGGGCCCGGCGCATCGGGTCTTCTGATGTTCCATCAGCGCATATATCGGAAGGACCTTCCGCCAACCTTTGCAGGGGGTGGAACCGTTGACTACGTGAACGACCGGACACAGGACTACAAGACGGACATCGAAGCCCGTGAGGATGCCGGAACGCCCGCCATCCTTCAGGCTGTCCGGACTGCTCTGGCCCTGGAGCTGAAGGAACGAATCGGAACCGATCACATCACCTGCATTGAGGCGGATTATTTGAAAAGGGCGCTGTCCGCATTCCGTGCGAATCCCCATATCGAACTGATCGGTCAGGACTGCGGAGAACAGGAGTCTCCGGACATGGAACGACTCTGCATCCTGTCCTTCAATATCCGGCATGGTTCGGGTCTGCTGCACCCACGGTTCGTGACGCGGCTGCTCAACGATCTTTTCGGTATTCAGGCAAGAGCAGGCTGCTCCTGCGCCGGGCCATACGGACATAGGCTGCTCGGAATCGGTCCGGAAGAATCAGCCCGGTATCGCTCCATCATTCTGGAAGGGTACGAAGCAATGAAACCGGGCTGGGTCCGCATGAATTTCCACTATTCACTTGACGAGTCGTCTTTCCGATTTCTGCTTGATGCTGTGCTTTTTGTCGCGGAACACGGCGTTCATTTTCTCCAGGACTACCGGCTGGATCCGGCGACCGGCTTGTGGTCGCATCGTTCGAACCCTGAAAGCGCAGAAATGCCGTTGCACCTTGTATCCATGCTTCATCCTGTTAAGCCCCCGAAGCCATATGACGCGGAATATGCTTCCGAATCATACGAGCGTTATCTCGCCGAAGCACGGAGAAGAAAGACTGACATCCTTGCGTCGCTTCACTCGGATTTGACGAAACCCGACGCGATGGCATTGACCCACCACGCAGCCGATCAACCTTACTGCCTGTATGGCTCCGAAACATGGCCGGATCTTGCCTGGTTTCTCATCGGCAAAATCCAATCAGGGATCCCGTCCGGCCAATGTTGACCAACTCTCCCCGCAGATATAGGTCATCCCGACTCTCAGTGAATTCGCAAGGACACATGCAATACATTGAAGCCGGCATTGTGCGTTTCCGGACTGATTGATAGAATCAATGCAAGTCGTCATGCATCAGCCTAATGATGATAGACGCATACCGAGGAGAACCCGTATGAAAACACTCGCCATCGTACTTTTCCTCATGACTTATGCTTCCCTGCTCATCTTTCCGAAAATCAGGGCATACATCGCACTCGGATCTGCCGCCATCTTCGTTCTGCTTGGCATCCTTCCCATCGGCAAGGTATTCTTCGCCGTGGACTGGAATGTCATCCTGATGATCGCTGGCAGCATGGGTGTCGTATCCCTGTTCATCGATTCCAAGATGCCGGAACTGATGGCGGACAAAATCATCGACAAGATGCCGGATGTAAAATGGGCCATCATTTCCCTTTCCCTCTTTGCCGGCATCATCTCGGCCTTCGTGGACAACGTGGCCACCGTGCTGATGGTGGCGCCGGTTGCGCTGACCATTGCGAAGAAGCTCAAGATCTCTCCTGTTCCCAGCATCATTGCCATTGCCGTAGCATCCAATCTCCAGGGGGCGGCCACACTGGTCGGCGATACCACCTCCATACTTCTGGGCGGATATGCCAAACTCGACTTTCTGGACTTCTTCTTCTTCCGGGGAAAACCTGGAATGTTCTGGGTTGTGCAGGCTGGCGCCATTGCTTCCACCCTTGTTCTCCTTTACATATTCCGCAAGCAGAATCAGAAAATCAACCCGGTCAACGATGCGGTGGTCGAGGATCTCTTCCCCACCTATCTGCTTGTGGGTATGGTCCTGAGCTTGATCATGGCCTCCTTCATCCCAGGCAAAATCGCGATCACAAACGGGCTCATCTGCACCGGGCTGTTCATTGTCGGCTTGGTGCGGCAATACTACATCAAAAAGGACCATACCCTGACCATCAAGGCCATCAAGGACATCGATTATTTCACCATTCTGCTGCTGGCCGGTTTGTTCGTCGTCATCGGCGGCATCACGGAAGCAGGCGTAGTGGCAGACATTGCCAAGCTCTTTGTCGGCATCGGCGGTGGGAATCTGTTCGTCATCTTCACCCTTGTCACATGGGCCTCGGTCTTCTTTTCCGCCTTCATCGACAATATTCCCTATGTCGCAACCATGCTGCCGGTCATGTCCGGCATCGCTGCCATGATGGGAATCGATCCGACCATCCTGTACTTCGGGCTTCTTTCCGGCGCAACCCTCGGCGGAAACATGACCCCCATCGGTGCGTCCGCCAATATTGCGGCTCTGGGCATCCTCCGAAAGGAAGGCTATCAGGTCAGTACCGGTGAATTCATGAAAATTGGCATTCCGTTCACATTGGCGGCAGTCGTCACAGGCTATGCGATGATCTGGTTCATCTGGCGCTGATTGCTCAACAGAATGAGTGCATTTGTTCATGGTATTTTGGATTCCTTGTTATTTTGATTTTCTTGTTTTTGGATTCCTTGTTATTTTGGTTTTCTAGTTTTTGGGACTCTTGTTCTTATGTTTTATTGGTTGAACAACGCACACTAAAAAGAACGGACGTCTGGATTCACGCCAGGTGTCCGTCTCTTTTTCTGTATAGCCATTCAGGGTAGGGTTTTCTGCCGTCACCGCTTCCGTTGCAGCAAATCGCCTTCCACGCCGTCCGGCAGATTCGACAGGAAAGCCGATGCATCCTGCGGACCGCCGACCACCGCGCCATAATGCGTGGGGACCGCCACTTTCGGCTTGATGAGGCGAACGGCTTCGACAGCTTCCGCAGCGGTCATGGTATATGTGCCGCCGACCGGAAGAAAAGCAACATCACAGGCATGGTTGGCCATCTCGGGGATGACATCGGTATCACCGGAAACATAAACGCGAAGGCCGCCGAACTCGATGATATACCCAAGCCAACCGCGATTCTTTGCATGAAATGGTTTTCCAATGTTGTAGGCGGGTACCGCCACAAAAGAGACCCCGGCCACAATCTCCTTCATGCCTGCGGTTGCCGTCACCGTATTGTGCCAGCCCAGTTCTGCCGCGAGGGACTCGCTGTCGGGCGGCAGGACAAGGACTGTATCCTGCTTTTTTACAAGACGGATGTCTTCGGGCGAGAAATGGTCATGATGGCTGTGTGTGATGAAAATGACATCCGCATCCAGATAATTCTGTCCTATTTGGAACGGATCCACATAGATCGTCTTTTCACCCGCCATGCGGACTGATGCGTGACCAAGGTGTTCGAGGCCTTTGAGCAGCGGATTCATGTGATCACCTCCACGGTTTTGCCGATTGGTGCCGCGTTCATGACTCCATCATATAAAAACAGAAAGAAAGTGTCCATATGGAAACCTTATTCCGGCGAGGTAATTTAATAGATCAGGTTTTCATCAAACCATCGTATTGTCAGCCCTGGCGGTTCAGTCTGATGACGGGTTCCGGGAAATATGGTAGGCTTGAACTGTTTCCCTTTCCGGTGCAAAGGATACAGGTGCCTGCATGACCATTCAGGAAGTCTCTTATCTGCTCAGATATGCCTTCGTGTTCCTGATCTCCATAGCCGTCTGGCTGCTGGTGCGACTATCCATCGGCGAATTGCGATGGGACATGCGAAACAGGATTCTTCCGGTTCCGGGATACAGTCTCATGATGCAGAAATCCCCCGCCGGACCAGGCAGCCCGGCAACCGATTCCGCCGGTGGACAGCTGCGCGTCATGCAGCTCTGGCATACCACGATGCTGGGCCGTTCCAGGTCCTGCGACGTCAGGCTGACGGAACCGGGCACCGCGAAACGTCATGCCGTTGTCTATCTGTATGATGGAAAATGGTATATACGTCCCGCAGGTTCGAGGCAGGAAGTCCTTCTGAATGAAAAACGCATCCATGCCCCCAGCATACTGAAGAATCTGGATCAAATCACCATCAGCAGCCAGGTGCTGGCTTTCCTGAACAGGAATCAGGATGCGGATCTTGTGGATCTTCAGCATATGAATGCCCAAAAGACTCCTGTATTTCCGAAAGAGCGATCAATAGGAAAAATTCGGGGTGCCTGGCTGGCATTGAACCTGTTCATGCTGTGCGGAATATATGTCCTTGTGTTCACACCGCCTTCCGGCATGCTGGAACTTCAGACATTGCTGGGCGGTTTCTGCCTTGGATTTCTTTTCCTGATGAACCTTCACTTCTGGCTGTTGCCGCTCTTGTTCAAGCAGGCAGACAAAGTGCTTCTTCTATGCCTGATGCTGTTGACCTCTCTCGGCATTCTCTTTCAGGCCAGGCTTTCCATGGAAGGGATGGACCAGGAAGCCATCGGTGCAGCCGCTGCCGCGATGATTGGCTCCATGATTGCAGACATGCGCCCGCAGGCCATCTCCCTGATCATGGGCATGATGCTTCTTCCCATGATGGCATTCCTCGTTGCCCGGACACGAATCCCCGAATCGATCGGGATTCTGTGCGCCCTCGCAACACCGGTTCTCCTGCTGGTGACGCTGTTTCTGGGACGTGGATCGGAATCCCATGGCGCCGCTCTTTGGATTCATGTCGGAAGCTTCTCCCTGCAGCTCACAGAATTTACAAAAATCACCTATCTGTTTGTTCTGGCATGGTTTTTCAAAAACCGGCCAACCCGCTCCCAGCAGGTGCTATTTGCCGTCTGGGCAGCATTTGTTCTCTTCCTGATCATGCTGCTGCCGGATCTCGGTTCCGCCCTGATCCTGCTGCCGACTACCCTGCTGGTGTTTGTGGTGATGACCTCGGAATATGGAACCACGCTGGCGATTCTGGGTTCCGGCACCGGCCTTGCAGTCGCGGCCTACGCGCTGTTCCCGCATGTGCAACGTCGTCTGGCCGGCTGGACATCCCTGTGGACCGAAGTCAACGATGGAAACCGGCAAATCGTCTACAGCCTTCAGGCCATCACACGCGGCGGCCTGTTCGGGCGGGGTCTTTCCAATGGCAGCCCGGACGGCATTCCTCTCGCCTCCTCCGACATGGTGTTTTCGATTGTATGCGAAGAACTCGGGCTCATCACGGGACTGTGCATCATACTGGCCTTCATTGTGCTGTGGCTGCGCGCGGCAAGAATCACGCTGATCGGCCAGGACGGCTTCACTTCGGGACTGGCTCTGGGAATCGGCACGCTGTTCTTCATGGAAGCAGCGGTTGTCATCGCCGGAGTTACAGGCCTGATACCCCTGACAGGTGCAACACTTCCACTCATCGCGCGCGGCGGGAGTTCCATTCTGGCCAAACTGCTGATGTTCGGGATTCTGATCGGGTTGTCCGCGCGTCGGACAAAAGTCGATGGAATGCCTTAGGGTTTGGAAGAAAAGGAGGAATGAACCGATGAAAATGCTGATTCGCAACATCAAGATCGTGTTGGTGCTTTTCCTCCTGGTCTCGAGCGCGTTGCTTGCCGGCTTGATAATCCAGCAGCACCGCAGCAAGAATCAGTTTGCGGCAGCTGCAGGAGAAAACCGGGCAGGGTTGAAGGCTCGTTATGCAAATGCAGGTACGGTTTTCGCCCGGGACGGCGGGATTCTTGCACAAAGCAAAAACGGAAAACGCATCTACAGCCAGAATGCAGATGTGGCAAAGGCCGTGCTGCATGTTGTCGGAGATTACACGCATCACATCGGAAACACCGTGGAGGCGGACTATCAGGGGCAGCTGCTCGGAACCGACAGAAACCCGCTGCACCAGTTGTTCCTCGATATTTCAGGACATGGTCTGGAAGGGGATGACATCACGCTCACACTCGACCCGGGACTGTCCGTGAAATCCTACCAATTGCTGAAAGGGCGAAAAGGCGCAGTTGTCCTGATCAACTACCGGACAGGCGCAGTCCTCGCCTCGGTGAGTTCTCCAAGCACCTCTCCGAATTCCGTCATTGTCTGGCGGGACATTCCCGATACAGCTCTGTTCGACCGGGCCTTCATGGGCGCATACGCGCCAGGATCCACGTTCAAGCTTGTCACGGCCGCCGCATGGATGGACTCTCCCTCCTTTGATGTGGCCCTGGAAGTCGACTGCGGGGGGAAATCGACCGTTGTGGAAAACGGCGCCGACGAAACGACAAAAGGGCATGGCCGCGTCAGACTGGAAGAGGCATTTTCAAAATCCTGCAATGTTTTTTTTGGCCAGGTCGGCGTCCTCACAGGCAAGGACGAATTGCTTGCAAAAGCGCGGGACTTCGGCATCGGCGACGTCATCTCCGTGGACCGGCTTGGCGTGCGGACAAGTCAAATCAAGACGGTCGATCAGGATCCGGCAACGCTTTCCTGGCTGGCCATCGGCCAGCCGAACGAATTCAGCACGCTCCGGATGTCTCCGCTCCAGATGGCGCTCATGGCCGGCGCCGTCGGGAATGAGGGTGCAATCCCCCAGCCCCATATCATTGACCATCTGACGGACCCTTTGGGCACAACGTACCAGCAGCTTGAGCCCGGGATTCTGAAGCAGGTGATGGACAAAGCATCCGCGTCCAGACTCGAGGCGCTCATGATGGACGCAACCCTTCACGGCACTGCCTCGCCGGGCGCTGTCAAGGGATTTTCGGTGGCCGGCAAGACAGGAACTGTCCAGGTGGAAGAAAAGAAAAACAATGCCTTGTATGTCGGCTACATCAAGGACGAAAAGTTTCCCTATGCCATTGCGGTTGTCGTGGAGGAAGGCGGTTCGGGCGGGAAAGCCGCTGCCCCTATCGCTGCGCTGCTGCTGAAGGCTGCCGCACAAATCAAAGGAGGTTGAGCACCTCGCCCACACTTCCACGAATTACCAGATTGGCCTTTCCGTCATAGGGCGTGTCCGAGCGGTTGATCAACACCAGGTATCGACCATGAAAATCCCGCACGAATCCCGCAGCCGGATAAACCACCAGCGAACTCCCCGCCACGATCAACATATCCGCTTCATCAATGAAATTGTATGCCAGCCGTTTTGTCCTGTGATCCAGCGGTTCTTCATACATGACGATATCCGGACGAACAATGCCTCCGCAAACGCATCGGGGAATCCCATCCGAATCGAGAACAAATGCCATTGGATACTTTCGCTCGCAATCCATGCAGTAATTCCGCTCCGCAGAACCGTGAAGTTCAATGACTGTCCGGCTGCCCGCCTTCTGATGGAGTCCATCGATATTCTGGGTGATGACCGCCCTGACTTTCCCTGCCTGCTCCAGTTCGGCAAGTTTGTCATGCGCCATGTTGGGCTTCGCATTCGGAAAAACCATGGTTTTCCGATAAAAGTTGAAAAATGCTTGTGGATTCTCATCAAAATGACTCCGGCTCAATGCTTTTTCTGGCGAGATACCGCCCAACAGCTTGAAAACACCATCCGAACTGCGGAAATCAGGGATGCCGCTTTCCGTGGAAACCCCCGCACCCCCGAAAAAGACGATGTTGTCACTTCCCCGAACCATTTGACGAAGAACCGCGATCTCAGACATCACCCACCTGGCCTTTCCTTGGAATCCGAACGGGGATCCGAACAGGATTTGTCTGGGATCCGATTGAGATCCGAACAGAGATCCGAATGAGATCCGACTGGGATCCGAACAGAGTTTGACAAAAATTAGTAGGTGTCCACAAGGCTGCGAACCGTCAGGTATGCTTTCATGTCATCCAGCGTCATCGGCTTTGAGAGCCTTTCCTTCTTCACTTCCACGATTTTTTTCGTACCGGCGGAAAGGTCGAAGAAATTATCGCTGAAAATGGCATCGGCTTCCTTCAGTTCCAATCCAACGAATTTCACAAATGCCGACGAGATCACGTGGATGGAAAACCGATCCGCATGCTCCGTGATATCCATCCGAATCTCGGGATGCTCAAAGTGGAAATGCTTCGCCTTGCAGAACAGCACGGTCCCACCACTGAACGGCTCCCCATCGGATTCGAAGCCAAACTCAAGATAGGTGGAGCGCAGCATGTCCTTCGTCGTGAGATAATCGCCAAAATCCAGCATTGCAAGAACATTTGTGGTCATGCTGTGCATCGTTGCCAGCTTTTCACCTTCCTCGAGCACGGTGGAATCCGAAAGCATCAAACGCCAGAAGAGCCTTCCTGAAACGGCATATCGCCGTTCGTTCGAAACATGCAGGGAAACCTTTGAGCCTTCCTCGCAGGCCGATGCCATGACCGGCGCGAAGAACCGCTTCGCAGTATAGTGCAAGGCCTTCCATCTGCCAAAGTAATCCACACTGGCCCAGGACGCAACCGGCCAGCAGTCATTCAACTGCCAGTAGATCGCCCCCATGCATCTGCCACGATTCTGCCGCCAATGTTCGACCCCATACCGAAGCCCTTCCGCCTGGATGAGCTGGGATGCATACAGCAGGGAATCGAAATCTTTCGGATACCGGTAATTTTCACTGATGTAGTAAAGAATCTTTGCATTACCGCCCACATTCTTCTGATGCGATTCCATGACGGATGAGAAAATATTTCTGTCTTCCGGCAAGGTGAAGCTTTCCACGGTCTTAAGCCCCGGATAGGATTGCAGGCCGAATTCCGACATGTATCGGGGGAAAATCTTCCGATAGTCCGTGAAGGGCTGCAACCCGTGCCAGACACCCCAGAAATGCATGTCCCCGCGGTTCTCGTCGTTCGGGTTGTCGAAACTCCCTGTGGAGGACGGGGAGGCAAGCCAGTAGAAGGTGTTCGGATCGATTTCCTTCGCTATCTTCGGCAGGATGTATTCATACATTTTGATATAGTCGGCCTTCAGTTTCAGGGATTGTGTCCTGCTCCATCCCCATTCGACCCAGGCCACTTCCTGTTCATTGTTTCCGCACCACAAACCGAGAGAAGCGTGGTGGCGCAGACGCTTCATGTTGTCGATCGTTTCCTGCGTGATGGTTTCAACAAAGGAATCCGTCAGTTCATAGACGCCGCAGGCATACATGAGATCCTGCCAGACAACCAGGCCATATTCATCGCACAAGTCATAAAACCAGTCTTCCGGATAATACGCGCCTCCCCAGACCCGGATGGAATTGAAATTGGCTTCCACACAGCTTTTGATGAGGAATTCCGTCCTGTCCCGGCTGCAGCGGGACAGGATGTTGTCTTCCGGGATGTAATCGGCGCCCATCGAGAAGAAACCGACGCCATTCACCGTGAAATCGAAGCTCTCCCCCCACTGGTCCTTTTCCTTCCGTACCGTCAACGTGCGCAGA
>JFJP01002233.1_pt1 | contig 12472 bp, 13 predicted proteins | sample 431651 | NCBI WGS metagenome assembly JFJP01 (sample SAMN02602958, study PRJNA72255) | Microbial mat metagenome, whole genome shotgun sequencing project. | biome: fresh water; feature: sink hole; material: water; isolation source: purple microbial (photo- and chemosynthetic) mats found in... | reverse complement strand
TCTTTGTCGCACGTTCGTCGAGCGCCTTCATGATGGGCGGCCACACGAACTTCATCGTGAACCACGCCAGAATGAAGAACACAACGATCTGAGCGAACAGAGTTGCGTTCAGATTCACGGTTATCTTCCCTTTGAAAGGTTGATGGGAGATGTCCGGTTATTTGAGGACGAACGGGTTGGCAAAGGCAAACATCATGGCGATACCAACGCCAATCAGGAAAGCCGCGTCGATCAGACCGGCCAGCATGAACATCTTGGTCTGCAGCTCGTTCATCAGCTCAGGCTGGCGTGCCGAAGCTTCGATGTATTTGCCGCCCATCAGGCTGATACCGATACACGCACCGATAGCACCCAGACCGATGATCAGACCGCAGGCCAGCGCAACATTACCAAGAACAATTTCCATGACCACTCCTTCAAATTGAGTTACGACGTTAACAATCAGAACAACAACAGATTAAAAATCAATGACCTTCATGTGCCTGACCGATATACACCAGCGTCAGCATCATGAAAATGAACGCCTGCAGGACCACGATAAAGATATGGAACAGCGCCCACCCGGTACCGGCGATTACATGCCCGAGCCACAACAAGGGGCCGGTCAGCCCTGCCGAAACGCCGTACGCCGCACCCATCAGTGCAATCAGCATGAACAGTAGTTCGCCCGCGTACATGTTGCCGAACAAGCGCATGCCGTGCGACACGGTCTTGGCCAGGAATTCGATCATCTGCATCAGGAAATTGGGGATATAGAGCAGCGGATGGTTGCCAAACGGCGCGGTGAATAGCTCGTGCACCCAGCCGCCCAAGCCTTTGACCTTGATGTTGTACCAGAAGCAGAGCAGCAGCACGCTGACCGACATGCCGAGCGTCCCGTTCAGGTCCGCTGTTGGCACCACGCGCAGGTAGGCATGGGGATTTCCGGTCAGGGTCTGCCAGATCACTGGCAGCAAATCGACCGGCAGAAAGTCCATCGAGTTCATCAGAAAAACCCAGACGAATACGGTCAATGCCAGAGGAGCCACGAACTTTCGTGATTGCTCGTTGTGCACAATCGACCTAGCCTGGTTTGCACACATTTCCAACAGGATCTCGGCGGCAGCCTGGGCACGTCCGGGAACGCCCGAGGTGACGCTCTTCGCCACTCGCCACATGAAGTACAGGCCACAAACACCCATCAGTACCGAGAAAAAGACGGTATCAAGATTGATGACGCTGAAGTCCACAATCGAGGTTTGTGCATGCCCAGTGGTATTCAGTTGGGTCAGGTGGTGGACGACGTATTCGCCGGCGTTGGGCGCGTTTGCTGCAGCTTCGTGACCAGTAGCCATGTTCAGGACTTTTTCCAAAAAGCTAAAAAACCTGCTTGCAAAGCAAGCCCCAGTCCGATCAGCATTGATGGCCAATGCAAATCGGCGTATTCCTTAACAACAAATACCAGTAACCCGATCGTTGCCGCGTTCTTGACGAACTCGCCAAGGAAAAAATTGGCAGGATACGAAGCACCGGGGCGACTCGCCACGATTTTCAGGCGCAAGGCAAACAAGAGATTGGGGAGGGTACATGCCACTCCGCCCAATGCTGCCGATATTGCCCCCCGCGATCCTACAATCAAACCCGCCGCTAACGCTGTAATTATTGTTGCGCCTGCCTGCAGAAGAATAGCTCTGAACATTAGTGCAACGCAACAAAAGCAGCAATCCGCCACAAGTCGTTTAGTCTACTATAAGACTTAAGAAAACATACGTCAATGTCTATTAGCACAGCGCGATAATGTAACACTTCACCACCCATAAAACAGCCTCAATAACTAGCGCAGTCGCTGCAAAATACCCTCAAGCTGGTCGAGATCGCCGAATTCGATATGAATCTTGCCGGCTCCCATTTTGTTGGTACGAATTTCCACCTGCGCGCCCAGAAAATCCGCAAGCTCCTCCTGCAAGCGCAATACATCACGATCCGGCTTCCTGGCCTCGACTGCTTTTTGCGGCTTAAGAGCATGTTGCGCCAGTCGCTCGGCATCGCGCACTGACAAGCCTTTCTGCACTACGCGCTGGGCTAGCTGGATTTGCAACGCGCCCGACAAAGGCAGCAATGCGCGCGCGTGGCCCATATCGATTTCGCCGCGCATCAGAAGTTCCTGGACAGGGGCAACTAATTGCAACAAACGCAGCAAATTGGACGCCGCTGGTCGCGAACGGCCTACGGCGTCGGCCGCCTGCTGATGTGTCATGGAGAACTCGTCGATCAGTCGTTGCAGGCCCTGCGCTTCTTCCAGCGGATTGAGGTTCTCCCGCTGGATGTTCTCGATCAGCGCCATAGCCAACGCCGACTCATCCGGAATTTCACGGATCAGGGTCGCGACCTCGGTCAGTCCCGCCATTTGAGCGGCGCGCCATCGGCGCTCGCCGGCAACGATTTCGAAGCGGTCTTCGCCTAGTTTGTCACCGACCGGACGGACAAGAATCGGCTGCATCAGACCCTGCACGCGGATCGACGCAGCCAGCTCTTCGAGCGAGGCACTGTCCATCTGGGTACGCGGCTGGTATTTTCCCGGCTGCAGGTTACCAACGGGCAGCGAGCGTTGCTGCTCCTTGCTCTGCGTCTCGTTACCGGCTAGCAGCGCGTCGAGCCCGCGACCGAGTCCTTTCAGTTTCATGCGACTGCTCCTTGTTCGACGGCGGCGCTTACAACCCCTTCGCGTCGATCCAGTATCTCCTGCGCCAACATCATATAGGCTTGAGCGCCCTTGGAGGCCTTGTCAAAAGCGATCACCGGCTTGCCGTAAGACGGCGCTTCAGCCAACCGAACGTTGCGCGGAATGATGGTGCTGTAAACCTTGCTGCCGAAGTGATCGACCAGTTCAGCGGAAACCTGCTGGGTCAGCGTCGAACGCGGATCGAACAGGGTGCGCAGCAAACCTTCGATTTCGAGCTTTGCGTTGAGTTTGGCGCGCACCTTCTTGAGCGTGGCGACGAGATCGGTCAGCCCTTCCAGTGCGTAATACTCGCACTGCATCGGGATCATCACCGCTTCGGCCGCTACCAGTCCGTTGACAGTCAGCATGTTGAGTGCCGGCGGGCAGTCCATCAGGATGAAATCGTAGTCACCAAGCGCTGGAGCCAGCGCATCTCGGAGCCGAAACTCACGACCTCCCATCTCGATCATTTCGACCTCTGCACCGGCAAGCTCCCGGTTAGCGGGCAGAATGTCGAAGCCAAACTCTGTTTTGACGCGCGCTTCGGCAAAAGTCGAGCGCCCGATCAGAATCTGGTAGACCGTTGGCAATGCGGCACGCTTGGCAATGCCGCAACCGGTGGTGGCATTGCCCTGCGGGTCAAGATCGATCATCAGCACGCGCTGCCCAAGAGTGGCCAGACAGGCGGACAGATTGACCGCCGTCGTCGTCTTGCCAACACCGCCCTTCTGGTTGGTCACAGCCAGTATTCTTGCCAACTCAACTCTCCCCTTGATGCTTTGCCGGGCAACTTAAAACCACCAGATGCCGCTCGCCTTCGACGCCCGGCACAGCCAGACGATGCACGGCATCGACCTTGATGTTCTCAGGCAAACGTCCGATTTCCTCGTGCGGCCAAACGCCCTTCATGGCCAGCCAGTATCCGTTCGGAGCCAGAAGATGGCGCGAAAGGCATACAAAATCAGCTAGTTCGGAAAAAGCGCGCGAGGTGATCGCGGAAAAACCAATCGCTGGATGATACTGTTCGACCCGCCCACAGTGAACGGAAATATTTGGCAAGGCCAATTCAATCGCCGCCTGCCTGAGAAATGCCGTCTTCTTCGAGTTGCTGTCGAGCAGCGTTACCTGCAGATCCGGGTGAGCGATAGCCAAAGGTAATCCGGGCATCCCGCCTCCGCTGCCGACATCGAGCAGGCTTCCAGCCGGGACAAAGGGTAGCACTGTTAGAGAATCGAGCAGGTGATGACTGACTGCCTTGTCCTGTTCACGCATCGCAGTCAGGCTGTAGGTCTTGTTCCACTTGTAAAGCAGCGTCGCGTATGCAAGCAGTTTTTCCTGCGAAGCCAGCGAGAGGTCAATGCCCAGCACCTGCAAACCATGTTCGAGTTGAGCCGCCGGACTCATGCCGTCCTGCGCGCCATGTCAACACCGCCACGCTTCAAATGAACCAGCAGGATCGAGATCGCCGCCGGCGTCATGCCCTGGATACGCGACGCTTGGCCGAGCGTTTCCGGCTTGTGGCGTGCCAGCTTTTGCAGGAGCTCGGTCGACAGGCCTCCGATCACGGTGTAGTCGAAATCCACTGGGATACGCGCCTCTTCATTGGCCAGACTCTTGGCCACTTCCTCGGTCTGCCGGTCAATATAGCCCTGATACTTGGCCTGAATCTCGACCTGCTCGACGATCAGGGCGCCAGGCAGTTCGCTTTTCGTTTCTTCTCCGATCGGCAAAGTCATCAAACTGGCGTAGTTTACGTCGGGGCGGCGCAACAAATCGTGAAGTGAGTATTCGCGCTCAATTGGCTTGCCGAGTACGCGAACAATATCTTCAACCGGGACTTTAGACGGATGCACCCAGGTCGACCTGAGTCGTTCCTGCTCACGGGCAATCGCCTCTCGCTTCCCGCAGAAGGCCGTCCAGCGCACGTCCCCGACCAGTCCAATACGGCGCCCATGCTCGGTCAGGCGTATGTCAGCGTTGTCTTCGCGCAGCGAAAGGCGGTACTCGGCACGGCTGGTAAACATGCGGTAGGGCTCGGATACGCCACGCGTAATCAGGTCATCGACCAGCACCCCAAGATAGGCTTCATCGCGACGCGGCGTCCACGCCTCTTTGTCCTGAACCTGCAACGCGGCATTGGCACCGGCCAGCAAGCCCTGCGCCGCTGCTTCTTCGTAGCCGGTCGTCCCGTTGATCTGTCCGGCGAAGAAAAGTCCGTGAATGGCCTTGGTTTCGAGTGAGGCGTAAAGGCCGGTCGGGTCGTAGTAGTCATATTCGATAGCGTAGCCGGGGCGCAGGATGTGGCAGTTTTCCAAGCCACGCATCGAGCGCACGAAGGCCAGCTGCACGTCAAACGGCAGGCTCGTTGAAATCCCGTTCGGGTAGATTTCGTGCGTTGTCAGGCCTTCCGGCTCAAGAAAGATGTTATGACTGTTCTTGCCGGCAAAGCGGTGGATCTTGTCTTCGATCGACGGGCAGTAGCGCGGCCCGACGCCTTCGATCACTCCGGCGTACATCGGCGAGCGATCGAGGTTGGATCGGATGATCTCGTGCGTCTTTTCGTTGGTACTGGTCACCCAGCAGGGCATTTGCTTCGGATGCTGGCTGGCGCGACCGAGGAGAGAAAATACGGGTAACGGGTCATCCGAATGCTGCTGCTCCATCACAGAGAAATCAATGGTCTTGCCGTCAAGGCGCGGCGGCGTGCCAGTTTTCAGACGCCCGGCGGGCAGTTGCAACTCCCGCAGGCGCGCGGCAAGCGAAACCGAAGGCAACTCGCTCATGCGGCCACCGACGGTATTCGACATCCCGACATGAATCAGGCCATTGAGGAAGGTTCCGGCAGTCAACACCACGCTGCGCGCGGCAAAACGCACGCCGAGCTGCGTCAAGGCCCCGACCACACGATCACCTTCCACCAACAAATCATCGCAGGACTGGGCAAACAGGGTCAGGTTCGGCTGATTCTCCAGGCGGTAACGGATAGCCTGCCGGTAAAGCACACGGTCAGCCTGCGCGCGCGTGGCCCGTACGGCCGGACCTTTACTTGAATTGAGGATGCGGAATTGAATGCCAGCCTCATCGGTTGCGGAGGCCATGGCGCCGTCGAGCGCATCGACTTCCTTGACCAGATGCCCCTTGCCGATACCGCCAATCGACGGGTTACAGCTCATGGCTCCCAAGGTATCGAGATTGTGCGTAAGCAACAGCGTTTTCGCGCCCATGCGCGCGCTGGCGAGCGCCGCCTCGGTGCCGGCATGGCCGCCACCAACCACGATCACATCAAAACATTCAGGAAACTGCATGAATAATCCGCATAGACCGAGAGGGCTGAAGGGATGCGGATTCTACGCCAATTCGCTGAAAAATAACAGGTTTTGAGAATCCGGACAGGCACATAAACCTTGTTAGCCAGTATAAATACCCAGCGATGATCAGTAATCGCTCGATTGCAAGACCCGCTGGTGCTTGCCCGCCCACGAACAGTCGAGTAATGTTGTTCACATGGCCGCGTCCGACCCCAAGAATACTGCCGAACTGCTTCAGCGTATAAGCAAGGACCTCGCACGCATGCGGGTATTGCTCGTTGATCGGCACACCAGCGCGCGCAATACCTTGCGCATCATTCTTTCAAACCTTGGGGTCACCGCCGTGCACAATGCGGGGACAGCCGCCGAGGTGTTGCGCCAGGTCAAATCCTTTGCGTTCGACATTATCCTTACTGACTATCACCTTGATGATGGTCGCGATGGGCAGCAACTGCTTGAAGAACTGCGACAGAAGCATCTGATCTCGCTTTCGACGGTTTACATGGTCATTACGGCAGAGCGTGGCTATCACAATGTTGTTTCAGTTGCAGAGCTGGCACCGGACGATTACCTGATCAAACCTTTTACGGCCGACCAGCTTCAGTCACGCCTGGTCAAGTCGATTTACAAGAAACAGTTTTTTGAGCGGGTTTTTGCGCACCTGGACAAGGGCGCATTTGCTGAGGCACTGGTGGCCTGCGATAAGCTTCTCGGCAAGGAAGACCTGTTTCTCTACGACATACTCCGGTTCAAGGGCGAAATACTTAACACCCTTGGCCGACATGAGGACGCGAAGGCCGTCTTTCAACAAATTCTGGACCATGCGGTCGTGCCGTGGGCGCGCATGGGACTGGCCATTGCCAAGCGTGGCCTTGACGAACTGGCAGATGCCGAGGAACTCGGTACCTCTATCATTGAAGACTTCCCCGAATTTCTCGCCGCGTATGATTTCGTTGCTAGCGTACGCGAAGAAATGGGCAAACTCGAGGAAGCACAAATGGCTCTGCTCAAGGCTTCTGAGATGTCGCCCAATAATTCCTTGCGGCAACGCATGGTTGGTGATGTTGCCGTACGCAATAACGACCTTGCGACAGCAGAACGCGCCTATGGCAAGGTGCTTGAACGCCATCGCGGGTCATCACTACGGATCATCGACGATTACACCAATCTCACGCGGGTGATGCTCGACAAGGGTAATACGGACGGCGCCAAGATGGTCACCCAGGAACTCCGTCGCGACTGGCGTGGCAACAAGCAGGGCGAACTGGCGGCGCTGATCATGGATAGTCTTTGCCTGGACAAGCAGGGCGAACCAGCCAAAGCCAAGCAAGCGCTTGAGAAGGCACTCGTTTTGCACAGCAGCCTGCAAAGCGATGATGCGCAGAAGGAATTTTCGCAGAAAATCGCCGTCGATCTGGCGCATGCCTGCCTGGCGGCGGGAGACGATGAAAGCGCCAAGCAAATCCTGAGCAAAGTTGCCGCAGAGAATCACGAAGACCGCAGCATGATTGCCCAAATTCAGGGGGTTTTTTCCAAGACTGGCAAAGAAGAAGCCGGGCAGTCCCTGCTTGCCAAGGTGGGCAAGGAAATCGTCGACCTCAACAATCGCGGCGTCCTGGCCGCGCGCAGTGGCGACCTCGATACCTCGGTACAAATGCTGATCGAAGCCGCCGACCGGGTACCGAACCTGCAGTTCCTGGTCAACGCGACCAAGGCCATCTTCACTCTGCTTGATCGCAGAGGCTGGAACGAGCCGATGGGCCAACGCGGCATACGCTATTTGCAAATGGCGCAGGCCAAAGATATGAACAACGTCAAAGTCATCGCTGCACGGGAGTTCTACCATCAGGTTGCCCGTAAATACGGGATTGAAGTCGTGCCGATTGGCGGGGTTCGTGGTCCGGGTGAAAAAGGCGGCTAGCGGCTTATCGGCCCAAGGCGTTGACCGAGGAGAGCCTCGTCAGTAGGCGCTCTTGGTGCCATGCCTTCCAGGATGCTCATGTTTGCTTGATCTGCAGCATGCCACATTGGAGATGCTCTTATCCATTAGTCAGGGTCACGAGCAAACGCCTGATCGGCGTCGGGAGCGCAGCTGTTCCGACTGCTTCGTAGTCGAGCCATTGCCACCCGGTCTCGGCCGCCACGCTGGCCGTCGATTCAACCGTGCACAGCAACGGTTGAATGTGCAGGTGAAAATGACTGAAGGTGTGCTTGATACTTGCCAGCGAGCGCATGCCAATCAAGCGAAAACCGTGACGCTGGGCAAACGCCCTCGCCTCGGCCACACCACCTTCAGGCAAAGTTAGCAGTCCGCCCCAGATGCCTACTGGCGGTCGGCGTTCGAGCAGGATCCGCTTTCCATCCGTAAGCATCAGGAGAGTCGTTTCGCGTTCAGGCAAAACCTTTCTCGGTCTGGCGACTGGCAGTTCGGCCTGTCGTCCTTCCCGGCGGGCGATACACATCTCGTGCATTGGACAGGCTCCGCAGAACGGTTTGCTTCGCGTGCACAGTGTGGAACCGAGATCCATCAGGCCCTGGATATAGGCCTCGATATGCTCGTTCGGGAGCAGGGAGTCTGCGAGCAGCCACATTTCCTTTTCCGTCCGCGCCGATCCGGGAAATCCCTCAACGCCGAAACAGCGCGCCAGCACGCGCTTGACGTTGCCGTCGAGGATCGCCGTACGCGTTCCAAAGGCGAAGGCGCTGATCGCGGCTGCCGTTGAACGCCCGATTCCGGGCAATTCGGCGATGGCGAGGGGATCGTGCGGAAATCTTCCACTGTGGTCGGCGATGATAACCTGCGCGCAACGATGCAGATTGCGCGCCCGCGCGTAATAGCCCAGACCGGCCCACAGTTCGAGCACCGATTCGACTGGCGCATGCGCCAGCGCTTCAATCGTTGGAAAGCGTCCGAGAAAACGGCTGTAGTACGGAATCACCGTGCTCACTTGCGTTTGCTGCAGCATGATTTCGGACAACCAGATGCGGTAGACGTCGCGTGTCTTCTGCCAGGGCAGGTCATGACGCCCGTGTTGTCGTTGCCAGTCAATCAGGCGAGCAGAGAAAAACCCTTGGGAATTATTCATGGGCCGACCGGATAATCGGCGAAAGCCTGTGCAAGCTCCTCGACAGCCAAACGCTGCAAGGCGATAATCCGATTGATGCGAACCTTGCCAAGGGAAACCGCCGGCATCGTGAAACTCCTGAACTTCTTTGCAGAGCACTAATCTTAGCATGCCCCCTCAACGCACCCAGAGCATCCGATGACCCCGCCAACGTCCACTGCAAACAGCCCCGAGACACAACAGGCGGTTGCCGATTTGCCCTGCCAGACCTGCGATAGCGGACAGGTGTTGTCCGCCAAAGGCCTTTGCTGCCGGGACTTTCGCAGCACGCTCGGCAACTTTGCCACCGGCATAACGGTCATCACCGCCCTGTCGCCAGAGGGTGAGCCTATCGGCGTAACGATCAGCTCCTTCAATTCGGTTTCGCTCGACCCGCCGCTCATTCTCTGGAGTCTGTCGCTCAATTCGCCGAACATCGAAGCCTTCAGTAGCGCCAGTCACTACGCTGTAAACGTACTCGCTGCCGATCAGCAGCACATTTCCGATGGATTTGCTTCGCGCAAAAGCGACCGCTTCGCCGGCCTGTCCTTCAGCCGGGGGCTCAGCGATGTGCCGTTACTTGACGGATGCTGCGCCTGGTTCGAATGCACCAACGAAGCACATTATCCGGGCGGCGATCACCTCATCTTCGTCGGACACGTCGAGCGTTTTGCGCAAGGCGAAGCGGAATCGCCGTTGATCTTCCACAACGCCTGCTACCGCAAGCTCAATGTCACCGAGTGATGGATGCAGAAATGAATTACGCCCATCAGACCTAACCCGCAGATAACCGAGGAAAAAACATGGCTAGCAAACAAAATTCGTCACAAATGATCTTGGTAGTCACGATTGTCGTGGCCATCGTCCTGATCGCGATCATCTGGCCGCTTTCCATGATGGGCAAGGGCAGTGCATCTTCAGGATCCGGTGACGATGCCGAATCGCGCATCATGCCCGTGGCCCGGGTGGAAATGCAGAAAGTTGTTGTCAAATCCGACGGCAAGCCGCGCACTGGAGAAGCGGTCTACAACGCGGTGTGTACCGCTTGCCACGCCGCTGGAGTTGCCGGAGCGCCGAAGACGGGTGACAAGGCCGCTTGGGCACCGCGCATCGCCACCGGTGCTGCCGCATTGCTTGCGTCAGTGACCAACGGCAAAAACGCGATGCCGCCGCGAGGTGGAGGTGCCGACCTGACCGACGCCGAACTCAAGGCGGCAGTGGACTATCTGACTGGCAAGGCGAAATAGTCTAATCATCGTGTTCTGAGAATATTAGGGGGGAGGCCCATTCGCCCCCCTTCTGCCTTGTGCCCGGGGTCACCTTGTTTGCCAACGCTAAGACTCTCGATGTGATCAAGCTGGCTCCCCCGGTTTTGCGGCCAAGGGAATCTTCATGCAAAAGCGGGTGCCTGCGCCGACGGTACTCGTTAATTCAACTTCCCCACCGAGAAGTCCCGTCACGATGCTGTGCGTTATGCTTAAACCCAACCCGGCCCCTCCCTCGTCGGCTTTGGTGGTGTAGAAGGGTGAAAAGACCTTTTGCAGTTGCTCCTCTGGAATACCTCGACCATTGTCTTCAACGATCAGCTTCACCGTGTCGGGATTCGGCATACTCGCTGAAATACAAATCTGTCCGCTGGCACGGCCTGCCAAGCCGTGAATAACAGCGTTGTTGACCAAGTTGATCAGCACCTGCTCCAGGGGGCCTGGGTAGCTATTTAGCACGATATGGTCAGGAACTGACTGAGCGACCGTGAATGGCGTCTTCTTTATGGTCGGCATCAAGGTCAGCACCACTTCGCTAACAACGGTGGCCAATGAAAAACGACGCACCTCGGTACTCGCCTGATCGATGGCAATCTGCTTGAAGCTGTTGACCAAGCCAGCGGCACGATGCAAATTCCGCTCGAGAATCGCTGCCCCATCCATGGCGTCGGCCAGATAGTTGCTCAGCATCGAACGAGAAAGGCCGCTTGTGAATTTTCCGGCAATGGCCTGAGTGTTGTCCATCAGCGTGGTAGCAGCCAACAATCCGTTACCAATGGGTGTATTGAGTTCATGAGCCACTCCAGCCACCAAGGATCCCAAGGCTGCCATTTTCTCTGCCGCCACCAGCTTCTCGCGGTCTTTCCTGAGAGCTTCAATAGCCAACTCCAGGTCGTAGGCACGTTGCGCCAGTGCGATCTCCGCCACTTTTTGCTCGGTAATGTCCTGCAGAACGCCCAACAGGTAGACTGGCTTGCCTCGAGTGTCGAATATCGGAATTTTCTGAGTATGCATATAGCGCGTTCCCCTCTTGCGCAAATATGAAACTTCTTCTGGAATATCAACAGGTACGCCATTGGCCAAAATCTCACGATCAGAGGCCTGAAAGCGGGCAGCGACTTCTTCAGGGTAGACATCGAATGCCGTCTTGCCCAATAAAGAGCCGGGCTCGACACCTAACCAGTCATCTGCCGCCCGATTGCGACGGACATAGGCCAGGCTCTCGGCGTCCTTGACAAACATGATGTCTGGCAAGTTGTCAATCAACGTTTCGAGAAAACGGGCACTCGCTTGCTGTTGGCTACGCCGCTCGTTTAATTCACTGATTACGGCGGGAAATAGCCGCAGGGCTCGCAAGCTTGCGTCGACCAGGTTGGATTTTGAAATGACTTCGGCCGATAACTGGGTGTGCGTTGCCAGTCCATGCGGGTTGCGCACAAGACGTATGGCATCTTGCAGAGCGCGCTCGGCCATCATTTCCAGCGGTTGATATACCGATGCTTCCATCCGACCGTCTTCAATGGCGACCAGAGCTTCGGGCAAAGCATCAAAACCAGTGACCAGCACCGTGCCCTGCAAATCCAGGTCGAGCAATGCGTCATGGACGCCGAAGGCACTTTCATCACTAGTGGTGATGATGGCATCAAGCGAGGGATACGCGGCTAGCGCCAAACGCGCCAGAGCCTCTCCCTGGACGCGCAAGGGTGTTGGCGAACCCCAATCCAGTTCGACTTCATGCACCAGCTCGATTTCGGGGTAACGTGCCAATACGCTATGCAGGCCTTGCGTTCTCAACAAGCCGGTTTCCATATTTTGGTTGCCTTGCAGATGAGCTATCCTGCCTTTGCCGTTCAAACGCTTGCAAATGTAGTTCGTAATAGCTGCCTGACCACCAATGTTATCAACACTCACCGTAGTAATGTCGACATCGCCCCCCACAGATCCATCAAGCGCAATCACTTCCACGCCAAGCATCAGGGCTCGTTGCACGATGGCCAGCAAATCGGCGTCACCCGAGGCGACAGGTCTTAACATCAGCACATCTATTTGTTCACCCAACAAGCTGTTGATTTCAGCTATCTGTTCGCCCAGCGT
>JFJP01045088.1_pt1 | contig 12474 bp, 11 predicted proteins | sample 431651 | NCBI WGS metagenome assembly JFJP01 (sample SAMN02602958, study PRJNA72255) | Microbial mat metagenome, whole genome shotgun sequencing project. | biome: fresh water; feature: sink hole; material: water; isolation source: purple microbial (photo- and chemosynthetic) mats found in... | reverse complement strand
TTGCCACAAGCTGTGTATTTTATGAAATTGACTACTGATAATGGAGTGTTTACACAAAAGCTTATTGTGAAATAAATTTAGCTTTTGCTTTACCTCATTTAATAGTGAACCACAATAGGCAAATTAGAAAATTAAAAGAAAAGAGAAAAAAAGAACACATACGACTATACCTATCGATGTTTTTTAGAATTAATCTCTTAAAAAAGTAGTCATAAGTGACCTATTGTTACTATTGTGGTTCATCATGTTTTTACTATAGTAGAATTCATTGAAACCATTTGTTGAGTCGTTTATTTTTCTTTTTTATTCAACATTTTCAAGTACCTTTACTGCCTCAATTTAATGTTCATCAAAAATTCCAACATAATATGCCTTTTTCCGCTCTTGGTTTATCTGCTTCGTTATTAAAAGTTGTCGCTAATCAAAATTACGAACAGCCTTATCCTATTCAAAATGAGGTTATTCCTGCTATTCTCAAAAAACGAGATGTGCTTGGTATTGCCAAAACTGGTTCAGGAAAAACTGCTGGATATGTACTTCCCATTTTGATGAATCTTCAAGGAAAAACAGTCACTAAAAACCGGCATGTCAACGTATTGGTGCTGGTGCCAACCCGAGAATTGGCAATGCAGGTAAGCGAAGTATTTATTACTTTTAGCTCAGGGCTTCCTGATAGAGTTAAAACTATGGCTGTTTTTGGTGGGGTTTCCATAAATCCTCAAATGATGGCCTTGCAGGGTGTAAATGTGTTGGTGGCAACACCCGGACGATTGCTTGAACTAGTTGAATCAAAGGCTGTTCATCTATCAGAAATTGAAACTCTTGTGCTGGACGAGGCTGATAAAATGTTGAATTTGGGATTTCGGGAAGAAATGAGCCTTATTTTTAAGTTATTGCCTAAAAAACGACAAAACCTGTTGTTTTCTGCTACATTAAATGACGATGTAACGCGTATAAATCAGATTTTATTGCAAAACCCAATTGTAATAAAAATTGAACAGGAAGAAGATACTTTCGATTTGATTTCTCAGTTGGGTTATTTTGTTTCGGAGGAGAAAAAAGGACCACTTTTGCGTTATTTGATCAAAACTAATAATATGCAGCAGGTGTTGGTTTTTGCCGATTCGGTTTACAAAGTGGATAATATTTCGGACAAGCTCCGCAAAAATGGAATTAAAGCAGCTGCCATTCACAGCAAAAAAAGTCAAGGTGCTAGAACAGAGGCACTGAGTAAATTCAAATCCGGAGAAGTAAGAGTGTTGGTTGCTACCGATTTGATTTCTAGGGGCATTGATATTCAGTTTCTACCCTACGTTATCAATTACGAATTACCACGCTCCCCAAAAGATTACATACATCGTATTGGCCGAACAGGACGGGCAGAATCACCTGGAGAAGCCATTTCACTCATTTCATTGGAAGAACAACACCATTTTAGAGTAATTCAAAAAAAAATGGGTAAATGGGTAACCATGATTGATAGTGATAAGATTGATTTACAAGGGTTTTGACAAGTTCTCTCTTTTTTTGAGTTTTAATTTTGAAATTTACAATATTAAACACTATAATAGAAAAAATAATTGCGTATGAAATTTTTGGGAAATATAATTTGGTTGGTTTTTGGTGGCATAATAATTTCTGCCGAATATGTAGTTTCAAGTATTTTATTAATGGCTACAATCATTGGTATTCCGTTTGGCATTCAAACTCTAAAATTGGCTGTGTTGGCTTTATGGCCATTTGGTCGTGACATTCGTGTTGTTCAAAATAATACAGGCTGCCTTTGCACCATTATGAATATCATCTGGTTTTTTATCGGTGGAATATGGATTGCAATTACGCATTTAGCGTTCGGAATTTTGTTTGCCATTACCATTATTGGGCTACCTTTTGCTAAGCAGCATTTCAAATTGGCGGGACTGGCTTTAACTCCTTTTGGGCGAGAAATAGTATAAAGTGTATTGCAAAGTTTGTTTTTATAGCTGCTTCCTAAAAAGTGCTTTATATGTTGACTTTTATTTTGCGTATAAATGATTGAAAATAAGATTTTTGAGCGGGTAGATTATACACAAATTAGTCTACCAAAAGGTGAGTATGAGTGCTGTCGGTTTTTAAATTGTAACTTTTATTCGGCGGATATTTCCAACATCACTTTCCGAGATTGTGAGTTTGATGGTTGTGATTTTAGTTTGGCAACAATCAAAAACACTTCGCTAAATGATGCACGATTTATTGGTTGTAAATTATTAGGTGTTCAGTTTGATGAGTGCAATACATTTTTACTGTCTTTTCAATTCGAAAATTGCTTATTGAAGCTAACTGTTTTTAATAAGCTAAAGCTCAAAAAGATGCACTTTAAAAATTGCAATCTCCAAGAAGCTGACTTTACCGAGGTTGATCTTACGAGCTCAAATTTTGAAAATTGCGATTTGAAAAGAGCTATTTTTCATAAAACAGTATTAGAAAAGGTTAATTTTAGTACTGCATACAATTACTCTATTGATCCAGAGCAAAATAGGATAAAAAAAGCGAGGTTTTCCAGTATAGGGTTAGCTGGTCTGTTAGATAAATACGGAATTGTAATTGACTGAAAAACATATAATTACTAATTGTTGTACCTTAAGTCCATTGCGCCTCTTATTTCTGAGGATACTTCATTCACTGGTCCCGCTTGCTGCAAAACCCCCGTTTGTATCTTTATAAAGCGTATTTTGCTTATTTGTATTGCTTTTCCAGCACTATCTATTGCATTGGAAATATCCAATTTATTTCCCCCCATTATCGTTTCAAAGTCGTTACCGTACATATTTTCTGCATAACCATCAGTGAATAAGCTTTTGGGTACAGTCCAATATGGAGTTTCTGGACTAACACCATTTACATAGGAGTCGGGTAAGCGCGTTCCTGTGAAAGTAATGCTATCGGTAGTTGTAAAAGGCCACCACCATTCTGCTGAATTTATTCCGCCAAAACCACAAATTAGTTCGCCCTTTTTATTGTCACTGTCTATCCAGGTAATGTTTCTATTTTCGGGAACGACATTTGTTGTGTCAGCTTTATAGTACGTTAGCTTGTAATTTCTGCGACTGTTTTCCAGTTGATTTCCCTTTAGTTCGTACCAAGTATCGTTCGGTTTTCCATCTTCATTATCGTCGCTCATAACATATACTATTGCAGGCTCGGGTGAAGCTCCAGAAAATGCAAACACTTCAAAATCAGGTCCATTTTCATTCGTAATATCGTGGTTGAAGCCAGCTACAACATAGCCCCCAAATCCACCCAGATAGATAAAAGGTTTTTCGCTTGATGGTTTTCCAATCAGATTATTAATGTCTGATGGAAAAGCTTTTTTTGAATGCTGACCTGGCGCATAAACGTATTCAAAAACTTCCGAAATGTACGCTTCGTCTTCATTTATTGGTTCTTCCGGTAGTGATGATTTACACGAAAAAAATGTAAGTGCAAGTATTATTGTAAAATTATACAGCAGGGTGTGTTTGTGGTTTGTAATCTGAAAAAACATGCGCTATTTTCTGTTTGTTGATTATGAATTTGTTTTTTTTTGTAATGAGTTTTGAATCAATTTAAATACGAATTTTTATGTTGTATAGTGTTTAAATTGAATAAGTGTAATCCTAAAAAGAAACTTGCATTGAAAGGCTTAATTATTATTTATTGCCTTTTAATCACGCTTAGAAATTCTAACTTCGTTTAGTTTTCTTCGAAATGATTTGTACTTCGTTGTGAATTATATATTTGCACATATTCAGGGCTGCTTTTCATCAGTTCTTCGTGTGTTCCACTAGCCAGTATTTCTCCTTCTTCCAATAAAAGTATTTGTCCGTAATGCATTATTGGTTCAATTTTTTGGGTAACCGATAATAAGGTGATTTCAGGATAATTACGTTCTACATTTTCTAAAATTCGCTGTTCGGTTTGGTTGTCAACTCTAGCTGTAAAATCGTCGAGTAGCAAAATTTTAGGATTAATTGCCAAGGCACGTGCCAGCATAATGCGTTGTTTTTGTCCCCCCGATAGGCTATTGCCACGTTCGCTCACAATGGTCTCTAATCCTTGTGGAAGTGTTTTGATAAAATCAGATAGCTCTGCTGTAACGATTGCTTTTTGTAGTAATTCATCGGTTACTTTCTCGTTGAATGCTATGTTCTCACGCAAGCTCATGTTAAACATTACGCTATCCTGGAACACAAATCCAATTTGCTGCTGAAAAAATTCTTTATTGTAATCGTTAATATTTATATTGTCGAATAAAATATCGCCACTTGTAGGTGAGATTAGCCCAGTTAGCAAATGTAATACTTGCGTTTTTCCGGCTGCGGTAGGTCCAATAATTGCTGTCTTTGTGCCCCGTTTTATGTTTATCGAAATGTTTTTTAATGCTGGTTTGTCACCATAAACTACTGATATGTTGTGCATTGAAAAATTTCCTTTTAATGGAGTATCCACGGTTCCATTGTCATTAATTTCTTCGGTATCAAGTACTGCACATATTCTACCGTAAGAAACAGACGCTTGAACCACAAAATTACTGATAAATCCAATAACAATAATTGGGAAAATAAGTATTACCAAGTAGGAACTAAAGGCCGCAAAATCGCCCAATGACATGGCGCCTGTAATTACATAATGTCCGCCTAAAGCTAAAATGGTAAGTGAAGCCAAATTGCTGACAAAAACAACTATTGGTATCAGGGTGGCAAAAAGGCTAAGAATTGAAATTCCCAGGGTTTTGGCCTGTGTATTGGCATCCAAAAATTTGCGATATTCCATTGTTTGTGAGTTAAGTACACGAATAAGTGCTGCACCCATTATACTCTCGTTTATTACCTTGTTGAGCCAATCAATAACTTCGCGACTTTTTTTGAAAAGTACACCTACTTTACGAAATACAAAGAAAAATGCGCCACCAATGATTGGAATAATTATCAAAACCGATAGAGCCAATTCCCAATTAATTGAGATTAGCAGTGCGCTTGCACCTATTAAAATGAACAAAGAAGAGGCCAGCGAAACTACAGCCATGGATACAAACAGCTTGATAGAATCGATGTCGGCGGTGAGGTTGGTAAGAAGTTTCGACGGATTGGCATTTTGAATAAACAAGTAACTTTGACCTGAAATTTTATTGGTTACTTTTGTTCGTAAATCGCGCGCAACTTGCTCTGAAGCATAAGTTTGCAGAATCCCTTGCAGAAAGGTAAAAATGAAAATAACAATAGCGGCCAGCAGAAATTCGATGATTAATCGTTTGTATTCAAAGTTCCCATTGCTGAAATCATCAATGCCTCCAGCTATGAGTTTTGGAATCACCAAGTTAACTGCGTTACTAATTAATGCAAATCCTATCAACCCAACTATCATTAGTTTGTAAGGTTTCAATACTGCAAAAACGCTTGGCTTAGCAGTTTTACTTTTCTCTTTGTGATTGTTTTTCATTGTAGTGATTAATTGTACTAGCTTGATATCAAGTGTCTTAAATGATTTTTTATAGTTATACTTGTTGATAGTTTAAGGGTTCACTTTAGTAGTATTGCCAATTTTTTTAATGTTGTGCAAAGTTAGTTATTTCTTAGCTTAACAAATTATAGATAATTGATAAAATCTCTTGAAGTGTTGTGAAAGGTTGTAAATAAAAACGGTTGCGTTTAGGCAACCGTTTTTATTTAGTGAATTGGATAATGTGCAGTAATGTGTATTATTGTTTTAATTCAACGTGTTTTTTAAAATTGTCTAAAATTGACTGCCAACCATTTCGTTGCAATTCTACTGAATTTTCATTTTCAAGTTCAAAAGTTTCCATTATTTCAGTTTTATTGCCTAGTTCCAAAAAACACACAGAAGCTTTTCTGTCATCCTCCATTGTGTATTCAATTAGTTTATAGTCAATCACTTTTGTGTAAATCCCATTGCAATCAAACCCCACACTTCCATCTTTAGCCTCCATTCTGTAGCTAAAAGAGCCTCCATTTCTAATATCATTTTTTGCATTAATTGTGTGCCAATCTTTAGAGGCTGCATTCCATTTTTCAATGTCTGAAGGGGTATTCCAACATTTCCAAACAGTTTCTATTGGCTTCTCAATGCTTACATTTATGGTGATAGTATTTTTGCTCATATTGATTTCGCTCTTAGTATTCTAATTCGTATATTTTAGTAAAACAAATAAATACTATTTTTGTTTATACAGTTTTTAATTCTGTCAACTTGCTTTATTTTAGGTCTTTAGCCGATAGGAATAGAAACCACCAGCCAATAATGAAGCAAATTCCCCCCAAAGGTGTTATTGGACCAAGCCATGTCCATGTATTCAAATTGATACTTGTGAGGGCCAATACATAAAGTGAACCACTAAAAAGTAGTATTCCAGCTATAAAAAAGTAAGAGGCTAGAACAAGTTTTTTACTGTTGGAAAATTTATACAACACTACTATTAGAATTAATGCCAATGTGTGATAAAATTGATAGCGCACGGCAGTTTCAAATGTAGCTAGCATTTTTGTGGTTAGCAATGGTTTTAATCCATGTGCCCCAAATGCGCCTAGTATGACGCATAACAATCCGGATATGGAGGCTATTGATAATGTTTTTTTCATTTTACAGCATTATTGTTTTTTGAAAAATAGAGGTTAGTGAGTTACTAAGAAATTAAATAATGTTCAATTTATTGATTACTAAATGCATAATTCCATCTTAGGTGGTTAGGAGTTCACCTTTTTTCCAGCCCTTAGCCATGCCGAAAATATAGCCGATTCAATTGGGTTCAGTACCTCTTTCAACATTTGATAAACAGACCCAATTTCCTCACTTTTTTCTATCGTTTGAATGGCTTTTTCACATTTTTCATTGGATATAAACTTATAAATACTCAATTCGCCAGTACCCACATATTTGCCTATGTGGCTGGCAATGGTGGTTATCCCTAAGTTTCTACTTATGGCTATTTCTTCTAATGTTTTGCCCTCTTCGTACATCGTTAAAGTTGTTCGGTAGGTTTCCCCAACAGCTTTTTTATCTTTCTTTACTTTTCCTGTTTTTGCTTTTTCGTGCATCAGCGATTGTAATTTATGCTCTTTGCAATAGGCAAGAATAATGTCCAAAAATGCTTTACCGTATTTTTCCACTTTTGCCGGTCCAAAACCATTTATTTGAAGCAGATCTTTTTCATTTTGTGGCAAATAATCTGCCATTTCTACCAACGTGCCACTTGATGCCACAAGATATATGGGAAGGTCTTGTGGTTCACAAAGTTTGTTGCGCAGATGCAATAACTCATGATACAACTTGAAGATGTTTTGGCATAAGCATTTACGGTAAATTCAGGTACTGTAAATGTATTTTTCAATATAAAATAATCTTCAATTGTGAATTTAAGTTTTAGGCCGTTCATCAAGTAGCTCTTTTGTGCCACATTGGAGAAAATCATACGAATCACATCGTTATAATCCGATGCATAATTTCTACTGTCGGTAATTGCGGGCGATTGTTTGAGAGTTTCCGCCAGGTTTTTCATTTTGGAGTTAAAGAAGTCAACTGCAGCTCCAATTCGTGTTTGTAAAAGGTCTTCAGATACGGGCTTTTCATCTAATATCCCTATTAACTGGTTCTGAAATTTGAGGGCAACTTCTTGTAAACTCTGCGCTTGTTTTAGCACATCGGTCATAAATGGGAAGGTTTCTTCGTTAAATGAACTCTTAAAATCAGTAGTCTCCTTAATCAATCTTGAAACTTGACCTACTGTACTTTTAAAATCAAAAAGTTCTAAAAGAATAAAACTTCTATATTGGTTTCTCGATTCATCAAGCTGTGATTCAAGTGCTTCCATTGGAACTTTATTTTTCTCATGTGCTACTATTTCACGGTCGTTTTGAATACTACTGGGATTAATTTTACTTAATAATACTAATCCTTCCAATGTGCGACAACGACTTAGGGCTACATAAACCTGCCCTGATGCAAAAGCATTTCCAGCATCAATTACAGCTTTGTCGAATGTTAATCCCTGACTTTTATGAATGGTAATGGCCCAAGCCAAACGCAACGGAAATTGAGTGAATTTTCCCAATTGACTTTCCTCAATAAGTTTGGTAGTAGGATTGGTGTTGTATCTTATATTTTCCCATTCTGCCTTGCTAAGTTCTATGGAATGGCTATCGTCAGGACATTTAATAGTTATAAATTCATCGTTGATTTTTTCAACCATTCCAATTTTTCCGTTAAAAAAACGTCGTGGCATTTCCGTATCATTTCTTAGAAACATTACTTTTGCTCCAATTTTTAGTTCCAACGTTTTTTCGGTTGGATAACTTTTTTCAGGATATTCACCTTCTATTTTAGCTTCAAATTTATAGGTTTTCCCACTGATTTTGGACAATTCTTCAGCGTTTATTTGGTCTGCTTTGAAGTTGTGCGTGGTAAGTGTAATATAAGTATCGTCTCTAGGAGGTACAAAAAGTGGATTGTATCTGCTTTGAAGCAGTGCTAGTCCTTCGTTGGAAAGACAATTGTTGCGTACTTCGTTCAAAAGCCGAATAAAATCAACATTGGTTTGACGGAAAATCTTATCTAGTTCAATATAAACCGGTTGCTGTTTTAAAATAACCTGACTATGGAAGAAATACGGGCTGCTGTAAAATTGCGAAAGCATGCGCCATTCTTCATCGTTGGCCACTGGCGAGAGTTGAAACATATCACCAATAAAAATTACTTGAACACCTCCAAAAGGCTCATTATTCCGATAACGAACATGACGCAGGATGGTATCTACTGCATCGAGCACATCGGCACGCACCATACTAATCTCGTCAATTACCAGCAGTTCAAGTTCTTGCAATACTTTTCGGCGATTTCCTTGCATTTTCATTTTCTCAATCAAATTTTTCCTACCCTCTATTGTTGGCAAAAAAGGATTGAATGGCAACTGAAAAAATGAGTGCATGGTAGTACCGCCAGCATTAATGGCAGCTACACCTGTTGGAGCCACTATTGCCATTTGTTTTTTTGTTGCCATTTTTATATTCCTAAGAAAAGTAGTTTTACCAGTCCCTGCTTTTCCGGTCAGAAATACGCTTCGATTTGTAAACAAGGCAAAATCTTCTGCCATTTGATAGTAAGGCGATGGTGCTTCCATTTGTTTGTGAGTTTTATGAATTATGCGTTGCAAAAATAGCTATAATAATTAAGAATTAACGGTGTTACTTATTTAATTTCTATTAATAGCTTGAAATGATTTGATGAAGATGGATATAGCTGTTTTTCATATTCCGAATTGTAAATGGCAAACAAGTAATTAGTAATTATTTTTCATCTATCTTTGCAATATGAAAAATAATTCCAAACAAATAGATAATACCTTGACAAACATGGGTATTGAAATGCTAAATCCCATGCAATTGGCCACGCTTGATGCCAATGAAAAGGACAAAGACATTATACTTTTGTCGCCCACAGGTTCAGGCAAAACGTTAGCCTATTTATTGCCCGTATTAAAGAGTTTGATCTCAGATTGTCAAAAAGTTCAGGCTCTAATATTGGCCCCATCGCGCGAATTGGCGCAGCAAATTGAGCAAGTTTGGCGCAGCATGGGTACTGGATATAAAGTTAATACCTGTTTTGGTGGGCGCCCCTCTAATGGTGAGAAACGTGATTTAGCTACACCACCAGCTTTGCTTATTGGAACCCCAGGTAGGTTGCAAGACCACATTGAGCGTGCCAATTTTGAAGTATCGGATATTAAAGTGTTGGTGCTCGACGAGTTTGATAAATCGCTCGAAATGGGTTTTGCCGAACAGATGGAATCAATTATCAGCCGCATTCCGTCACTCAATAAACGCATTCTGACTTCTGCTACCGATGCTGTTTCCATTCCTGCTTTTACTGGCATTCGTAATCCAATCAAATTGGATTATTCTGAAAAAAACAATGAGCTTAAAGGCTTGAAAACCTTTTCGGTAAAAGGAAAAAATAACGATAAAATGGATTTGCTCTATCAATTACTTTGTTATTTGGGCAATGACTCCACCTTGATATTTTGCAACCAACGTGAAACGGTGGAGAAAGCAAGTAATTATTTGACAGAACGCCGTGTGAAAAATGAATACTTTCATGGCAAACTGGAGCAACCCGACCGTGAACGTGCACTTTCTAAATTTAGAAATGGAAGTTGTACTGCTTTTATTTCTACCGATTTAGCTTCGCGGGGCTTGGATATTCCCGAAATACGAAACATTATTCACTTTGATGCTCCAGTACGAGTGGACGAATTTGTGCATCGCAACGGACGTACAGCGCGGATGGAAGCCGAAGGGTCAGCATTTTTATTGTTGACTGTAAACGAAACGTTGCCGGAATTTGTTACACCAGTACCCATAATTCTTACATTGCCAGCTTTGGCTTCTATGCCGCCAAAACCCGATTGGGTGTTCAAAAAAGGCTTGCTTGCCAACGATGAATTGGGCATGGTGGAAGTTAAAGAGTATTATTCGTTCGTTGCCGTAAAAGTGAACAAAGTAAGTGCGCTCATTAAATTGGTTGAAAATGAGAAGATTAAAAATATGAAAGTCCGGATTGAATTGGCGGAATGACTTTTAATTAGTGTTTCGTGTTTCGTGTTTTGTGTTCCGTGTTCCGCAGCGTACTCCACGATAGCCCCCGATAGCAATCGCGGGCGGGACGCTTTTTTGCGGTTTGACGCGTTTATTTTGAATCATTTTTTTTGCGTTTGGAATGTTATCATTGTTCTTGATTCTTTGTTTTTTTTATCAGAATCTTTATTCAAAAAATATTATTATGAAACTCCCATGCCCCCAAAAAAGTATTTTGGACACTTAAGGAGATGATTATTGAAGTAACTAACCACTTTCTATTCCCCCTTTAGGGGGGTAGGGGGCTAATTATAAACAAATGAAAATCAAATTTATAGGCGCAGCGCGCGAAGTAACAGGAAGATTGCGGAATGTTTCAGGGCAAAGGCTTGGAAACGGATAGCCTGAACAGAAATTTGGGTTTCAATCCCGCCGAAATCGATTATCTTATTCTTTCTCACGCACATATCGATCATTCAGGATTAATTCCCTATCTCTATAAAGGCGGTTTCCGTGGTTCAATAATTTGCACCAATGCCACTCGTGATTTATGTTCTATAATGCTGGCCGATAGTGCACATATACAAAATTTGGATATAGAATGGTTTAACAAAAAACGGGCTAAACAAGGTTTGTATCCTGTTGATCCTTTGTACAGTACCGAAGATGCAGAGGAGAGTATGAAGCTTTTTATTACTGTGGCCTTCGATAGACGATTTTATATTAATGATAAAATAAATGTAAAATTTACCAATACAGGTCACATGCTGGGCAGTGCCGTGGTTAATTTGGAACTTCTTGAAAATGGTGAAAAAGTTCATATTGCTTTTACGGGTGACATTGGTCGTGCACAAAATAGAATTTTACATAAACCAAGTGATTTTCCGCAATGCGATTATTTGATTACCGAATCGACCTATGGCGACCGTTTGCATCCGGCCGATAAAGAAATTGAGGAGGAATTACTGAAAATAGTGGAAGAAACCTGTGTTGTCAATAAAGGAAAATTGATAATACCATCCTTTGCTATTGGCCGAACTCAAGAAATTGTATATGTGCTTAATGGTTTGTTTAATTCGGGCAAATTGCCTCGTATTCAGGTATATGTAGATAGCCCACTTGCTGTAAATGCTACTGATATTTTTCGTATGCACACCGACGAAATGAACGATGAAGTAAAAGCCTCTTTAAGACACGATTCTGATCCGTTTGGATTTAATACTTTGCATTACATAAAAAAACTAGAAGAATCCAAAGCATTAAACAGTAACAACAAGCCTTGTATTATTATTTCTGCTTCAGGCATGTTGGAGGCTGGCCGTATAAAACATCATGTGGCCAACAATATATCTAATAAAAGAAATACGATTTTGATAGTTGGATATTGTACACCCACTTCGTTGGGAGCCCGAATTCAAGAACTTGGTTTGCGTGAAATCTCTATATTTGGCAAAATGCACAGAATAAGTGCTCGAATAGCAAAAATTGAGGCTTTTTCGGGTCATGCCGATTACAACGAAATGAAGCAGTTTCTTGGTTGTCAGGATATTACTAAAATTAAAAAGACTTTTTTGGTACATGGAGAATACGAAACACAACTTTTTTATAGAGAAGAATTGAAAAAAATCGGTTTCGAGAATATTGAAATTCCAGAATCGGGAGAAGAGTTTGAAATTTAAAAGATTTGAAGTCCCGATAGCTATCGGGATGAAAATTTAGTTTATTTAGAAAATTCTGATAGACTACTCATTGTTAAATCCAGATATGATTTAGTAATGTGTAATACATACTGTAAAATTTTTAGAAACCAATACTTGCTTAGTTCCCTTTAGGAGTTAGGGGTCTGTTTCACAGCAGTTGTATAAAATTCTTT